>CENJ01013016.1_pt1 | contig 33897 bp, 31 predicted proteins | sample 356161 | NCBI WGS metagenome assembly CENJ01 (sample SAMEA2619531, study PRJEB7988) | marine metagenome | biome: marine biome (ENVO:00000447); feature: surface water layer (ENVO:00002042); material: "saline water (ENVO:00002010), including plankton (ENVO:xxxxxxxx)" | depth 5 m | reverse complement strand
CCAAACCGTTATGAGCGGTTCGCTCTAACCAACTGAGCTACAGGCCCTCCGAGGAATTTCTAACACTTTGAAACAGAAAAAACTAGCGTGGCGTAAGGGTCAAAACCTTTGGGTCATGACTTTTTGCAGCTTCGGGTTCTAACTGAATGTATGAAATAATAATCACCAAATCATCCGGTTGCACTAATCTTGCCGCAGCCCCATTAATACCAATAGTCTGAGACCCGCGTGGGGCTTCAATCGCATAAGTAGTAAAACGTGCACCGGTATTAATATTCAGAACATCAACCTGTTCATAGGGAAGAATACCCACCTCATCCAGCCAGTCGCGATCAATCGTGATGGACCCCTCATAATGCATGTCGCATTGGGTGACCCGCGCACGGTGTATTTTAGATTTCATGAGCGTAAGCAACATTTGCCAGAACCTAAGTATCAGTAAAGTTGGGGGCACTTTTGCGCCGATTGTGCCAAATTGTCAAGGCAACACTAGCTCTAACTATCGAGAAAACTCCGCAATTTTCTTGAACGCGATGGGTGCTTGAGCTTGCGCAATGCCTTAGCTTCAATCTGGCGAATACGTTCACGTGTTACAGAGAATTGTTGCCCAACTTCTTCCAGCGTATGGTCAGTATTCATTCCGATACCAAAACGCATCCGTAAGACACGCTCTTCACGAGGTGTTAAAGAAGCAAGAACCCGGGTGGTCGTTTCGCGAAGATTATTCTGAATCGCGGCATCAATCGGCAGTATGGCATTCTTATCTTCGATGAAATCACCAAGGTGGCTGTCATCTTCATCACCAATAGGTGTTTCAAGACTAATTGGCTCTTTGGCAATTTTGAGAACCTTACGCACCTTTTCCAAAGGCATGGATAATTTATCAGATAATTCCTCAGGTGTTGGCTCACGCCCAATCTCATGAAGCATCTGACGCGAAGTCCGAACAATCTTATTAATGGTTTCAATCATATGAACCGGAATTCGGATTGTTCGTGCCTGGTCAGCAATAGAACGGGTAATCGCCTGACGAATCCACCATGTCGCATAAGTTGAAAACTTGTAACCGCGACGGTATTCAAATTTATCTACGGCTTTCATCAAACCAATATTACCTTCCTGAATAAGATCCAGGAATTGCAGGCCTCGATTGGTATATTTTTTTGCAATTGAAATAACGAGACGCAAGTTTGCCTCAACCATTTCTTTTTTGGCGATACGCGCTTCGCGCTCCCCTTTTTGCACTTTACGAACAATGCGACGGAAATCGGCAATATCCAGCCCTGTCTCACCAGCGAGTTGTTGAATTTCATCACGGTAAGCATTTACCTCAATACGGTTATCACCAATAAAATTCTTCCAACCCTTACCGGTCAGTCTTGATACCCGTCGTGTCCAGCCGGTTTCATATTCATTACCTTGATAATGTTTAAGAAACTCTTCCCGGTCTACGCCGGATTTGTCTGCCATACGCCAAACTTGATTTTCAAGCGTCAAAAGCCGTTTGTTAATCATATAGAGTTGCTCAACAAGCGCTTCAATCCGACTGTTATTCAGAGAAAGCACTTTCACATGTTGAATAACCTCGGAGGTCATTTCTTCAAGTTTCTTCAATTGTGCCGCTGTAAGTTCTTTATTTCCGGATTTCAGCTCAACTTTGCGATCCTGAATGCGGCGTAATTTTTGGTAAATACTTGCAATCGCATCAAATGTCTCAAGTACTTGCGGCTTAAGCTCATTCTCCATTGCAGAGATGGAGAGATTGCTCTCATCATCCGACTCGTCTTCGCTTGGAACACCCTCGGCTTCACCTGTTGGCGCACCTGATGGAGGCGGAGCAGCACCTTCAGCACTTCTGTCAATTTTCTTGGCATCAGGCCCGGCAAAAGTAGCATCAAGATCAATGATATCCCGCAGTAGAACCTTGCCGTCATTCAACTCATCACGCCAAATAATAATCGCTTGGAATGTAAGCGGGCTTTCGCAAAGACCGGCAATCATTGTTTCCCGCCCGGCTTCTATCCGCTTGGCAATCGCAATTTCACCTTCACGTGATAAAAGCTCAACCGAACCCATTTCGCGAAGGTACATGCGAACAGGGTCGTCTGTGCGATCACCGCCAGTGCCGGTTTTCGCAGATTTTACAACTGCTGTTGATTGACTTTCTGTGAGGCTTTCAGACTCTGAGTCCTCTTCCTCTTCTTCATGGTCATCATCATTTTCAATGACGTTTATACCCAGTTCTGAAAGCTGAGACAGGATGTCCTCAATTTGTTCAGAGGTAAATTTATCCAGTGTCAGCACTTTGTCTCGTTCACTCGCAGTGATAAAGCCACGCTGTGTAGCGGACTTAATCATTTTGCGAACAGCAACATCAGAGTCAATTAACGGGCTGTCAGAAGTGTCTTTTATTTCGACTTCTTCTGATTTTTTCTTAGCTTTTGCGCTCATTTATATCGTTTCCCCACACATTTCCCTACCCTAGTTTAGTGTTTTGCTTTCTAGGGTACTTATTTCGTTTTCAATAGCCATTAAGCGTTCAAAATTTTCCTGAGTTGTATCGCTAGCTAGATCAGTCTCAGCTTCGCGTTTTTCAGCGGTTAATGTTATTAACCTATGCTGCAATTCAACCGCGTCAAGCCAGCCGGAAACAACGTCTTCAGGATCACTTTCGGGGCGGACAAAAACCAACATACGCGCATCGGGTAATTGCTCCAGCCGCGTCATGAGATTTTCATATCCTATACCTATCAAATGCCCCTTAAGACCGCCACTGTCAAGGGGGGCATTGTGAGAAATTGCATCAACAATCGCGTCACGAAGAGATTTTAAATCATCCGTAACGAAATCAAGCTTTTCCAACTGACTTAAATGCGTGGAAAGCTGGTTTGAATGACGGATAAAGGCCAGCATAATCATTGCTTCTCTCGGGGGGAGCATTACCGCCCCACTTGCCAATGCTGAGCGTCGGGCCTCGGCGGAAGCACCGGATTTAAATTTATAAAATTTACCACCGCCTCTTTGCCGTGAATAACCGCCACCATAATTTGAACCGTAAAATTGCCCTCCATTGGCCTGAGGCCCACGGTTAGCTGGGTTAGCGGGTACGAAGAGCTCATCTAAACGTTTTTTTATCTCTTCACCATAAAATTTTCGAACGTCAATATGCTCGATCTGCCTTACAGCTTTTCTCAACCTGTCAGAAAACGCCGCCCGTCTTTCAGGGGTATCGTAGGGCGCGTAAGCAAGTTCACGCTCCCAAAGCATGTCAATGAGACTATTGGCGCGCTCGAGTACATTATTAAAAGCCTCAGCGCCCCCCTCTCTGACCAAGTCATCCGGGTCTTTACCTTGTGGTAAAACCGCAAAACGCAAAGAATATCCGGGTTTTAAAAGCGGTAAAGCACGGTCAATGACCCGATAAGCCGCCCGCAAACCCGCCTCATCACCATCCAGACACAGAACAGGTTCTTGGACCAGTCGCCAAAGCAGAGATATTTGCTCTTCCGTCACCGCCGTACCCAGCGAAGCGACAGCATTATTGAATCCCCCTCGCGCGAGACCAATGACATCCATATAACCCTCAACAACAAGAAGGGTTTTGGTGTCAAAAGCTGACTGACGCGCCTTCGCAAAGTTGTATAACACCCGCCCCTTGTGAAACAACGGAGTCTCGGGGGAATTAAGATATTTGGCAGGCACCGAGGCTTCCAGCGCCCGCCCACCAAAGGCAATAACCCGATCCCGGGAGTCTGTTATTGGAAATATCACCCGATTGCGAAATCGGTCAATTAGGTCGCTTCGACCCTCCGGCTGAACGGCTAATCCGGCTTCAATAATATCTTTATCGGCAACACCCTGATCTTTGAGATGCTTAACCAGACCAACTCGGTCACCCGGCGCATAACCTAATCCAAATGATTGGATAAGCGTGTCATCCAAACCCCTTTTAACAAGATAATCAAATGCCTCACGACCGGCCGCACCGCCTAGACGCGTCTTGAAATACACTGAAGCCATCTCACAAATATCAATCAAAGAGGCATTTTTTTCTTCTTTTTCAACCATGCGTGGGTCTTGCGCGGGAACTTGTATGCCAGCGCGCGCAGCAAGGCGTTCGACCGCTTCAGGAAAACCCAACCCCTCTGTCTCCATAAGAAAATCAAATACGGTTCCATGCTTACCTGTTGAAAAACAATGATAAAATTGCTTTTCATCATTCACTGTAAATGAGGGTGTGCGTTCGTTTTTAAAGGGACTTAGACCAACGAACTCTCTTCCACGTCGGGTAAGCTTAACCTTTTGCCCGACAATATCCGAGACGGAAACACGGTTCTTGATTTCCTCTATGAAGCTTCTCGGATAGGCCATATTTTTATCTTACTGTCAGAGAGCTGACACGTCAGTAGCAAATTATTGTTGATATGGTTCTCCCGCATATGAACTGGGGAAAACTCTCTAGCCAAGCAGGTCTTTGACAATGCTGCTAACTTTTCCGAAATCCATTTGGCCAGGATAGCGCGCTTTTAACTCGCCCATGACACGACCCATATCTTTTAAACCGCTGGCTTCAGTTTCATTGATAACATTTTCAACGGCAGCACGTGACTCATCTTCATCAAGTTGGCGCGGTAAAAAACCCTTGATGATTTCGATCTCCTCGAGCTCTTGATCTACAAGCTCCTGCCGATTTGCTTGCTTATATGTTTCTGCAGACTCAACCCGTTGTTTAACCATTTTGGAGAGGATTTCTAGAATCTCCTCATCCGATACGCCTTCGGTATTATCGCTGCTCCGCGCGGCAATGTCTCTGTCTTTAATAGCAGCATTGATAAGGCGAAGCGTTGAGCTTTTCCTGCGGTCTTTAGCCTTTACGGCCTCTTTCAAAGCATCATTGATTTGATCACGCATAAAACACCTTAATGGTTTTTAAAACCTGCCATGAACCACCACTTCTATTAGCTGGCTTTGCAAGCTGGCGGAAAATACTTCAAAGCTGGTATTCATGCAACGATTATCCTCAGGCTTTTTTGTCAATTCGCTGGACGCCTTATGAACTGCGGGAGAGAATCGTGTCAAATAGTTGCATTCACGGATTAATTATTAGTTAAAAAACATGCTTGGGGTACATCAGAAATTTTTAATTCACATTTGTTTTCTATTACTCTTGATTTTTAAGATTTCCTCCTTGACCCGCCCTCATGTTTTAATTAATTTCCCGACAATTTGGCCGGTGTTCTATCGGTCAAAGATCAGAATTTTGAACCCGCGTGAAACTCTATTCGAGGATAATATGCAAAGTATAAAAGCCGCCTTCATAAAAACTAAAATTAAATATTCCGGCTTCATTGTTACTTTTCCCATTCCTTTTTCACCTATGATTATGACCGGGGACTCACACTGATGACGGGCTGGGAAACACGCAAACCCACAGGGGTTCTTGTTCTCCCAGACGGCACATCTATTTTCGGAGTCGGCATTGGTGCAGTGGGCGCAGTTGCCGGCGAGGTGTGCTTTAATACCGCCATTACCGGTTATCAAGAAATCCTCACTGACCCATCCTATTCAGGGCAGATTGTGACATTCACCTTCCCTCATATTGGTAATGTAGGCACCAATAGCGAGGACACTGAAATAACAAATACAAGTAATGAAGACGCAGCTTTGGGGCTGATTATCCGCGAAGACATAACCCTGCCAGCAAATTACAGAAGCGTGTCGCATCTTAATGACTGGCTAAGCGGACGCAATCTTATCGGGCTAAGCGGGGTTGATACAAGGTCATTGACCAGTCACATCCGCGAAAATGGAATGTTCAACGCTGTTATCGCCCATGCCAAAGACGGCAATTTTGATATGGCGGCATTGCAGACAAAAGCAAAAGAGTTTTCCGGTCTTGAAGGCATGGATTTGGCTATCAATGTTTCCACACAAACAAACTATGAAAACACCCAAGGCCGATGGAGTTGGGGGGATGGTTTTGTCACATCCGAAACGCCCAAGAACGTAGTTGCCCTAGATTATGGCCTTAAGAAAAACATTCTTAGATGCCTGTCCTCTGCAGGTTGTCAGGTCACTATACTACCCGGCAATAGTTCAGCAGATGATGTGCTGGCGTATAATCCTGACGGCATCTTTCTATCCAATGGCCCGGGTGATCCCGCAGCCACGGGCAGTTATGCCGTGCCGGAAATACAAAAACTCGTCGCCAGCGGCAAGCCAATATTTGGCATCTGCCTCGGACACCAAATGCTTGCGCTCGCATTGGGGGCCAAAACCGAGAAAATGCCGCAAGGTCATCATGGTGCCAACCACCCCGTCAAAGACCTGACCACTGATAAAGTCGAAATTACATCTATGAATCATGGCTTTACAGTCAATAGAGACAGCCTGCCGGACAGTGTAGTTGAAACTCATGTCAGCCTATTTGACGGAACTAATTGTGGTATTTCACTCAAGGATAAACCGGTTTTCTCTGTTCAGTATCATCCAGAGGCCTCGCCAGGGCCGCAGGACAGTCATTATATTTTTGATCGTTTTGTTAAGGCTATGGGGGGCTGAGAATGCCAAAACGCTCAGACATAAAATCCATTCTTATGATAGGAGCAGGACCGATTGTAATCGGGCAAGCCTGCGAATTTGACTATTCAGGCACTCAGGCCTGTAAAGCTCTCAAAGAAGAAGGCTACCGTGTCATTCTGATTAATTCCAACCCCGCCACCATTATGACAGACCCAGAGCTGGCGGATGCAACCTATATTGAACCCATCACGCCCGATATGGTGACGCGGATTATAGAAATTGAAAAACCGGATGCTCTGCTCCCGACAATGGGCGGTCAGACTGCCTTGAATACCGCCATTGCCCTCGCTGAGCGTGGCGTTCTGAAAAAACATAACGTGCAACTTATCGGTGCAGATTTAGAAGCCATTAACAAAGCTGAAGATAGGCTTTTATTCCGTGAGGCAATGGAAAAAATCGGCCTAGAAAGCCCTCGCTCAAAAGTTGTGAAATCAGTTGAAGAGGCCCTTAATAATATTGATGCTGTTGGCTTGCCAACTATTATCCGCCCTTCTTTTACAATGGGGGGTACCGGCGGCGGGGTTGCTTATAACCGCGAGGAATTTGTCCAAATTGTCGAGCAAGGGCTTGAAGCCTCTCCCGTTACGGAAGTTCTTATTGAAGAAAGCATTATCGGCTGGAAAGAATATGAGATGGAAGTTGTGCGCGACAAAGCGGATAACTGCATCATTATTTGTTCTATCGAAAATGTTGACCCGATGGGTGTCCACACCGGGGATAGTATTACAGTTGCCCCTGCCCTGACGCTTACCGACAGAGAATACCAAATCATGCGCAATGCCTCGATTGCAGTGTTGCGGGAAATCGGTGTTGAAACCGGTGGCTCAAATGTACAATTCGCAGTTAATCCGGCAGATGGACGGTTAGTAATTATTGAGATGAACCCAAGAGTTTCGCGTTCATCTGCACTGGCCTCTAAGGCAACAGGCTTTCCGATTGCCAAAGTCGCGGCTAAGCTTGCAGTCGGTTATACACTTGATGAATTAAGCAATGACATTACAGGCGTTACCCCGGCGAGTTTTGAACCGACAATTGATTATGTCGTAACCAAAATTCCGAGATTTGCATTTGAGAAATTTCCCGGCTCTGAACCAATACTTACCACCGCCATGAAATCAGTCGGCGAAAGCATGGCAATCGGTAGGTGTTTTGAAGAGTCCTTGCAAAAAGCACTGCGTTCCCTTGAAACAGGTCTAACGGGATTAAACGAAAAGCTCATCGACGCGACAACAGACCAGTTACGCGCCTCACTGAAAACGCCTACACCAGATAGGCTCCTTCATATTGCCGATGCCTTACGCGCCGGTATGAGCGAGGAAGAAATTTGCAAACTCTCCGGCTTTAACCCTTGGTTTGTGGCACGGCTTAAAAATATCATAGATATGGAAGCCAAAATTAGAGAATTCGGACTTCCGGAGGATGTTGATAATTTCCGCGCCATCAAAAAACTGGGATTGTCTGACCGCCGCCTTGCTGAACTGACGGGTACAAGCGAAATTGACGTTCGTAACGCGAGGCACGCTCTGGATTTGAGACCAAAATTTAGAAGAATTGACACTTGTGCAGCTGAATTTGCCGCTCAAACCCCATATCTATATTCCAGTTACGAAACCATATCTCCATTCGACAATCAGAATGAAGCCGAGCCGTCTTCGCGGACTAAGGCGGTTATTCTGGGGGGTGGCCCAAACCGCATCGGTCAGGGTATCGAGTTTGACTATTGCTGTTGCCATGCGGCCTATGCCATGGGTGATATTGAAATTGAAAGCATCATGGTTAACTGTAATCCTGAAACAGTTTCCACCGATTATGACACGTCAGACCGCTTGTATTTCGAGCCACTCACCGAGGAAGATGTGCTGGAAATTTTGCATTGTGAGCAATCTAAAGGCGAGTTAGCAGGTGTAATTGTGCAATTTGGCGGGCAAACCCCTCTAAAGCTTTCTCAAGCACTTGAAGAAAACAACATTCCGATACTCGGCACCTCTCCGGATGCAATTGATCTGGCGGAAGACCGTGACAGATTTAAAGATTTGCTGGACCGCTTATCGCTTAAACAGCCGCCTAACGGAATAGCCCGTAGCGCGACACAAGCCCATGAGATTGTAAAGCAAATCGGCTTTCCGGTCGTTATTCGTCCGTCCTATGTCCTTGGTGGACGCGCGATGGAAATCGTTCATACCGAAGAGCAACTTGAAAGATATATGCGCGAGGCCGTGGTTGTCTCCGGCGACAGCCCGGTTCTGATTGACGGCTACTTGCGTGACGCTTCTGAAGTCGATGTTGATGTGCTGTGCGACGGTGAAGATGTCTATGTGGCAGGTATCCTTGAACACATTGAAGAAGCCGGTGTTCATTCGGGTGATAGCGCTTGCTCCATGCCACCCCATTCTCTTCCTGCAGAGATTATTGAGGAATTGGGGCGACAAGCCTCAGAAATGGCCTTGGCATTGAATGTTATAGGCCTAATGAATGTTCAGTTTGCTGTTAAAGACACCACAATATATGTGATTGAGGTCAATCCGCGCGCCAGTCGGACGGTGCCATTCGTAGCTAAAGTTTTAGGACAGCCAATTGCCCGCATCGCGGCAAAAATTATGGCCGGCAAAAAACTCTCAGACTTCAATCTGGCTAAGCCTGAATTTGAACATATTGCCGTTAAAGAAGCCGTTTTCCCATTTGGACGTTTCCCGGGGGTAGATACAATTCTTGGACCGGAAATGCGCTCAACCGGTGAAGTGATGGGGCTGGATATGAATTTTGCGACAGCCTTTGCCAAAAGCCAGATTGGTGGCGGTACGGTTCTCCCCATTGAAGGGACAGCCTTCATCTCTGTCAGAAATGATGATAAGAGCAAAATTGTGCCTTTAGCTGCAGAACTTCTTGAGCTTGGGTTTAAGATTTTGGCGACGTCAGGTACCTGCAAATTACTTGAAGAAAATGGCCTTACCGTTACGCAGGTGAATAAAGTGCTTGAAGGTCGGCCCCATATTGTCGACGCCATGAAAGATGCCACGGTTGAACTGGTTATCAATACAACTGAGGGTGAGCAATCATTGGCAGACAGCAAATCAATCAGACGGACAGCCCTTGAAATGAAAATTCCCTATTTTACAACTATTGCAGCAGCAGAGGCAGCAATTTCGGGCATTAAAGCTGTTCGCGCAGGCCCACTTGATGTCAGAAGCCTACAGGATTACACCGCCAATATCACATAAAGAGTTGACCTGAATGGGCTTTATGTCCGAACATTATATCTAGAATATTCGCGGAGGGGTTTTCGGCTTTCCGTTTCGATAAAGAGGATCTGAGTCATGGAAAAAGTACCAATGACCGAAGGAAGCTATCAAAAACTTGATGAAGAAATTAAGCTTCTCAAGGGTCCAGAGCGCCAGCGCATCATCAAGGCTATTGCCGAGGCGCGTGAACATGGCGATTTGTCTGAAAATGCCGAATACCATGCTGCAAAAGAACAGCAAAGTCACAATGAAGGCCGCATTCTTGAACTAGAGGATATGCTGAACCGTGCCGAAATTATCGATATAAGTTCTTTGTCAGGTGATAGCGTCAAATTTGGTGCGACCGTAAGCCTTGTTGATGAGGATACTGATGAGGAAATGACTTATCAGATTGTCGGGGATTATGAGGCAAATGTTGAAGAAGGCCGGATTTCAATATCCTCTCCAATCGCCCGTGGACTAATTGGAAAAGAAACCGGTGACAGCGTTGAGGTCAGAACGCCAGGCGGAAGCAAATTTTACGAAATTCTTGACGTTAAATTCGTCTAGTCCCCCTAAATAAGCATAAAAACTCACAAGTGACTTACACAAGTCTTAGAGGGGCACGCCGGGCTGTTTTTTGGTCTGGCGAATCGTCAAAGATGTTTTGACATTTGCGACATTCGGCGCGGGGGTAAGTTTTTGTGTTAGAAACATCTGAAATGATGATAAATCCTCAGAGACACATTTTAGAATAAAATCAATATCTCCATTCAGCATATGGCATTCACGGACTTCCGGCCAACTCCTTACAAGCCCTTCAAAAGCTTGCAGATCTTTATCTGCCTGACTATGGAGACCAACCATGGCAAAAACCGTGACGGTAAAGCCTAATTTGGCGGAATCTACATCTGCATGATAGCCGGTTAAATAACCGGCTTTTTCAAGCGCCCGAACTCGGCGCAAGCAAGGTGGCGCAGAAATCCCAACACTGTTAGCCAAGTCAACATTTGTCATCCGCCCATCAGATTGTAGGGCAGAAATAATTTTAATATCTATTCTATCGAGTTCTTTTTTCATAATGCCGAGTGATAAAGCCAGATTGCCTATATTGTAATTTTATTACCTTTTAGCGCAAGATTTATTCTTAGTTAAGTTTTAACCACCTAATTTACCTAAAAACTTTTTGAGTCAATTTTTTATCTTGACCATATGTCGGGATTCTAAGCATAAGAAGACATGTCAGATTCTATACATTCAAAAGTCCTAATCATTGGTTCCGGTCCTGCAGGCTACACGGCTGCCGTTTATGCTGCCAGAGCTATGCTTTCACCTGTTTTAGTGCGTGGCCTTCAACCCGGTGGTCAGCTCACAATTACAACGGATGTTGAAAACTACCCCGGATTTGCCGAGGCTATCCAAGGCCCCTGGTTGATGGAACAAATGGAAGCGCAAGCCGCCCATGTAGGAACCGAGATCATCTCCGATATCATTACGGATGCGGATTTGAAAGCCACCCCCTTCTCTTTTAAAGGCGATAGTGGGGCAACCTATACAGCCGATACAGTAATTATTGCCACCGGCGCTCAGGCCAAATGGCTTGGGCTGGACTCAGAGGACAAGTTTCAGGGCTTTGGCGTATCCGCGTGTGCCACATGTGACGGGTTTTTCTATAGAGACAAAAAAGTACTCGTTGTCGGGGGCGGGAATACAGCCGTTGAAGAAGCTTTGTTTCTAACCAATTTTGCTTCCGAAGTAACATTGATACATAGACGGGACGCTTTACGCTGTGAAAAAATCCTTGAGCAACGTTTACTGGCACATGAAAAAATCAATGTGTTATGGGACACTGAAATTGACGAGATTACTGGCACAGAAGAACCATTAGGCGTCACGGGTGCGCGTTTAAAAAACACCAAGACGGGTGCACTATCGGAGATTGAAGCTGACGGGATTTTTGTTGCCATTGGTCATGCCCCGGCAACAGAGCTATTCACGGAACAACTTGAGACCAAACAAGGGGGGTATCTCATCACCTCACCTGACAGTACAGCAACATCTATCCCGGGCATTTATGCTGCGGGCGATGTTACCGATGATATTTATCGTCAGGCTGTTACTGCTGCTGGTATGGGCTGTATGGCAGCTCTTGAAGCAGAAAAATATTTGGCAGAAAAAGAAGCTGTCTAGAATTTTAGCGCATTAGCTTGTGTCAAGTTCGTCAAAAACTTCTGTCATGATACGGCGCGCTTCAAGTGCTTTAGGCCAGCCGACATATATAGAAATATGCATCATCATTTCTTCGGCTTCAAGACGGCTGACCCCCTGATGTGCCAGACCTCTGAGGTGAACCTTAAGCTCCGTCTCATGTTCCTGAACAGCCAGCACAACACAGGTTACCAATGAACGGTCGCGAAGACAGAGGCCCGGTCTTGACCAGATATCGGCATAAGCAGTCGCCATAACCATATCTGACAATACGCCATTCTTTTGCCCTTCAGCGGGTCTTTCCCCAAATACGCGCTCGGCGACCTGCCAGCCCTTTTCGACACGGTCTTTAAAATCTTCTTCACTCATCTTATGAGCCTATTTAATTATTAATTCTTTAAGGATGCACAAAAACGCTGAATACGCGAACAAGCCTCTTCCAAATTCTCATCAGAGGTGGCGTAGCTGATACGAAAATGCGGGGACAAACCAAAAGCCGCCCCATGAACCACCGCAACACCTTGAGCTTCCAGCAAAGCGGTGGCAAAATCTTCGTCGTTTTCGATTACTCTACCTTCAGGCGTTGATTTTCCAATACACCCTGAACAAGATGGGTAAACATAAAAAGCACCTTCAGGTGTCAGACAGTTAATACCGTCTGCCTGATTGAGCATATCCACCACCATATCACGGCGTGTTTTGAAAACGGCGTTACGTTCGGCAATATAGTCCTGCGGCCCGTTTAACGCCTCAACAGCTGCCCACTGGCTAATGGATGTTGGGTTAGAAGTGGACTGGGACTGAATTTTGGTCATCGCCTTAATCAACGGCACCGGTCCGGCGCAATAACCTATCCGCCAACCCGTCATGGCATAAGCTTTTGAGACACCATTCATGGTCAAAGTGCGGTCATATAAAGATGGCTCTACCTGTGCAGGTGTCGCGAAGGTAAAATTATCATAAACAAGATGTTCATACATATCATCTGTAAGAATCCAGATATCCGGATAACGCACCAATACATCTGTTAGTTTTTTCAACTCATCTGCCGTGTAGGCCGCGCCTGAAGGGTTGGAAGGTGAATTAAAAATAAACCACTTGGTTTTGCCGGTAATGGCGGCTTCAAGAACCTCTGGTTGAAGTTTAAAGCCATCCTCGGCTTTAGCTTCAATAATCACAGATGTCCCACCTGCAAGACTGACCATATCCGGATAACTCACCCAATAGGGTGCCGGGATAATAACCTCGTCACCAGGGTTTAATGTCGCCATAAGCGCGTCATAAATGACGGGCTTCCCCCCCGGCGCCACAAAACATTGATCCTGAGTATAACTAAGGTCATTATCCCGCTTAAACTTTTCACATATAGCTTCCTTCAACTCAGCAATGCCATTAACGGCAGTGTATTTAGTTTCACCGCGATTAATCGCTTCTACCGCCGCTTGTTTAATATTATCCGGCGTATCGAAATCAGGTTCACCTGCACTCAGTCCAATGACATCCACTCCAGAAGCGCGTAATTCCCTTGCCTTGTCAGAAATGGCAATGGTTGCCGAAGGCTTAACACGTGACAGAGTTTCAGAAAGAAAAGATGAACCGGACATAAATAACTCCTAGAGGAAGGCGTGTAGGAAACACCACAAGAAGACAAATTACGCCCACAGCCTGCAAAATACAAGCAAGCTTTAGGGAACCCCAAAAAAACGTTGTTAGAGTTTGGTTACTGACCCGTGTCGTCATCAGAGAGTAAACGCGGCAAGTGCCAGTAGAGCAGCAAACCGAATATAATCATTCGAATAACATCACTTATGATTTCAGAATTTAGAGGGCGAACTTCACGTCGCAAAAAGGCATTTGCGCCCTCTTCCTCAGAAAGAAGCTCATCCAAACGCGCCATATCAGAAGCAATTAAGTCAGGGAATACAGTCGTAATAGCAAAACTTAAAAGATCTACTGCTGTTACACCCACAACAATCATGCTGACTGTCGAGATAATCGCAAAATATATTTTTCTAAAATTAAGAAGCATGTTCATTCCTTTTTCTTTTTTTATTTAGAACCCGGCAATACTAGTAAATTGACTGGCGATGTCTATATTATTCCTATGTCTGAAGAGCAGCAAAGTCTGACCGGCCGCAAACCTCTGCCGCCCATCCCTGAGCCGGGTTTAAACGAAGCTTCGTTGGAAAGTTTTGTCCCGCACCGACCGATACGCCCCATGAAAACTGAGGGTGGACGGGTCTTTAATTTAAAATCTGAGTTTGAACCGGCAGGTGATCAACCTAAAGCCATTAACGAACTTTTAGAGGGCATAAATAGTGGCGAAAGTGATCAGGTATTGCTTGGTGTCACGGGGTCAGGAAAAACCTTTTCCATGGCGCAGATTATCGCCCAAACAGGTCGCCCTGCCCTTATACTCGCCCCAAACAAAACACTTGCCGCACAGCTTTACGGCGAGTTTAAAAGCTTTTTTCCTGATAATGCAGTCGAATATTTTGTCTCTTATTATGATTATTACCAACCCGAGGCCTATGTTCCCAGAACAGACACCTACATAGAAAAAGAAAGTAATATTAACGAGCAGATTGACCGGATGCGGCATGCCGCTACACGGGGGCTTCTTGAGCGCGATGACATCATTATCGTCGCTTCCGTTTCCTGTATTTACGGTATCGGCTCGGTCGAAACATATACGGAAATGAGTTTCGATTTAGAAGTCGGTAAAAATATACCCCGCGCTCAATTACTGGCTGATTTAGTCGCCCTTCAATATACCAGAAATGAGTTAGGTTTTGCGCGCGGTGACTTCAGGGTTCGTGGCGACACAATTGAGTTATTTCCCGCACACTGTGAGGACCGCGCATGGCGCATAGAACTCTTCGGAGATGAAATTGATGCCTTGACCGAGTTTGACCCTCTTACAGGGAATAAAATGGGATCACTTGATTTTGTTCGGGTCTATGCCAATAGCCACTATGTTACACCGCGCCCGACACTTAATCAGGCTGTACAAAGAATTAAAAAGGATTTGCAAATCCGGTTGAAGGAATTTGAAGTTGCCGGACGTTTGCTGGAGGCTCAACGCCTTGAGCAACGTACAGAATTTGATATTGAAATGCTTGAAGCCACAGGCTCCTGCGCGGGCATTGAAAACTACTCACGCTATCTCACAGGCAGAAAAGGCGGAGAGCCACCTCCAACGCTTTATGAATACCTCCCGGATAATGCCATTTTATTTACTGATGAAAGCCATGTAACCGTGCCACAGATTGGCGGCATGTTTAAGGGTGACTTTAAACGTAAATCCACACTCGCAGAATTCGGTTTCAGACTACCCAGCTGTGTTGATAACCGCCCAATGAAATTTGAAGAATGGGATTTGATGCGCCCGCAAAGCATCCATGTTTCAGCAACCCCCGGCCCTTGGGAGATGAACCAGACCGGTGGGGTTTTCGTCGAGCAAGTTATCCGACCAACAGGGCTGATTGACCCTGTATGCGATATAAGGCCGGCAAAATCTCAAGTCGATGATTTAATTTCAGAATGCCATGAGGCCGTTAAGAAAAATCATCGTGTGCTTGTCACGACCCTCACAAAACGCATGGCTGAAGATTTAACTGAATATATGCATGAGCAAGGGCTTCGCGTGCGCTATATGCATTCCGATATTGACACCCTTGAACGGATAGAAATCGTTCGGGATTTGCGTATGGGCGCATATGATATTTTGATTGGGATTAACCTACTAAGAGAGGGGCTTGATATTCCTGAATGTGCATTGGTTGCAATACTTGATGCCGATAAGGAAGGTTTTTTGAGATCAGAGACCTCACTCATCCAGACCATAGGACGCGCGGCGCGGAACATTGACGGACGCGTCTTGCTTTATGCAGACAAAATGACAGGTTCAATGGAACGCGCATTGGCAGAAACCAAAAGACGCCGCGAAAAACAAAGTTCTCATAATGAAGCCAATAATATCACCCCGGCATCTGTGCAGAAAAATATCGGTGACCTGCTTGAAGGTATGGCTGATGCGCAGGATAATATGGCGCCGGGACCATATCGTGTAAAAGAAGGCATGGCTGAAGCGCAAGCCCCTCTGCTTGGTGATAATTTACGCACGCATATTGAGGAGCTTGAAAAGAAAATGCAAACCGCTGCGTCAGATCTTGAATTTGAAGAAGCAGCACGTTTACGCGATGAGATCAAGCGACTACAACAAACTGAACTGGTGGTGGCAAATGATCCACTCGCCCGCCCCGCTGAAGTTGAAAAAAGAGTTTCAGAGGCAACCGGTTCCAAAATGGGTAGAAAATGGACACCCAAAAAACACCGCCGTTCTCGCTAGCATAAACATACTTAAGGAAACCCCATGACCAAAACAGTTTTGATAACAGGCGCCGCACATAGAATTGGTCGCGCTGTAGCATTGGGATTGGCTGAGGATGGCTGGCAGATTGTTATACATTATAGCAACTCTGAAAATGCCGCTAATGAGCTGGCTCAAATAATTACTGACAAAGGCGGGGATGCCAAGACGCTGCAAGCAAATCTTGGTGATGCAGGAGAAACAAGCAGCCTGATTTCTCGTGCCATGGAAACTGTAGGCCCATTATCCGCTCTAATTAATAATGCATCGGTTTTTGAACGCGACGAGGTGGCGACCTTGACGGATGATAGCTGGGATATGCATTTGAATGTTAATTTAAAGGCGCCGGCTATACTGATGCGCGACTTTGCCAAACAAGCACAGGCGGGAGGTAATATTATTAATATTATCGACCAACGAGTTTGGCGCCTAAACCCAGACTTCATCAGCTACACGGTCTCCAAAACAGGATTATGGACACTGACCCAAACATTCGCTCAAGCCTTGGCAGAGCAAAAAATACGGGTCAATGGCATTGGCCCCGGTCCAACTTTAGCGAACCAAAGACAAAACCCTGAAGAGTTTGAGAAACAAACCAGACTTGTGCCCCTCGGTTCCGGCGCAAATCCACAAGACATTATTGATGGGGTGAGATATATATTGTCGGCACAGGCCATGACAGGCCAGATGATTGCTCTTGATGGTGGACAACACCTCGCCTGGAAAACGCCGGATGTAACTGAAGTTGTTGAATAACCCTGATAACCCTCATAACCTCCATGACAATGCTTAATTATGTCATTAACAAAGAATTTTATCCGTAATGAATAAACCCTTGCCATCCAAACTTGCCGTCACACCGGAAACAAATGTATTTGCCAATGCCCCAGCCGGTCTGATGCATGTATTTGTCCATGATTACAAATTACCGGCTTCAATTGGCATCCACCCTCATGAAAGAAGAGACAGGCAAAATATTATTGTCTCCGTGGATTTGAGCATTGAGGACAATGCTGCTTCATCCCCCTCCGATGTACCACAGCATATTTCGGATGTTGTCTGCTATGAAAATATCACCAATCTGATTTCTGATTTGGTGAAGGACAAACATATCGACCTTGTCGAACAACTTGCCGAAGAAATTGCTCAACTCTGTCTCAATTTGCCGCGCGTAACGCTTGCCCGCGTCAAAGTTGCCAAACCGGACGCAATTGAGTCAGCAGGTTCAGTCGGTGTAACAATTGAACGCTTTAAAAGTTTCTAAGAACGGATTTTCAGGAATTTTTTTAAATTGACCTAAGCAACGAGAACTAAAGCGAATTTTCTGATTATCGGGTAGTTAATCACATACCGCCTGCAACAGAATAAAATAATTGTAAACCCCATTCTCTTTAAGAAATTTTTTATTATTTTGTCTCTTGATTTTAATTTTAACATATAAAACAATGAGTTATAAAAATGCCTAAAAATTATGCAAAGACGTGGCTATTCAATAAATACAACCACTTGGCAGATATGATAGGGTTTTTTTCACAAACTTATCCACAGTTGTCGTGGATGCTTTTTTTGACATTTTTTACTAGGAAAATGTCCACAAGGTTACGATTTTAAAACGACAAGAGGTATATACTGCATGAATATGCAGAACACATCAGAAACCGGCTCACCTATCGGTACGGATTTGATTAAGGCCAAGGTTAAAACCCTTCCTAATGGGCCGGGTGTGTATCGTATGCTTGGGTCAAATGATGATGTTTTATATGTAGGCAAGGCCAAGAACCTCAAAAATCGCGTATCGTCCTATACACGTATCAGCGGTCACTCCAATCGTATCGCAAATATGATACGGCTAACTCATAATATGGAATTTATCCGTACTCAAACAGAAGCAGACGCTTTGCTGTTAGAAGCAAATCTCATCCAGAAATTCAAACCTCGGTTTAATGTCTTGATGCGGGATGATAAAAGCCTTCCTTATATTTTGTTGGCAGATGATCATATTATTCCACAAATCACAAAACATCGCGGAAGTCGCAAACGCAAAGGTGACTATTTTGGACCCTTCGCATCTCCTGGGGCAGTGAACAGAACACTCAATACGTTACAAAAAGCTTTCTTGCTGAGATCGTGCAATGACAGCGTATATGATAGCCGGACGCGCCCTTGTCTGCTTCATCAAATCAAAAGATGCAGTGCGCCTTGTACGAATGAAATCTCACCGGATGATTATAGCCTGCTTGTAAAACAGGCGCGGCAATTCCTATCCGGAAGCAATCAGGATATTCAAGGAGAGCTTGCCCAACAGATGCAAGCTGCGAGTGATATCCAAGACTTTGAACTGGCGGCGGAGTATCGAGACCGTATCCGCGCTCTAACATATATACAATCCACCACAGATGTATTTGCTCGCACCATAGAAGAAGCCGACATTATTTCTCTCGCACAAGAAGGTGGGCAAAGTTGTATCCAAGTATTTTTCTTCCGTGCCGGGCGCAATTTGGGTAATAAGGCTTATTTCCCCCGCCATGACAAAGATACGCCGGCAGATGAAGTTTTAGAGTCATTCATCATTCAGTTTTACGAAAACAGGCAATCACCAAGAAAAATTTTACTTAATTTTTCCTTGCCTAACAAAAGCCTTATAGAGGAAGCCTTAAGTTTAAAACAAGAATATAAAATCAGTCTGATGGCCCCAAAACGTGGAGAGAAAGCTGATATTGTGGCGCATACAGCCCAAAATGCAAAAGAGGCATTGGCGCGTAAATTGTCAGAAACTGCCAGTCAACAAAATCTCTTATCGGCTGTCGCTGAGACTTTTGATCTTGAAGGCCCGATACGTCGTATCGAAGTTTTTGATAACAGTCATCTTGGCGGGACTAACCAACTTGGAGGGATGATTGTCGCGACAGAAGAAGGCTTTGTTAAAAACCAATATCGCAAATTCAACATCAAAAATGCCGACACTGTCCCCGGCGATGATTATGCAATGATGCAAGAAGTCCTGACCCGGCGCTATGAACGTATGGTACGTGAAGAAAATTCAGATAGCTCAAATCGCCCGGATTTGATTTTAATAGATGGCGGCAAAGGCCAGCTTGGCATTGCCAGAAAAGTCATGGCAGAACTCGGCCTTGATATTCCCCTAATTGGAATTGCTAAAGGACCAGACAGAAATGCTGGCCGCGAACAATTCTTCATGCCTGAACGAGAAGTTTTTAATTTACCCCCCAATTCACCGGTATTATATTATCTTCAACGCTTACGCGATGAGGCCCATAGATTTGCTATTGGCGGGCATCGTATCAAAAGAAAAAAAGATATTAGAGCGAATCCGTTAGATGATATTTCCGGTATCGGGGCAAAACGTAAAAAAGCTCTGTTGCATCATTTTGGTTCTGCTAAAGCTGTCATGCGCGCCTCATTAGCAGATTTGGTCCGAGTTGAGGGTATTAGTGCAGGTATCGCGCAACAAATATATGATCATTTTAACGGCGAGGGTTCATAAGTGCTCAAACGTCTTCCAAACATTCTGACGCTGTTCAGAATTTTCATGACTCCGGCTCTGTTGATTGTTTATCTCATCCCCGGGCCTATAGGAAACTGGTTAGCTTGTTTAATTTTCTATCTGGCAGCTATTACAGATTATCTCGATGGATGGCTCGCCCGTAAACTTGAAGCCACTTCAGAGTTTGGTCGCATGCTAGACCCGATTGCCGATAAGTTAATGGTTGTTGCCGTTATCATCATTCTTATTGAATTCAGAGATATCAGCGGCATTCATACACTCGCCGCAGGTCTGATTATTATGAGAGAAATTTTAATCTCTTGGTTCCGTGAATATTTAACAGATCGTGGTGTGACACTGGCTGTATCTCAAATAGCGAAGTTTAAAACCACCATACAAATGATTGCCCTTGGCATTTTACTTTTGGGTGAGGCCGGTGAAATGATTAGCCCACTTATTAAAATAACAGGGTTGGGGTTATTTTGGACGGCAACATTCTTTACCATATGGACAGCCATAGATTACCTATCCAAAGGCTTGGCACTTCTTAAAGAGAATAACTAGCTGGAAGTATTAATTTTGACCACGGGTCAGCGCGGCATAACGCGTCATCAGGTCGAAGCTTATCTCGCTTGGCGTGAAACGATGTGGCCCAATTTCGGAAACCGGCGTCACTTCAGCCGCAGTTCCGGTGATAAAACACTCCTCAAAACCATCAAGTTCTTCAGGCATAATTACGCGTTCCACCACCTCAATACCTTTATCCTTGGCAAGGTCAATCACTGTTCTCCGAGTAATGCCGTCAAGAAAGCAATCAGGTGTCGGGGTATGAATCTTACCGTCAAGAATGAAAAATACATTTGCTCCGGTCGCTTCCGCAACCTGTCCCCGATAATCATACATGAGAGCATCGGCATAACCTTTTTTCTCAGCTGCATGCTTGGAAAGAGTGCAAATCATGTAAAGACCTGCTGCTTTAGCATGACACGGTGCAGTTTCCGGCGAAGGTCGCTTATAGCTCGCAATATCAAGCCGTATGCCCTTTCTAATTTCTTCAGGGTCAAAATAAGAGGGCCATTCCCAGACGGCTATCGCGACATTAATTTTATTTTCTTGCGCAGATACCCCCATCATTTCACTGCCACGCCAAGCAACCGGCCGAATATAGGCATTGGTGAGATTATTTATCTTCAGGGCTTCTTCACATGCGGCATCAATTTCTTCAATGCTGTAAGGGATATCAAAACCAAGCTCACGCGCAGAATAAAAAAGTCTTTCCGTATGCTCTCGGAGTTTGAAAATCTGGCCTTCATAGGCACGCTCGCCTTCAAACACACAGGAAGCATAATGCAAGCCATGAGATAAAACATGTATACGTGCATCAGCCCACGGGACAAATTCACCGTTGAACCAGATATGACCGTCCATTTGATCGAATGAGATACCCAATCTACCCTCCAGAGGTTATAATAAACCGATTGAGAAGTTGATATGTGTATCTGCAAGGGTAAAATAAGTCAACATGGCTGACATATTCGTATTTAAATGCTGATATAAAAAACGCCAGATAAGAGGTAATCATGTCTCGAGAAAACACAAGAACTTCAGGGAAGGATTATGAAGCCTCTCATATTGGTGATGTAACATCACTTGGCCTACCACGGGAATTGGTAGAGGCCGTAGAATTAATGTTTTTTGCCTATAGAGATTTTGTTTCAGACCCTGACACTATTTTGGAAAGTCACGGTTTCGGGCGCGCCCACCACCGGGTATTGCATTTTGTAGGACGGCGTCCAGGGATGTCAGTATCAGAATTGCTGCATATTTTGTCGATTACAAAACAAAGTCTTTCACGTGTGCTTAAAGACTTGATTGAAGAAAAATATATTATTCAGGAAACCGATATACAGGACCGCCGAATAAAAAGGCTAACATTATCGCCCAAGGGTCATGAGTTACACCGAAATTTAATAGACCCCCAAATACGGCGCTTTCAAGAATCTCTTGCAAAAAGTGAGGATGGCACTTTAGAAAAATGGCAAGAATTTATGCTCCATTTAACAAATATGGAAACAAAAATTGATTTCATGGATGATACAGGAAGGGAAAAATAGCTATGAGCGAACCCACTGAAACATCCGCGCATATTCTCGTCGTTGATGATGACAGGCGCATTCGTTCCCTTCTCCAGAAATTTCTGTCTGACCAAGGATATAGAGCAAGTATTGCGGCAAATTCCAACGAAGCAAGGAGAAAACTTAGTCTTGAAGTTTTTGATTTGATTGTTCTTGATGTCATGATGCCCGGAGAAACCGGGCTGGAACTTACAAGCGTTTTACGCAAGGAAGCCAATTATGTGCCGATTTTAATGCTTACAGCGCTCGCGGAAGTTGATAACCGGATTGAGGGCTTACGCATCGGGGCAGATGATTATCTGCCCAAACCTTTTGAGCCCACCGAATTGCTTTTGCGTATTCGCAATATATTACGGCGTCAAGAAGCAACACCTAACACCCTAGAGATGCCGGAAGAAATTACCTTTGGCGATTGTGTATTCAAACCTGAAAGAGGCGAGTTGCTCAAAAACGGGGACCGCGTCCCCCTCACCACACGCGAAATTGAGTTAATGAGATGCTTTGCCTCTAAAGGTGGACGCATTATCAGACGTGAGGAATTAACAGGCAACGAAGAAAACATCTCAGAACGCGCAATTGATGTCCAAATAAACAGATTGCGTCGCAAAATTGAGGATACGCCTAGAGACCCCATCTTCTTACAAACAGTTCGTGGCGCTGGATATATTTTACAAACTGATTAGTATAGTCCCATGGTGAACTGGGCAAATTTAAGTGGCTATTTTCAGCTCAAAAACTACATGCCGTCAGGACTGTATTCACGGTCATTGATGATCATCATCATTCCTATTGTGTTGATACAAATTGTTGCCGGTTATGTCTTCCTTGAACGTCACTGGAACACTGTGACTAAACGCCTGTCCCATGCAGTGATAAGCGATTTGTCATTGCTGGTGGATTTACGCATGGGTGATACTCAGACAGATGATGAGGAACTAATAAGGCTTGCTGATGAAAGCTTTGAAATGAGCATCGCCTTTTTGCCCGGCGAAATATTACCCGAGCCCGTACCTCGCCCATTTGTGGACCTTCTTGATGATTCGCTGTCAGATGAAATTGAAAACCAAGTTGGCCGTCCATTCTGGCTTGATACAGTTTCTGTAGGTAATTATGTAGATGTGAGGCTTCAACTCCCTGGCGAAGTGATGCGTGCACTGGTTTTGAAAAGCAAGGTGTACGCAACCAATTCACATATTTTTATTGTTTGGATGACAGGGACATCTTTATTTTTACTCGCTGTATCAATCATTTTTCTTCGCAACCAAATCCGACCGATTGAAAACCTTGCCGAGGCAGCTGAAAGTTTCGGACGCGGTCGTGACATTCAAGATTTTAAACCTTCTGGGGCCTCTGAGGTTCGTCAAGCGGCCTCGGCATTTTTGGATATGCGAGATCGTATCAAAGCTCAAATTGAACAAAGAACCACTATGCTTGCCGGTGTAAGCCATGATTTAAGAACACCGCTCACACGATTAAAACTTCAACTGGCTATGCTGCCACGCTCGCCCGAAATTCTGGGGCTGGAGGAAGATATTATTGAGATGGAAGACATGCTGGAGGATTATCTATCTTTCGCCAAGGGCTTTCAGGGCGAAAAAAGTTTAGAGATTAATATTCGCAATTTACTGGAAGAAATCCGTGAAAGTGCAAAACTCCGGAAGCCGGGCACTGACATATTTCTTGCATGCCCACCAACACTACCCTTCAAAGTAAAACGCCGAGCTTTTAAAAGGTGCCTGACAAATCTCGTCAATAATGCCTGTAACCATGCCAAGGAAGTTCACATTATTGTAAAAATGGAAGAGGAAAGCCTGAATATTATCATTTCGGATAATGGTCCAGGTATTCCCGAAGACTCCATGAATGAAGTTTTCAGGCCATTTTTCCGACTGGATCAGGCGCGTAATGCAGAAACCGGCGGCACAGGTCTTGGGCTTTCGGTTGCACGCGATGTCGCCCGTGGACACGGTGGAGATATTTATCTATCAAAAGGCGCACAAGGAGGCCTCGAAGCCACCGTATCTGTCCCTGTTTAAATTATATTTTGGATAACTCTTCTGAGCGTTTTTTAGCCGCTTTAACAGCCTCCAAAAGTATTGACTGCAAACTTGGCTCGCCCATCAAAACATCTAAAGCCGCTTGCGTTGTGCCTCCTTTAGAGGTCACATTCTCGCGTAATTGAGCCGCATTTTCTTCAGAACTCTCTAATAGTGCCGCAGATCCTGTTATTGTCTTTCTGGCAAATGTCTCTGCCATATCCGGAGCAAAACCAACATTTATGGCTGCAACTGTCAGTGCCTCTACAAAATGAAACAAATAGGCAGGACCACTTCCGCTAACCGCGGTCACTGCATCAATCATGGCTTCATTCTCAACCCAGACAACCTCCCCCACGGCTTTCATAAGGCTGGTGGCGATGTTGCTATGGGCATCAGAGATATCTTGAGGTGCACACAAGGCTGTCAGCCCCTGACCGATAGTTGCCGGTGTATTTGGCATAGCGCGCACAATACATCGTCCGGGAAGGGCACCCCGCAATGCATCTACTGATATTCCCGCCAGAATGGAAATGACCATCGCATTGGGGTGTATGTTTGCTTGGTGTTCGTCAAGAACGTCGCGGTAATTTTGAGGCTTCACAGCAAGAATTACTATCTGGTTCTCATTAATTGTTACTGTGGACGGGTTTATATCAACCGGTAATGATTTCAAAGTATCCGACGGGAAATTTTCAAGCACTTGAATCGACAAAAAGTCTGAGGCAAGCCAGCCTAGGAGCATGGCCTGACCCATTTTGCCAGCGCCGATAAGGAGTATAGGCGTGCTGTTAGGCATCGCCCTTGGTTTCAAACATACAAACCTCAAGGGCTCTTTGAGCGTCATGCCCCGCCCAGATGAGATATTGGAAAGCCGGGAAGAATTGTTCGCAAGTCGTCACGGCATGATTTAACAGACCTTCGCATTGCGTTTCACTGAGGCCCTCACCACTAACCATCAGCGTGTTACGGAATAAAACCGCACCATCGCCGGACCAAATATCAAAATGCCCAAGCCATAATTGCTCATTAATTTGAGCAATCAGGTCGCAAACATCATTTCTTTTGGCTGTTGGTACTTTTGTGTCGAGAACACAGGCTAGATGCAGTCCACCCAAATCAGAACGCCAACTAATCGCCATATGCAAATCACAATATTTACCTGAGACACAAATATTCATGTCATCTTCCGTCCCCCGCTCGCTAGGCCATTCATAGGCAGCCGCCAGTTTTTCCATCGCGTCGATAGGGTGTTCGGAAATTTGGATGTCTTGGGCTTCAGCTAGGTTCATAATTATCGCCTGTTATGTCTGTTGCACTTAATGCCTGAAACTGATTTCACATCTTAATTTTATGCTTATACCAGATTTAGTGGGTCAATTAGACTTTACCCACTAAATGACAGTGCCTGATTCACAGTAACGATAAAAGGGGCAATCACCCAGAAGATGACTTCTTTGTTGTTGACGGTTTTTTACGAGTCACTTTTTTCGCTGTTGAAGGGCTTTTTTGGCTTAAAATGCCTTCAAGCTCGTCAAGACGCTTAACCAAAACTTCATTTTCTTGACGCGCTTGTTGTGCCATCTCAGCAACAACATCAAATTCTTCCCGAGAGACTAAATCAAGTTTACGAACAGTGTTTTCCAGTCGCGAACGCATTAATGAAGAAGCCTCCTCTTGCATCCCTTGGGCAGTCCCGACAGCACCCATCATAAGTTTCACAAAATCATCAACAATTTTTTCACGTGTCTGACTCATTGGTTTGCCTATCCATTAGAGCTAAGAAGAATTAATATTCATGATATAACAAATATTGATGTAAACCCCAAATAAAAGCCTGACACCCCCTTAAAGCAGACGCTGAAACAAAAAAGAGTGATAGAATGCCCTTTCCCGATATTGACCCAATAATTTTTCAAATAGGACCATTTGCATTACGCTGGTATGCACTGGCCTACATAGTCGGTCTCATCGGCGGTTGGTACTATATGTTATGGCTTGAGCCAAAAACATCCATTTATCAGCCGCATCATAAAGACCAGCCATCTCAGCTTGACGATTTTCTGCTCTGGCTAACCCTCGGCACCATAATTGGGGGGCGGCTTGGATATGTCTTATTTTATAACCCAGGTTATTACCTTGATAACCCCGGACAAATACTTGCCGTCTGGGAAGGTGGTATGGCCTTTCATGGCGGCTTTCTTGGGGTAACTATTGCGGCGTTGCTTTATGCCCGTAAGCTCAACATCAACCCGTTAACACTGGGTGACCTAATCGCCGCAGCTTCGCCTATTGGATTATTTTTAGGGCGCATCGCCAATTTTATTAATAGTGAATTATGGGGAAGACAAACAGAATTTGCGTTGGGCGTTATTTTCCCAAATGGCGGTCCCCTTCCGCGTCACCCAAGTCAACTTTACGAGGCATTTCTTGAGGGGTTGTTGCTGTTTATCGTTCTGGCTTATCTTTGTAGGCGCACCAATGCATTAGAAAAGCCAGGACTTATAATGGGTATTTTTATCGCAGGTTATGGACTGTCTCGCATGATTGTTGAGCAATTTTTCCGCGAACCCGATGCGCATATAGGGTACCTCGTCGGTGGAACGACTATGGGCTTCTGGTTATCCGTTCCCATGCTGATTGCCGGCTTATTTTTTGTTTATCTGGCAACCCGGAAAAAAGATGTAATCCAAAAATAATGAATGAGTTGAAGCAAATTATCATCGAAGAAATTCTCGCCAACGGACCTATGCCGCTTGAAAATTATATGTCGCGTGCATTAGGTGACAACACCCACGGTTACTACACAAAACAAGATCCATTCGGCAAAAAGGGGGATTTTGTCACCGCGCCGGAAATCAGTCAGGTCTTTGGGGAATTGCTTGGTTTGTGGGGGCTTGATTTCTGGATGAAGTCGGGTTCATGGTCAGAGTTCAATCTTGTTGAACTCGGCCCGGGGCGCGGCACACTCATGCGCGATATCGCCAATGCGGTGAAAATGCAACCTGACTATCTTCAATCTGCTCATCTTCATCTTCTTGAAACCAGTCCTGTACTGCAAGATATGCAAAACCAAACTCTTTCTAGATTATTGGATGAGGGAACATCATGTCATTGGCATAAAAACATCAAAGATTTACTTGAGGCCTGTCACCACATGCCGGTAATAATTTATGCTAATGAGTTTTTTGACGCTCTTCCTATCCGCCAGTATGTTCAAGAAAATAATACATGGGCACTGAGATGCGTAGACGTAGAAGACAGTGAACTTGCTCTAGTGACACTGAAAGATTTTACACTTAAGGAAATCTTGCCTGCAGCGCATGACTTTAAACATGGGGATATTCTGGAAACTACTCCAGAAGCAGAGACTATCATGACGCAACTTACCAATTATATTGCTGAATATAGTGGTGCCCTTTTGATAATTGATTATGGGTACACTCAAAACCAAACGGGTGACACATTTCAGGCACTTTCAGAACATCAAACCGTCTCCCCCTTTAAGAACCCGGGGAATGCAGATCTCACCGCTCATGTGAATTTCAAACGGCTTGCTGATATAGCGGAAGATGCATCCTGCAGGAGTTTAGGCCCTGCCTCACAAAGAAACTTCCTTTTATCTCTGGGTTTGGAGCAACGCTTTGAAAGCTTGAGCCTGAAAGCCAATAACCAACAAAAAACTGATCTACTTGCTGCGCGTAATCGTCTCATTGGTATGGATCAAATGGGTATACTTTTTAATGTTCTCGCAGTTACCAAAAAAGATGCGACCTCACCCGCAGGATTTGAAAAAATAGTGAGAGATGTTTAATGACAGCACCTCATTTTCAAATTGACCCGCTTTTAGCACCAACCACACACGGTTTTTTTGGACGCCAAGGCGGTGTCTCTGACGGGCTGTATAGCAGCTTGAATATTGGCCTCGGCTCCAATGATGAAATAGAAAAAATTATCATCAACCGTAGAAGGGTTGCATCGTGTCTAAACGCGCAAAACTTGGTTACGGGATATCAAACACATAGCAATAAGGTTGCCGAGGTATTTGCCCCAGACGACAAGCCTGATGCTGATGCGCTATTCACAAAAGAAAAAGGGATAGCATTAGGTGTGTTATCAGCTGACTGTGTTCCGGTTCTCATCTGCGGCAGTATCGGAGGTGATAAGACAGACATTGTCGCCACAGCACATGCAGGCTGGAAAGGTGCCGCTGCTGGCATTATTGAAAATCTTGTTGCTAAACTTAAAACAGAACAAGCTCAACCCGATAGCCTTAAAGCCGTCATTGGCCCTGCTATATCCCAAAAGGCTTACCAAGTGGGTCGGGATGTTTTTAATCAAGTCGTTGCAGTAGACCCCTCGGCAAAAAATTTATTCTTACCGGTAAAGGAGTCCGATAAGTTTTTATTCAATCTCCCGGCTTTTGTTCAGTCCAGAATAAAGGCTGCCGGCATAAAGCATGTGTCAAACCTTGATATCTGTACTTATTTAAATCCTGATGAATATTTTTCTTATCGTCGTACAACTCATCAAAAAGAATCTGATTATGGTCGACAAGTATCTGCCATAACCCTGACTTAGGCATATTATTAGAAAATATTTTTAATTTTGAAAAAATGGGGTTACGCAGATCGCTCTGCTTTGTTACAAAAACGTGTCAAAGGACTCTGTGGGAAGAAGCCATGAAATTAGTCGCCGGAAACAGTAATCGTCCACTCGCTGAAGCAATCGCGAAATATCTCAATATACCTCTGACAAAATCAGACATAAGACGTTTTGCCGATGAGGAAGTTTTTGTAGAGATACAAGAAAATGTACGTGGTGAAGATGTATTCATCATTCAATCCACTTCTTTTCCGGCTAATGACAATCTCATGGAATTATTAATAACCATAGATGCCTTAAGGCGGTCTTCAGCGCGTCGTATTACTTCAGTCATACCCTATTTTGGCTATGCACGACAGGATCGCAAGCCTGGTCCACGGACACCCATTTCAGCCAAGCTTGTCGCCAATCTCATCGAAGCTGCCGGAGCTGACCGCGTGCTGACACTGGACCTACATGCCGGGCAGATACAAGGATTTTTTGATATCCCTACAGATAATCTTTTTGGTGCTCCCGTTTTTGTTGATGATATTAAAGCCCGATTTAACGGGGATGATTTGATGGTGGTCTCACCCGATGTCGGCGGGGTTGTTCGTACCCGTGCATTGGGTAAGCGTATTAATGCCGATTTGGCGATTGTTGATAAAAGACGCGAAAGAGCGGGTGAATCTGAAGTCATGAACATTATTGGTGATGTGAGTGGACGTAAGTGCCTCCTCGTCGATGATATTGTTGATAGTGCTGGAACTCTGTGTAATGCGGCTGCAGCACTAATGGAAAATGGTGCTTCCAGTGTATCAGCATATGTTACCCATGGCGTGCTATCAGGCACAGCGACTGATCGTGTGAATAATTCTGTTATGGAAAAATTATTGATTACTGACTCTATTCAGCCATCTGAGGAAGTGATTAATAGTGATAAATTTTCGGTTATCACAATCGCGCCGCTTATTGGCGAAGCCATGCTGAGAACAACTGAAGAGCGTTCTGTCTCCAGCCTGTTCGATTAAAAAAACCCGCCGAGGCGGGTTAATTTAAGAAAATCTAATTTCTAGAATAATATTCGACGACGAGGTTCGGTTCCATCTGAACCGGATAAGGCACATCCGCCAGTTGTGGAACACGAGTAATACTCGCTATCATTTTATTATGATCAACATCAAGATAATCAGGTGTATCGCGTTCTGGGCTTTGTACAGCCTCCAGTACAAGCGCAATATTCCGGGACTTATCACGAACCTGAACCACATCGCCGGGCTTAATACGGGCACTTGGGATATTGCAGCGACGACCATTAACCATCACATGGCCGTGATTAACAAATTGACGGGCTGCAAAAACAGTTGGGACGAATTTAGCACGATAAATAATCGCATCTAAGCGTTGCTCAAGAAGACCGACAAGGTTTTCACTTGTATCTCCCTTGAGGCGAGAGGCTTCAGCATAAATACCACGAAACTGTTTTTCGGTGATGTTGCCGTAATGGCCTTTCAGCTTTTGCTTGGCGCGCAACTGAAGACCAAAGTCAGAAAGTTTACCACGACGATTTTGACCATGCTGTCCAGGACCATAATCACGTCTGTTCACAGGGCTCTTAGGGCGACCCCAAATGTTCTCGCCCATGCGGCGGTCAATTTTATATTTAGCACTAATCCGCTTGCTCATGCGGGATAATCCTTTACGTCGTCAAACCAGTTTCAGAAAATAAAGATGGAAGAAAACCTTCCACATTGAGCGCGGAGTATAGCCAGCTTCACGGAACTGTCAAACCTTAAGGTTTGATTTAAGTTAATTTTTTTATCTTTCATTTTTTATCTCCCGGATCGGGATCTCCGCGTGAAATCGCAAGCACCCGCGCTTTCATTTCACTGTCTCTTGCGCCCCTCGGCCAACGTAATAAAGCATTTATCATACCTCTAAAAGTCCTTACGTCCTGCTCAGTCATTTTTGTTCTCATAAGCATATTTCTGATATTGCGTGCCATTGCAGGTTTTTTTTCAGACGGTGAGAGAAACCCCGCCTCATCAAGTGCATTTTCAAGGTGCATAAACATGCCAGACAATTCACCTCGGTTAGCAGGTCGTGTCTCAGGCATCACCAAAACCTCCTCGGGCGTATCGTTCTTGTAACCGGACCAAACATAAGACATGAGTAAAACAGCTTGCGCCAGATTAAGGGATGAGAATTCAGGATTAAGCGGCACAGTGCATATAGCATCACATAAGGTGATATCATCGTTATCGAGACCAGTTCTCTCCGGGCCAAACATCAAACCACTTTGGACACTTTCTGCCGCATGAGAATATATCATTTGAGCAGTCTTATCAGGCGTCAAAACAGTCTTAACCATATCGCGGCTTCGGGCTGTCGTTGCCACAATATAACCAAGATCTGCAATGGCTTCAGTTGTTGTCGTAAATGTTTTTCTATTCTCAACTACTTTATCGGCTCCTGCGGAGGCCTTAATAGCTCGTTCCACATCCCAGCCCTTACGAGGATTGACCAGACGCAAATCCTCAAGCCCAAAATTTAGCATTGCGCGTGCAACGGTACCGATATTTTCACCCAGTTGAGGGCCTATTAGAATAACTGCAGGCTTCATAAAAAATCCGATTTTTCTCTCATTCAGGTGATAATGCGTCTGTTGAGTTTAATTTTATGAATATTTTGCCACCTGAGACAAAATACCTCTCAAATAAATCAATGCAGGCCTTTAATCAAACCCAAACCTCTGCTATGCCTTGGCTAAATTCACAAGGCATTGAGGGTTAACTATGTCAAAAATCAAGGTTGAAAATCCTGTCATTGAGATTGATGGGGATGAAATGACCAGAATTATCTGGCAGCTCATCAAAGATAAACTTATCTTACCATATCTCGATATAGACCTTAAATATTACGACCTGTCAGTTCAGGTGCGTGATGACACAAATGACCAAATTACAATTGATGCGGCTGAAGCTATCAAAGAGTATGGTGTCGGCGTTAAATGCGCAACAATCACCCCCGATGAGGCTCGTGTAGAAGAATTTGATCTCAAAGAAATGTGGCGCTCACCTAATGGTACCATCAGAAACATTCTAGGTGGGACAGTATTCAGGGAACCTATTATTTGTAAAAATGTTCCGCGCCTCGTACCGGGTTGGACGGATCCGATTGTCATTGGACGTCACGCATTTGGCGACCAGTACCGCGCCACAGATTTTGTAGTTCCCGGCAAAGGGAAACTTAAAATCAGCTGGGAAGCAGAAGATGGCAGTGAAAAAATCGAAAGAGATGTTTTCGATTTCCCCGGCGGCGGCATTGCGATGGCAATGTATAATCTTGATGAGTCTATCCGTGATTTTGCGCGCGCAAGCATGAATTATGGCTTGAATAGAAACTGGCCGGTCTATCTCTCCACAAAAAACACTATCCTTAAGGCTTATGATGGACGTTTCAAAGATCTCTTCCAAGAAGTTTTTGATGCAGAGTTCAAAGATAAATTTGAAGCCAATGGCATCACCTATGAGCACCGCTTGATAGACGACATGGTCGCTGCGGCACTCAAATGGAACGGTAAATTTGTCTGGGCATGTAAAAACTATGATGGTGATGTACAGTCAGACACTGTGGCTCAGGGCTTTGGCTCGCTTGGCTTGATGACATCAACACTCCTCACGCCAAATGGTAAAACAATGGAAGCCGAAGCGGCACACGGAACTGTAACGCGACATTTCCGAGCGCATGAACGCGGTGAAGAAACCTCAACAAACTCAATTGCATCAATCTTTGCTTGGACCCGCGGCCTCATCAAACGTGGTGATATAGACGGCAATGAGGCGCTAGTGTCTTTCGCTCAGACGCTTGAAAAAATTTGCGTTAGCACTGTTGAAAGTGGTCATATGACAAAAGACTTGGCATTACTTGTCGGGCCTCAGCAAAATTGGCTCAGCACGACAGCGTTTTTGGATAAAATTGACAGCAATTTGCAAAAAGCACTTAGCTAAAACCTTTAAAAAAACATAAATTAATCTTTTAAAGACTTGCTTTAATGGCGTCCAAAGCTTCAGGTGCTGCGTCGGTATTAGGCCCACCTGCTTGAGCCATATCAGGGCGACCGCCGCCGCCCTTGCCGCCAAGTTTATCAGCACCAAGACGTACCATTGATACCGCATCAAATTGATCAGTCAGGTCTTTGGTCACGCCAACTGCGATACCGACCTTGCCCTCGTCTATGCCGATAAATACAACAACCCCACTGTCGATTTGTTTTTTGCCGTCATCAACGAGGCCGCGCAGCTCTTTCGCAGGAAGTCCTTGCACGATTTTGCCAAGAAATTTTGTGCCGTTAATCTCCGTTATGGCGTCATGAGTATCCGTATTGGACGATTGCCCACCACCAAGAGCCAATGCTTTTTTAGCTTCAGCTAATTCACGCTCAAGACGTTTTTTCTCATCAAGCAAACCGGCAATGCGGTTTGGTAAGTCTTTCTGACCGGCTTTTACAATTCCGGCAATATCCCCAAGCACGTCTACTTGTTCCTTCAAATAGTTCCGTGCGGCATGACCTGTCATAGCCTCGATACGTCTAACACCTGAAGCAACTGCTGTTTCCTGTGTGACAGTAAAGAGGCCAATATCACCAAGACGGCTCACATGTGTGCCGCCGCACAGCTCAACGGAATAATGCCCACCACGATTGTCAGCATCACCGTCCTCGCCCATAGCAAGAACACGAACCTCATCGCCGTATTTTTCACCAAACAAAGCAAGCGCACCCGCCTCAATCGCTTCATCAGGCGTCATAAGACGGGTGCTGACCTGATGATTGGAAAGAATGACACCATTCACAATATCTTCAGCTTGTTTGATCTCCTCACCAGTCATTGATTTGGGATGGCTGAAATCAAACCGCAAGTAGCTCTCCTCGACCAGTGAGCCTTTTTGCGTAACGTGATCCCCAAGAACCCGCCTTAAAGCTTCATGTAGCAAATGCGTAGCAGAATGATTTGAGCGTATTTTTATGCGGCGGCTATCATCAATGGCAAGGTGTACAATGTCACCAACGGCAAGTTCCCCAGACTGAACTTCACCAATATGCACATGCATGTCGCCAAGTTTCTTAAGGGTATTGGTGACAGTCATGGTTGCAGAATTTTCAGATTTAAGCGTGCCTTGATCACCAGCCTGGCCACCGCTTTCAGCGTAAAAAGGGGTTTGGTTAACTATGACAGAAGCCTCTTGTCCGGCATTA
>CENJ01117241.1_pt1 | contig 33951 bp, 29 predicted proteins | sample 356161 | NCBI WGS metagenome assembly CENJ01 (sample SAMEA2619531, study PRJEB7988) | marine metagenome | biome: marine biome (ENVO:00000447); feature: surface water layer (ENVO:00002042); material: "saline water (ENVO:00002010), including plankton (ENVO:xxxxxxxx)" | depth 5 m | reverse complement strand
GTCAACAAAATACAGAAGAAAGTCATTCTCAAACCCGCCTCTAATAAAATTAAAAATAGTCAAAAATACGGAGAGAAATTCCAAATTTAGAGACCTTTTAAAATCGGTTTTTAATTGGTTTCTTCGAAATGCTTTTATTTTTTCTGCAAAAGGTTTTGCTATAGTTGGATCAAACTTATCAACAGTTGATGTAATTAAGCTGCTGCTCCGATTGAAAGGGAAGGTTTATTTGTTTCGTACAATGCAAATGACGAACCAAAGAGCTTTCCAATATGATATAAATCAGAGATTATGGACTATTCCAATTAGTGAAAATGATAATGAATTTGAAAGATTAATTAAAAGTATTCTCCCAATCTGGATGCCAATAAGTTTTATAGAAGGCTTCAAAGAGTTGCGAGAAAACTCCATGACCCTACTTGGCGATAATAAAATCCCAAATGCAATCTTCACAGCCAATGAACATCTTACTAATGACTTTTTTAAAATATGGGCTGCTGAAAATATGAGCAAAGGAAGCAAATTGGTTATTGGTCAACATGGTGGAGGGCCATTCCACAGATATTCTAGTGGAATGCAGCAGGAAATAGATATATCTGATTTATATATGACTACAGGGAATGGTAACCAGTTATACTCCCATATTAGAGATGTAGGTCAGTTCTTTGCTAGATTAAGTCATGGCAAATGGGACCCAAAGGGGTCCCTTTTGGTTATTACAGTCCTAATGCCAAAAAAGATCATTGATATACGTTCTATGCCCATGGGCGACCAAATGTTGAGTTATTTTGATGATCAATTTAGATTCTATAATTGCTTAGTCGAACCGATAAAAGAAAAGACAAAAATCAGATTGTACAATACCAATAGTAAGCTCGGAAATCAAAAATCTGATTTTGGTTGGGGTGTAGTTAATCGCTGGAAAAGTAGGTTTCCGAACGTGCAACTGGAACAGCCCTCAAAAAGAATGAGCTTCTCAGTCCAAAAATGTCGACTGTTTATAAGCACTTACAATGCCACGACTTATAATGAGTCATTAGCAGCTAATATACCGACAGTAATATATTGGGATAAAAGGTATTGGGAATATGCTAATTATGCCGAAAAAGATTTTAACATGTTGAGGTCGGTGGGTATTTTCCATGATAGTCCAGAATCTGCGGCTCGTCATGTAAACAAAGTTTGGAATGATGTAAATGAATGGTGGAAGAATGAAAACGTTCAGTCAGTAAGACGAGCGTTTTGTCGTAAATATGCTAATTTAGATAAGAAAGTGATCAAACGATTTGCAAATGTAATGATCGAAGCCTCCTCCCAAGAAAAATAACTATAAAAAAAATAAATAAGGTTAAAAAGTTCTTTTCTTTAATAAAAAGTTTTAGAAATACTTGTAAGTTTTAGTCAACATACGAGATAACGCATAAAAAGATCGAGAAGTCCAACTAGAACTTTAATCCTATATAGAAATAGAAAAGTAGCTTTGAAAGTATATTATGGCATCGAAAAACACCAACAAAAATCATTAAATAAATAACATGGCGGGAATAGTACATTGTTAAATGAAGCTAAAAAAAGTAGATTAGTAATTGTTGGTAAATATTATTCAGATTATCCTGTTAAAGACAATGAGCATTATTATTTCATAGGTGCTTCGAAGACTGCAGGATCACCTAAGCCTAGTAAAATACTAAATAATCATATTCGTCTCAATAAGCTTGCTGAGACATTAGCCAAGAGTTATACAGATTGGGTTTATGGTTGTAATGCCCTATGGTTAAAAAAAAACCTCGTTTTCGAAAAAAAATTATCACTGTTTTTCTTGTCAGACTTTTCAAGCAAAAGAACTACCGTATTTAATACTTATAATGATGTTATTAATTTGATTTTATTAAAACAAATAGTCAAAGAATATAATTTCAGTAGTATCATAGGCGTCGGTCTCGATCAGGATTTTTTATTTTCTTTGAACTCTTGTTTTAGGTCAAAAAAAGTTCAAGGAATACATACATATCGTTCGCCTTCAATGACATTAAAAAATTTTCGAGGTGATCTCGTATTTTTTTTAAAAATGTTTGTTATATCTTGGTTCAATTTTTTTAAGCCTTTCAAGAAGGCAGGGTCATATAAAGTTGACAAGTTGTTTCTTACACGTTTTCCCATGCAGTTTAAAAAAAATTTGTTGATTGAAGAAAAATATGGACAATTTTTTTCACACAAGGATAAATTTGTAACAAACATTATGACAGACGGTATGCATCAGTCAGTTTCGCTTTTAAGCTATTTCAGACTAAGAAGAAAATTAAAAAAGAGTTCAGCGCATATTATTTTAGACAATTATTTAATGCCTTCTGATGTGTTAAGAACATTACTTTGGATACCGTATATATATCTGAAGTCCCAAAATTTATTTTCATATTCGTACCTTTATGAAGGCATAGATATATCGTATCAAATTCGAAAGGAGCTCAAAGTCTCTATAAGGCGGATTTGGGGACTATTATTTTGGCCAAGAGTTATAAGGAAATCATTGAAAGGTAACTCTTGTAATTCTTTTATTTATCATCTTCATGAATTTCCATATGGCAGACTATTTTCATATGTTCTATCTGATTTTTCTGAGATTAAAAAAATAGGATTTGAGCACGGTGTTGGATCTCCCAGATATCTTCTTTATTACTTATCAGCTCATGAGGTTGAAAATGGAAAAGGTTTCCTAGAATGTTGTCCCCTACCAGATAAAGTTTTAGCTGAGAGCGAACGCTCAAAAAAGCTTTATGAAAAATGTGGTTATAAGCGTGTTTCAGTAATGGATAGGATTTATAGGCTTGAATATTTGGATAAAATAAAAATGAAAGAAAAAAAATCTTATATTCTAATTGCCGGTGGGCTACATGATGGAACACTGCTTCTTGAGTTTCTTATTGAAAGAATAAAAAAACAGAAAAATAAAAAATTTTTATTTAAACCTCACCCAAAATGTGTTTTCAAGCCCCTGGTGTACTATTCATCAGAGAACCTTTCAATAGTGTCAGATCCAATTGAAAGCTTATATCCAGGTGCTTCTAAAGTCATTGTAACGGATAGCTCTGTAGGATATGAAGCAAATTACCTTGGTATCCCCGTAGAAGTGGCGAATATACGAGGCGTCATTAACCAAGGTGCTATTGATTTAGATGTTTGAAATTATAAACTGGAAATAATGTGGCTAAATTTGTTTATTTTTTTAGATCCGTACTTAATCTTTTTCTGTAATCCTTTAACATTGTAGAATCTTTTGAAAAAGTTGGTTGATGATAGAGCAAATACTTAAAGAATTATCAGCATATGGAGAAGAAAATATAGTTAGATCCGTCTTACTAACAGGAGGTCGTTCGGCTAAAGATCTGTATGAGAAGTGGTTTGAAAGCTCAGATTTTTTTCACTTTAGAGATACAAAATTTTATTTTGGAGATGAAAGATGTGTTCCAATGAATAGCAATGATAGTAATTACAATATGGTAAGAAAATTACTTCCTAGCTCCTATCAACGTCATATTGAGAGAATTCAAGGAGAATCCGCCGACCTTGTCTCTGAGTCAATGAGATATAGTAAAGTGTTACCAAATATTTTGGATTTGGTACTTCTTTCCGTTGGAGAAGACGGCCATATTGCTTCACTATTCCCCTTCAGTTCCGCGTTGAAAAGTAAAAAAAAAGTAGTTTATATAAAGAATTCACCAAAAAATCCAAAAAAACGTATTACCGTATCACCTGTGGTTTTAGAACGCGCCAAGCATGTAATTGTAATGGCCTCAAATAAAGAAAAAGGAAAGATTCTGGCAAGAGCTCTCAATAATCCAAAAAAAATAAGTGAACTTCCTGTAAGGTTGACAATAGGTAGAACATGGGTGTTAAATGAAGAGGCGAGAGATGCTTTCTTACAGTTCAGTCCTGAGCAATATCATAATACAAATATAAACTATGTCTAAAGTACTTATCACGACAGTTCCATTTGCTAGTAAAGACAAAAGGCCGCTAAAAATGTTAGACGAAGCAGGTGTAGATTACGAAGTAAACCCTCTCAACAAAAAGCTTACAGAAGAAGAGCTAGGCCATTTAATTTCTGAATATTCCGTTTTGATAGCTGGGACGGAGCCAATTACGGCTAAGGTTATAGAGGCTGCACCAAAATTAAAACTTATCTCTAGAGTTGGAATTGGCTTGGATAACGTAGATCTGTTAAAAGCAAACTCAAGAGGAATAAAAGTGTCATATACCCCTGACGCTCCCTCGCCTGCGGTAGCAGAGCTTACTTTAGGGCTGATTTTTAGCCTGATTAGAGCTTTGCATGTTTCAAATCATGAGATGCATAAAGGTATTTGGCATCGTTCGTTTGGTCGAAGAATATCCGACCTTACCATTGGTGTAATTGGGGTTGGGAGAATTGGAACTCGGGTGCTAGAACTGATAAACGCAGTTGGTAACCCCAGGTTATTAGTAAATGATTTGTCTTTAAAAACCCACTTGAATGGAAAGATGCCATTAGAGTGGGTTAGTAAAGAGAGGATTTTAAAAGAGGCTGATATAGTTACTGTTCATGTGCCGCTAACTAAGCATACCAAGAACATGATAAGAAAAAAGGAACTTTTATCTATGAAGTCTGATGCCTCTATAATTAATACAGCTCGTGGTGGAATAATTAATGAGCAAGACCTGCATGACGTATTAAGATCCGAACATTTAAGTGGGGCGGCTATCGATGTTTTTGATCTTGAGCCATATAAAGGACCACTTTGCGAGCTAGACCGTTGTATACTGACAGCACATATGGGGTCAATGTCAGTAGACTGCCGAAACCGTATGGAGTATGAAGCTACTGAAGAGGTTATCAGGTTCTTGTCAGGGGAACGATTAGAGAGGATGGTTCCACTGAGTGAGTACGAACTTCAGAGTAATATGGTGCTTAAATGAAAAAGGCTATTGTTTTTGGAGGTAGTGGCTTCATAGGTTCCCATGTTGCTGATCACTTAAGCAAATCTGGTTATAACACTACCATTTTTGACCGGGTTTCTTCGCCTTGGTTGAGCGAAAACCAAAAAATGGTGATTGGGGACATACAGAGTTGTGATGAGGTTGAGTCCGCAATAAAGGAAGCTGATATAGTATACAACTTTGCTGCCTTGGCAGATTTGAATAAAGCTCTTCAAGAACCTGTTAAAACCGTAAACATTAATATTCTAGGTAATATAAATATCTTAGAAGCTTGCCGCAAATACAACGTCGAAAGATTTATCTATGCAAGCACAGTTTATGTTAACAGTCGTGAAGGTGGTTTCTATAGATGTAGCAAACAAGCTTCTGAAGCGTATTTGGAAGAGTATCAAAAAGCTTTTGGATTAGATTATACAATTTTACGGTATGGATCTCTATATGGTCCAAGAGCTGACAGTACGAACGGTATTAAACGAGTTGTTAAGAAAGCATTAGAAACGGGTATACTAAGCCATGAAGGTCATCCTGACTCAATGCGTGAATATATCCATGTGGAGGATGCTGCTAGGGCTAGTGTAGTAGCTCTTGGAGAAGAGTTCCGTAATGAAAGTGTTGTTTTGACAGGACATGAACCGATGAAAGTGTTAGATGTTCTTAAAATGTTAGCAGAAATACTGGGCTTACCTGAGACTTCAGTAGAGTTTACAAAGCAACCTAATATCGGGCATTATATACGCACTCCATACTCGTATCAAACAAAAATAGGCAGAAAGTACATCCCTCCAATGCATGTTGATTTAGCCCAAGGATTTATACAGGTAATTGACGAACAAAAACAAAAAAAATAGGTATTGATTTTTGCTTGTAAAGTTAGAATATGTGACATTACAGTCTGAAGACAATGTGTAAAGTTAAGGGTATCATTTTTGATTTTGACGGCGTTATTTTAAATTCCGTTCATGTTAAGACAGATGCTTTTGCAAAAATGTATGAGCAATACGGCGAAACTATAGTTAAACGTGTTTTAATCCACCATTTGGATAATGGTGGGATGTCGAGATATGAAAAAATAAAATATTACCATGAAAATTTTCTTAAAGAAATCTTGTCGGTATTTGAATTGGAGGAGTTGGCAAAGCAGTTTTCCGGTCTCGTTATCGATAGAGTAGTGAATTCACCTTATATCCCTGGTGCCTTGCAATTCATAAAGAAATATTCAAAAAAGTTACCACTCTTTATCTCTACAGGCACGCCTGTTATTGAAATCAACGAAATTTTAGAAAGGAAAAATCTTGCAAGATATTTCACGGGTGTATATGGTTCGCCTGAAAAGAAGGAGTCACATATTAAGAGAATTATGGCAAGTCATAATTTAAAACCAAGTTCACTCGTTTTTTACGGAGATTCTAAAATAGATTTAGAAGCTTCGGCGAATTATGGAACTTCTTTCACTTTAATTAAAAACGATGACAACAAAAAGCTTTTTCGTTTATTTAAGGGTAAAGCGATAAATAATTTTTTGGAAGAAGAATGAGATATAAGAAGACAAAGGCAATTAGAGAAAAACTCAAAAAAAAGAAAAGCACTATTGGAACCTGGCAACAAATACCTCATGGTTCAATATCCGAGATTTTGGGAAAGGCTGGATATGATTGGGTTGCAGTTGATCTTGAACATGGTTCAATTGATGTCAGTCAGCTGCCTGATTTATTTAGAGCAATCGAATTAGGTGAAAGTCTTCCTTTAGCCAGAGTAGCAGATGGGAACTCTAAAGAAATCAAGCAGGCTTTAGATGCAGGTGCTGGTGGTGTTATTGTTCCCATGATTGAGTCAGCTGAGCAATTAGCTTTGATAAGTGATTTTTGCAGATGGCCACCATCTGGAACAAGAGGAGTGGGCTTTTCTAGGGCTAATCTTTTTGGCTCTAACTTCAATGCTTATAAAGAGGAGTCTCAATCACCCCTTTTGATTGCCCAGATTGAGCATGTTAATGCAATCAACAATTTGGATGAAATATTATCTGTACCTGGTCTGGATGCAATAATGGTAGGTCCTTATGACCTTTCCGCATCAATGAATATAGCTGGACAATTTGAGCATTCAAATTTCAAAGATATACTTAAAAAAATTCTTAGTTTAGGCGAAATTAAAAATGTTCCTACTGGGATCCATGTCATTGATCCCGACCCAGAACAGTTAAAAAAAGTAAAAGAAGAAGGTTATCAGTTTATTGCATACTCGATTGATGCAGTTTTTTTATCAAAAAACGTAGTTCTAAATTTTGAAAGTTTAAAATGAATATATTAGCATTAATCCCAGCTAGAATGGGAAGTAGCCGATTTCCAGGAAAACCTCTGGCCAACATAAATGGAAAGCCAATGATAGGCCATGTTCTGGACAACATTAGAGAAAACAAACTGCTTTCAAGTGTAGCGGTTGCAACTTGTGATGAAATAATCAGTGACTATGTGGAGAGTATCGGTGGTAAAGCTGTTATGACATCTGATAGTCATGATAGAGCTTCAGACAGATGCGCGGAAGCATTATTAAAAATTGAGAGGGAAAATAATGAGAAGTTTGATGTTGTTGTTATGGTTCAAGGTGACGAACCAATGATAAACTCCCAAATGATTACGGAGGCTCTTGAGCCATTCCAAAATAACAATCAAGTTTTGGTTTCGAACCTTTTAGGTAAAATTGATACAAAGGAAGAATTTGAGGATAGGAATTGCATTAAAGTTGTCTGCGATTTAAAAGGGAATGCGCTCTATTTTTCAAGAGAACCAATTCCCTCAAGGTCAAGGTTTTCAGAAGTAGACATGGGAAAACAAATTTGCGTTATTCCTTTTAAGAGAGATTTTCTGATAGAATATAACAGTCTGCCGGAAACGCCTCTTGAGAAATTTGAATCAATAGATATGAATCGCGTTTTAGAGCATGGACTTGAAGTAGTAATGGTTAAAACTGGCTACACCAGTTATTCTGTTGATACAAAGAGCGATTTAGAAAAAGTAGCAAAGCTGTTAAAAAATTAGATAGAAAGATGAATACAGATCCTAGTAAATCAAAAAAAGTTCTTATTACTGGTGCAAGTACAGGAATAGGCTTTGCGTGCCTTAATAAATTTCTGGATAATGATTGGAAAGTTATAGCTCACTATTACGAGAGTAATAAAGATTTTCATGAACTAAGTGAAAAAAATGATGTAATGCGAATAAGGGCCGATTTTGGTGACGAAAAAGATTTAAATAATTTTCTAAAGAATATAGAGGATCATGATATTAATGCTCTTGTGAATTCTGCAGGGACCTTTGATTTTGCAAAAAAATCTGACAACATTATATTGGCTGCAAATAACGTATTTTTAATTAACACTATTGCTCCTTCTTTAATAGCAGAGAATGTTATAGAAAAAATGAAAAAAAATAATTCTGGTAGTATAATAAACATCAGCTCAATAGGAGTAAAATTTGGTAGTGGAATTGATAATTCTTTTTATGGCGCCAGCAAGTCTGCTCTTGAATCTATTACAAGAACTTTAGCGAGAGAGGGAGCACCTAATAATGTGTTGGTTAATACAATAAGACCCGGAATTACGGATACAGATTTCTATAAAAAAATCGGAAAAGATATTGTTGAAAGGGTCAAATTAATTCCACTGAAAAGAGCTGCTAATGCTGATGAGATTGCGAAAGTTGTTTATTTTTTTTCAAACGAAAACACCTACGTAACTGGACAAGTTATCCCTGTTTCCGGAGGAGAATAATGTCTAGTTTCCCACGAGCAAGAGTATTAGTTGAAAGATTAGAGAGAGAAAATGATAAAGGGGTAAACCGAGAGGGATTTGTACGTTTTGATAAAAACGAAAGAACGGTACCTTTTCCTTATGCAGATTTTAAGGCTATTCTAGATAAAATAGATAGTGAATGTCTTTCAAGTTACCCTGATCAAAATATACTTTATCAAAAGATTGCTAAGTTCAATGTTACAGAGGTCGAAAACCTTTTGATAACGAATGGCTCTGACTCAGCTATCAAAGTTATTTTTGAAACATTTATTAATTTTGGTGATAAGGTTGGTTTTTTATTTCCTACCTACGCTATGATAGACGTATACGGAAAAATGTATGGTGCTGACATAAAATACTTCCAGCTTGACAATAAACTAGTTGTCAATGTTGATGAAATTTATGAATTCATCAATAGTGGCGCGAAGATGATAATATTAGCAAATCCTAATCAACCATCAGGAACAATTATTGATGATGGAGTTCTTGACGACATTATCAAAGAATGTAAAAAAAATGAAGTTATAATAGTTTTAGACCAAGCCTACATTGATTTTGCTAACATCAAGAGTAGAGAGCATGAGGTTGAAAGTAATCCTTATCTTTTTCTAACACGTACCTTTTCCAAGGCTTATGGGCTTGCCGGGGTTAGATTAGGTTATATTATTTCAAACAAAAAAAATATTATGAATATGTATCGTGTTAAACCGTACTCAGACATTAACATATTAGCGCTTAAGGCTGGCGAATACCTTCTGGAAAACCCAAAAATATTTCAGGAATACGTTAAAAGCGTAAAAATATCAAAAGAAATATTAATGAACTATTTTCAAAAAAAGAAAATTACATTTCATAATAGCAACACAAATTTTGTACACTTCACATTTGGAGATGAGGAAGCTAATGAATATATCTACAAAAGTTTATTAAGTAATAGATTTCTGGTAAGAAGGACTGGGGACTCATTGCCTGCAACTATAAAAGGATGTATCAGAATAACTGTTGGCCCAGAGGAACAAACCAAAGAATTTATTCAAGTACTAGATGAAATCATAGATAAATATTGAAATCTAAAAAAATGGAAAAATTTAAATAAATAAACTGACCAAACTAACATTATTTTATAAGATCAAGGTAAAATTATGAGCATACGGTTTTTACAAGGAAAAGGATTTTATTTTAGAGAACTTCAGCAAAATGATTTAAATGGTAATTGGTATAGTTGGTTTAATGATCAACAAGTTACAGAATTTCAAAATAAAAAAATTTTTCCAAATTCTTATGAAAAGCAGAAGGAATATTATGACTATCTAATTGATAGCAAAATGGATGTTGTTTTTGCAATAGTAGATGAGTCTTCCAATCTTCATATTGGAAATGTGGGGCTGCATAAAATAGATTGGGTGCATCGTTCAGCAGAGTTGGGTATTGTAATTGGAGAGAAAGAATTCCATGGTAGAAAAATAGGCAGTCAGGCATGGAGTATGATTACTCATTATGGATTTAAAACCTTAAACTTGCATCGTATTTACGCATTAGTAATGGAAGGAAATATAACATCAAGGAAATGCGCTGAGGGTTCAGGCTTTAAACTGGAAGGAACTATTAGTGATTATTTTTATAAGAACGGGGAATATCAAAATGTTTGTTATTATAATATCACTACTAAAGATGGAATTTAGTTATTTGCGAAAATATACGTCAGAAATTAAAATTGTTATATTTTTTCTTACAATGCCAACTTATTTTTATGAAATTTCATATGGAATATAAATAGTGACCAACCAAAATTTTCACTTTTTTATTAGAAAAATTGTCTAAAAGAAATAAAGAAATTATTCATATTGGTGTTGTATTTGGTCTAGGTGGGGTGCAATCGACGTTCAAATCTTTCATACATAAATCTGAGGGTATTGGAAAATTAAAACATAGCATATGGTATCCAAAAGATAAAAAAAACGTTTTTGAACAACTAAATAAATTAAATATTGATAAATATAACGGATACATAACTCTTTTTCTGAAACTAATTAAAAAAAACGTGACTATTGTTTGGTATAACAATTTTGCAAGTCGTTTATTAACAATCCTTCTGAGATTACCAGTCAAGAACAAGATTATTCTTTATGAACGGGGAACCGCTTGGAACGTAGATGATGACAAAGAGAAGAGGGCTTATTCAAAAAATTTAGCACGTGCTTCCACTATTTTTGTAAACTCCCAAGCAACAAGCAATTATCTTTCTGAGCGTTTTAAGACAGATAAAAAAAAGATCAAGATTATATATAATGGTGTGAATTTGGTAAAAAATTTTGGTTCTCTACCTAAAAAAACACAAAAGGCCGTGATAGGGTATATTGGTAGGCTTGAACCGTTTAAAGGTGTGCACACCTTGGCAGAGGCATTTCTTCTACTTAATGACAAAACGTCAGAATTGTGGATAGCAGGTGTAGGACCGTTTGAACCTTTTCTAAGAAAAAGGTATGAAAATAATAAAAGGATTAAGTTTTTAGGGTTGGTAGAAAACATAGCATCATTTTATAAAAAAGTTTCATTCGTAGTAGTCCCTTCGCTTAGAGAACCGCTAGGAAATGTGGTATTGGAGGCTGGAGCATATGGAAAGGCAGTAATTGCCACAAATGTTGATGGTATACCTGAAATTATAGATTCCGGAGTAAGTGGTATTCTTATAGAAGCTACCAAACCTGCATTTTGGAATATAGATCATGAAGATGAAATAATTATTCCTAAATACGTGGTTTCTTCTAAAACAAGAAAGCTCACCTTAATCCGTGAAATCAGTTCCAGAAAACTTGCGAAAGAAATATCATCTCTCATAGGAAATAGAAAGTATGCTAGGATGCTTGGGTATAACCTGAGAATAAGGGTTGAAGAGCAATTTAGTATTTCATCTTACACGGTTGCGTTGGAAGAATCTTTAAAGGAACATTTAAAAGCAAAAACTTATTTATGAAGCAGTCAAAATATAACGATGTTTCTTAGGTATATATATAAAACAAAAAAGAAAAGTACTTATTTTTTGATCGATTTTATAATACTTTGAATTGTGTGTAAAAAATTTCAAGAGTTTGGCCATTCCAAGTTAATTTTAAATTGAAAGACAAAGTTAATTTACTCTAAAAAACGTTAAAATGGATAATCCCAAAAAGAAAATATTATCGAACGAGTTGAGTGACAATATGTCAGTAACACAGAGGTATCAAAATGGTGATTATCTTGAAAATAGCAGTGACTGGCATGTGCAAGACTCACCTTGGAAAGCACAACAAATTAAAAAGATAATAGATCGCAATAAGATGAGTTTGAAATCCGTTTGTGAAATTGGTTGTGGTGCGGGTGAAATTCTAAGTCAGCTTTCGAGAATGCCAAGTTTTACGGAAATACCATTTTTTGGTTATGAGGTTAGTAAAACAGCATTTGACTTATGCAAAAAAAGAGAAACAGAAGACCTTAAGTTTTATTATAAAGATTTACTTGGTGAAGAACTTATATATGACTTAGTACTATGCATAGATGTGTTTGAACATGTTGAAAACTACATAGGGTTTCTACAAAAACTTAAGGAAAAGGGAAAGTATAAAATTTTTCATATTCCTTTAGACCTTTCATTAAGTGCCTTGCTTAGAAGATCACTTGTTAATGGGAGAAAGTCTGTTGGACATCTTCATTATTTTACTCCAGACACAGCGTTGGCTACCTTGATAGACTGTGGTCACGAGATCATAGATGTGATGTTTACTCCAAGCTTTGCTGCTGTGCCACCAAAGTCTGTGAAAGGAAAGTTAGCAAAAATTCCACGATTGATGTTATATTCAATATCTCCAAGGCTGATGTCAACATTGATCGGTGGAGCGTCACTGATGGTATTAACAAAGTGAATCGGTTTTCTTTAAATTTTAAATAGAGTGATTATGAATAAATTGGTGGTTACCTACATTCCGAATACAAGTCAGTATATTGATAGATGTAATCAGATAATTGATGCAATTCCCAAAGGCTTTAAGGGAAGAATTTTAACTAAGAAAGCATCAGACTCTTTGGAACATAGTGAAAATCTGGATGTAATGGAGTTTAGTAAAAGCATTTTTACGCGCTCCGTTTTTTTAAACATATACTTGTTTTTCTACATAAAGAGATTGAAATGTTCTGAGATAATCGTCTTGGATTGGTTTAGAAATTTTACTTTATTATGTTTATTAAAATTCATTTTAAGAAAGAAAATAAGAATAATTTACGCTCCCCTAATTTCTGACTTTGGTTGGCTATATAAAAGAGTAAACAAATTAGCGCCATCATGTGGTCTACGATATGATTGGTTACGGATAAAAGGAAGCTTAATTGACTACATATATTGCAAATCAGTAGATGGTGTCGTGGTGCAGTCTGAGAGGTTAGCGGATTTCTACTGTCGGATATACAAAATCTCTAAAGATAACGTATTTGTGAACTATAATCATTTTGAATTTACGCTAGTTCAAAAACCTCATTCAAATATCTCAAATTCAAAGAAAATATCAATCGGTTTTGTTGGTAACATAGAACGCCATAAAGGTCTTTCTGACATGATAAAAATATGTTCTGCATTGCCCCAAGAGTTTCAACTTATACTTGCTGGCAAAACAAAAGGCTATGAGAATAAAAAGCTCTTTCGCTCACTAATGGCAACCGGGAAATGTATATGGATGGGTCAAATTCAAAGAGATAAAATTCTTAAACTTTACGAGGAGATTGATTGCCTTTTATTACTTTCCTTCCATGAGGGGAGTCCTAGGGTTATACGAGAATTCCTAGAATATAATAAAGCTATATTTTTGTACAATAATCCTGGTTTAGATTATATGAGTGGATTGCAAGCCTGCTACTTTTATGATTATGGTGATTGGAAAAGATGTTTGAATGCTATCAAAACACACAATTTTAATGATACGATTAAAAGAAAAGTTCCTAAAAGATTAACTTATAATAATTTGAAGCTAATTCTTAAAGAGATGCAGTGATTAAATGGTTTAAAAAGCTTTGGTAAGCCGATGAAAACAACCAGCGTAAATCAACTTAACATTAGAATATTATTGTTTATATTCATATGCTTAATTCCCTTGTTGTCTCTCGGTTTGTCCCTTGAAGAAGCAAAGAATTATGCACACTACTTTTTCTTTGTTCAGATAATTGCAATGTTTTTTTATATCTTTAGTTATAGGAGATGGGTACTTTTCTTATCTCCCATCTCTCTCGCAATATTTTATGTTGGATTAAGTTTTACACTAGGAAGCTGGGCATTCAAAAAAGGTTATGTTTATCAAACAATTGATTTAAACGATTATTCAGAATGGAGTTTCTACAACGAGACAACATTTTTTATACTATTATGCATTACCATATTGTTTCTGTTAGATAGAAAAATGTATTCTAACTACTTGAATTTTACAAACTTGTCTCAGAATTTTTTGGCTATTGACAAAGTGAATACCATCTTAGTGATATCAGGTATTGCTGCTGCTTTTTTCTTTTTATTCCCTTTAAACCTTGGTTTCATTGGAGGGAGCGGAACTCTTTCATATACTCCTTTAGCAATTTTTGCGACGATTTCTTCTTATTTGTTGGCCTATAAAAGAGTGAAATTAAGAGTGGCCTTTTACTGCTTAATATTAGCAGGCTTAGCATTGATTTCGGTTTATAATAAGCGAGATGCAGTGTTTATGATTTTACCTATATTCCTGTTGGAAGTATTATTCAATTATTCGGTTATAAGATTTAGGCACTTCTTGGTATTGGGTTTGGCGTTATTGTTTTTATTTTTCCTTATCTGCCTGATGTCTATTGCCAGAGGATATGGAGGTGCAATTGTTGAAAACGATTTAGAGTTAGGTAGTATCATGAATGCACTTCCTTTTTTGCTAACTTATATTTCTTCTGATGAGTTTTTAACACTATTTTTCAACAATATTGAAAGTAATTATACTTTTTTCCATTCCGTGCAAGCTATTGAATACATTAGAAGTGGACAGTCTGACCTAGCATTCGGATCTACTTTTTTAAAGGTTTTCTTTATCGGGATTCCGAGGGATATAGCTCCATTCAAACCTGATGCACTAATTCATTCATACACTTTTTTAAGGAGCCCTGAGTATCGTCTTGCTGGTGGGTCTTGGCCAGCAAATATTTTTGCAGATGCTTTCTGGAATTTTCATTTTTTTGGGTTTTTAGCTATATTTATATTTGGGCTCCTATTGCGGAGATTCTTCACTTTTTTAATTTGGAGTATAAAAACAAATAACTTTTTCAACTTCATCTGGTTGTTATTTGCTTATTCACAATTTCTCGTTTTGATTAGGGGTAGTGGTCTCGATCAGTACACAGTGATTGTCATATTTGGAATGATTTTTTCTTTGATTTATGCTTATTCTTGGCAATTATTAAAATTAAAAGATTATTAAAATGTATTTCAGGAATTTTTGTCATACTTCTTTTCTTTATTTATTTAAGTCATGAAAAAAAAATCACTACTTATTCTGCAAAACACCATACGCGTATATAGGAAACCGTTGTTTAACTTTTTGGCTGAATACTATGATGTTACTGTTTTACATTCAGGAGAGAAAATTTTAAAAAAAAGTGATCTGTTTAATGAAATCGTAATTCCTAAAAAGCTGGTTTGGAAATTTAATATCCAACCCAAATTACAAATTAGAAGAATTGTTAGAGATTTTGATGTAGTCATTGCGATGTTTGATGTTCATTGGCCTTATTATTTCATTCCACTTTTTTTTAATCGGCAAAATAAGTATATTCTTTGGGGTCATTGGTATAGCACAAATCGCTTAATAAATTTTGTAAGAAATTATTTGATGCGTAAAGCCGATAAATTGCTTATGTATGGAGGTCAAGAAATAGAGAGGATGATAAAAAGTGGTATTTCTCCTGACAATATAATCATTGCTCCAAATACATATTATAATAAATATCCAACGGATAGTAGTCGAAGCAATAAAAGTAGCTTTTTGTTCATTGGAAGACTTCAAGCTGGCACCGGCCAAAATAGTAAAAGAGTCGATTTGCTATTAAGAGCGTTCGCAAAAATTGAAAAATTAATTAGAAAGGATATTGTTATTGATATTGTTGGGGATGGAGACGAATTAGACGGATTACAGAAATTAGCCTTAAGGTTGGGTATAGCTAAAAAAGTGAAATTTTATGGGCATTTAGACGATGATGAATCTTTAATTAAGCTATTTTCAAAATCGATTGCTATGGTGTCCCCCGGTCATGTTGGTCTAAGTGTACTACAAGCATTTTCATATGGAGTTCCTGTGGTCACCGGAAAAGCTATCAAGTACCGAGAAGAAACTCAGCATCTTTTAAATCTTTTAACGGATAAAAAAGTGGTTTTGGGCCCTGAGTATTATAATCTTGTAAATGAAGAGAACTCAATACTCGTTGAGAGCTTAATTGAATTGCAATGTTCACTACAGAGGCTTTGCAACGATAGAAATTTTTCGGTGAAACTAGGTAAAAATGCATTTCAGTTTTATGTTAAAAAGCGTTCTATCACTCATATGGTAGATGGTTTTAAGGAAGCAATTGAATAATGCAGTTAAAAGAAATAAAAAAATTAAGTTTGAAAAGAATAGGGATATTTTTTAATAGATATTTAAAGAAAAATTTACGGTTACGAAAAATTAAAAAACTAAATATCCAATACATTTCTCCTGACTTTTTATATTTTTCAGAGGTGCCAAAAGATGCTGTAGTAGTTGACGTTGGCTGTGGATTTCAAGCGGAGTTTTCGACTCACATGATGACAGAATTTGGTATAAGATGCTATGGCGTAGACCCAACTAGAAAGCATTTCATCCATCTTAAAGAAATTCAATATTCTTTTGAGCAGTTTACTCATTTGCCCTTTGCGGTTAGTAGTAAAAAGGGTGAAATATTGTTTTATGAAAGCTTAAATAATGAGAGTGGTTCTATATTAGATAGCCATATTAACGTCAGAGAGGGGTTAACTACGAAATATAATGTAAAAACTTTAACTTTGAGGGCTCTAAAAAAGAGAATTGGGGCGGATGAAATTTCCATATTAAAACTGGATTTAGAGGGTGCTGAATATGAACTTTTCAAAAACTTGACCCAAGAGGATTTAGATGGATATAAGCAAATTTTTGTCGAGTTTCATCATCATTGTGTCAAGAAATATAAGCAAGAAGATACAGAAGAGTCTGTTAAGAAAATGACAGATTTTGGTTATAAGTCATTTTCTTTAGACGATCTTAATTATTTGTTTTATCTGTAAGGTTACCCGATGATAGTTGCCATCAACGCTTTGAACTCTAATTCTGGAGGAGGTGAAAGCATAAGAAACAGCTATTTAAAACTTTTAAATAAAGAAAAGTTGAGTAAAAAGTATTTTGTTATTGCTTCAAAAAAATCTGATATCAACTTTATTAATAACGAGAATATTAAAATAATCAAAATGGGGATGTTTGCTAGTTCATCAGTCTTTGCCCCAATAGTTTACGATGTTATTTTAAATAAACTTTTAAAAAAAATTTCTGCTGATATTGTCTTAAATATCGGAGACTTAATAATCCGAACCGAAGTAAAACAAATTTATGTCTTTGATTGGTCTTATGCTCTAGAGGTACACCCAAAAGTCTGGGAAAGAATGAATGCCGCTGATTGGATAAGAAGGAAAATTAAAGTATTTCTCATAAGAAAAAATCTAAGAAGACCTAATATTGTAATAGCTCAAACTAAATATATTGCAGAGAAGTTACAAAAAACATATGAGTTGGAAGATGTCAGAGTATTAAATAATGCAGTAACGCTTAATGCGTCGGTCAAGGAAAAAGTTAACTATTGGTTACCAGCAGGTAAGTTGCTCTTTTACCCTTCTATATACTACCCTCACAAAAACATCGAGATTTTTATCCCCTTAGCTAAAATCATAAAGGAAAAAAATCTTGATTGCAAAATTATAACCACAGTTAACCCAAACACTATCGCTGCTAAAAAATTTCTAAAATTCATAGAATTAATGGAACTCAAAGATACAATAATTAATATTGGTCAAGTCCCCTCAAGCGAAATGTCAGGCATTTATAAGAGGATTGATGCCTTGTTAATGCCGACACTGTTAGAAAGTTTTAGCATCGTTTATCTAGAAGCTATGTATCACAAAGTTCCAATTTTAACAAGTAACATGTGGTTTGCTAGATCTGTATGCGGAAATGCTGCGGTTTATTTTGACCCTTTAGATGAGAATGATATTTATAACTCAATAGAAAAATTTCTAACAAACAACACTTTAAGAGCTTCTTTAATAAAAAAAGGCGTGGCTCGGCTTAGTCAATTCCCAACTTGGGATAAAACTTTCACTGCTATCAATGGTTTTATAAATGAATCTCTCTCGGCTAACTCGCTTAGTAGGAAAAATAAATGAATTTTTTATATCTCGAAAATGGATATTCCCTAAAAAAAATTTTCACCAATGAATTTTCGTAAATATCAAATTTGTAAAGAGTGTGTAATGGATACAACTGACTCACAAATTGAGTTTGATGACGAGGGTATTTGTGATCACTGTAAAAACTTTCAAAATACAATAAAGCCAAATTGGATTACTGATGAGCAGGGGCAATTACAATTAGAAAAAATCACAAGACAAATTAAAAGAGCGAGTAAAAATAAAGATTTTGATTGTATCATTGGTCTTAGTGGTGGGATAGATAGTTCATATTTAACATATCTTGCTGTAGAAAAAATGGGACTTAACCCTCTTTTATTCCATGTAGATGCAGGGTGGAACTCTCAAATAGCTGTAAATAACATTGAGTGTCTGGTAGATGGATTGGGTTTAGATCTTTACACTGAAGTAATTAATTGGGAAGAAATGAGAGACCTTCAATTGGCTTTTTTTAAATCAGGTGTTCCTCATGTAGATACCCCTCAGGATCATGCCTTTTTTGCCACGATGTATAAGTTTGCTACTAAGCATAAGATAAACTACATCTTAACTGGGGCAAATCTTTCAACGGAATGCATTCGAAACCCTATAGAATGGATGTATTATCAATCAGACTCTCGTCAGCTAATGGATATCCATAGAAAATTTGGAACGATCCCTTTAAAAACATTCCCTATAACTTCAATTCTATGGCATAAAGTTTGGCTGCCTTATTTTAGGAACATAAAAGTTTTAAAACCACTTGATTTTGTACCTTACACTAAGAAAGATGCAGTTGAAGTTTTAGTCAAAAGATTTAATTGGCAACCTTATCCACAAAAGCACTTTGAATCTCGCTTTACAAAGTTTTATGAAAGTTATTTTTTGCCAACTCGTTTTGGTTATGATGTAAGGCGGGTGCAATATTCAAGTTTGATAGTTACAGGACAAATGAATAGAGCCGAGGCCATTAGTTTGTTAGAAGAGACTAGCTACGATGAGACAGCTATTTCTCAGGAAATAGAATTTGTTGCAAACAAGCTAAGAATTTCAATCGAAGATTTTATGGAATTTATGGCTCTACCAAAAAAAACCTACCTTGATTATAAAAACCAAAGACAGCTTTATAAGATAGGATCTACTTTAATGCGTTCTTTGCGCCTGGAAATAGGTGGAAAAAGATGATAGCTATAGTTGATTATGGCCTTGGGAATGTTTTGGCATTCAAAAATATATATAAAAGGTTCGGAATTGAGGCTACTGTAGCCAAAGTACCTGAGGATCTTCTTAAAGCTTCAAAGATAATACTGCCCGGGGTAGGTTCATTTGATTGGGCTATGACGAAATTAAATAATTCAGGGTTAAGAGCTGTTCTTGACAACTTAGTCTTGAAAAAAAAACTGCCAGTCCTAGGTGTTTGTGTTGGCATGCAGATGATGGCAAAAAAAAGTGAAGAAGGTGTAAGACCTGGACTCGGTTGGATTGACGCTGATGTCGTCAAGTTTGACAACAAAAGTTGTGCTGAAACCCCGGTACCACACATGGGGTGGAATAGCGTGGTCCCGCGTCATGAGAAAACTCTTTTCTGTATGGTGAAAGAACCTAAGTATTATTTTCTGCACTCCTTTTTTATAAGAGTAAGAGATGAGAACAGCGTGCTGTCTACTTCATGTTATAATATATCATTTTGTTCAGCTATAAATTTTGGTAATGTGTATGGCACACAATTTCATCCTGAAAAAAGTCATCAATGGGGTGAACAGTTACTTAAGAATTTCGCAGAGATTTGTTGATGTTAAGTTCGAGGCTTATACCATGTTTGTTAATCCACAAGGGTGGTCTTGTAAAAACCAGAAAGTTTAGTGACCCAAGATATGTTGGAGATCCGATAAATGCTGTTCGAATTTTTAATGAGAAGCAGGTAGATGAATTAGTCGTTTTTGATATTGACGCTTCAGTAAATAACGTCGAACCTGATTATCGTATGATAAAATACCTTGCTTCTGAATGTAGAATGCCTCTTTGCTATGGTGGTGGGGTAAATTCTGTCAAAAAGGTTGAGAAAATTATCAGCTTGGGTGTGGAAAAAGTTGCAATTGGATCTGCAGCTAATAAAAATCCCCATCTACTGTCAGAGGCATCCTCTCGAGTTGGTAGCCAAAGCGTTGTAATGGTTATTGATGTTAAGAAGACTGGTCTATTTAAAAAATATGAAGTCGTTATAAATAATGGAAAGGTAAGAACAGGTATTCATCCATCTGATTTGGTTCAGTCGGTTTCTAACACTCACGTTGGTGAAATAATAATTAATTCGATCGACCGAGATGGTACACTAGATGGTTATGACTTTGAACTTATTGATCAAATAAAGCCGAGAGTTAACACACCTTTAACAGTTTTGGGAGGAGCCGGGTCTCTTGAGGATATTAGAGATCTTGTAATGCGATACGGCCTAATAGGCGCAGGCGTCGGGAGTTTGTTTGTTTTAAAAGGTAAATATAGGGCTGTTTTAATTAATTATCCAGATAAGTATACAAAGGAAAAAATAATGAGATAAGGAGATATGGTTATGAAACAAATTCTACAATCTATAAAAACAGGATATACAGAAATTGCTGACGTACCTGTGCCGAAACCATCCAGAGGCTCATTGCTTATCAAAACTTCAAAAACCTTGGTATCTAGTGGGACTGAAAGAATGCTTGTTGATTTTGGTAAAGCCAGCATCTTTAATAAGGCTCGTAAACAACCTGACAAGGTAAAACTAGTTTTACAAAAAATGAAAACTGATGGTGTAAAACCCACTATTGACGCCGTATTGGATAAGCTAGATAAACCTCTGCCTTTAGGGTACTGCAATGCTGGTCAAGTAATCGAGATTGGTAGTGGTGTCACTGAGTTTTCAATTGGCGACCGGGTTATCTCTAACGGCAAGCATGCCGAATTTGTAAATGTACCGGTAAATCTATGCGCAAAAATTCCTGATAGATTGTCATATGAAGAAGCTTCATTTACGGTTATAGGAGCGGTGGCTCTTCAAGGCGTTCGATTAGCAGAACCCACTCTTGGTGAAACTGTCGTAGTGATTGGTTTAGGATTGGTTGGACTAATGGCGGTTCAATTATTGCAAGCAAACGGTTGTCATGTCATTGGTATTGATAAAAACCCTAAAAGGTTATTAATGGCAAAAAATTTTGGAGCCGATGTTCTTGACAGTTCGTTGCATAAAAATGAAATTCAATCATTGAATTCATTATCAGGTGGCAAAGGTGTAGATGCGGTCTTAGTCGCAGCCGCATCACAAAGTAGCGAGCTTATGCACCAGGCGGCTTCAATGTGTCGGCAGCGTGGTAGAATTATTCTAATAGGAAGCGTAGGTCTCGAACTTTCAAGAGATGATTTTTTTAAAAAAGAGCTTACTTTTCAAGTTTCATCGTCTTATGGGCCTGGTCGTTATGATCAAAATTATGAAGAAAAAGGATTTGATTATCCAATAGGATTTGTTCGCTGGACTGAGAAGCGAAATTTTCAGGCAATTCTTGATATGATGGCAAAAGGAAGGCTTAATGTTAGTCCTCTTATTTCCCATAGATTTTTGGTCGAAGATTCCATTAAAGCGTACGATATGATTTCGAAAAGTCAGCCCTCATTAGGAATTCTTCTTAGCTACAATGGTAAGAAAATTGATAGGTCAAGTAGAATAATTTCGACAATAAAAAAACCTTACACTCATAAGGAGGGCACACTTAAAAATACTGTTAGTTTTATAGGAGCAGGAAACTATGCAACTAGCACTTTAATACCAGCATTTAAAAATGCGGGAGCAAAATTGAAGAGTATATCTTCTGCCTCAGGAGTGAGTGGTTTACACGCTGCTCGCAAATTTGGGTTTCATGAAACAACTTCTGATTTTAATGAGATATTGAATGATAAAGAGGTACAAACCGTCGTTATCGCTACTCGCCATGATACCCACGCTGATTTGATTATAGAATGCTTAAAAAAAGGAAAACATGTCTTTACTGAGAAGCCATTATGTTTAAATATAAGCGAGTTGGAAAAGATTCAGCGAATTGAAAAAAAATCATCATCGACATTAATGGTAGGTTTTAATCGTCGGTTTTCACCACACGTCAAGGAAGTCAAGAAAAAGCTTAGCAATTTCTCGGGTCCAAAATCTATGATAGCCACCATTAATGCTGGAACTTTGCCAAATGACCACTGGCTTCATGATAATGATATAGGAGGAGGCCGTATGATTGGTGAAGTTTGTCACTTTGTAGACCTTTTACGTTTTTTATCCGGAGTGCCCATATCTAAATTCCAAAAATTTGAGATGAACGCAACCAATAAAGATACAGTCACTTTAAATTTAAATTTCTCCGACGGTTCGTTAGGCGTTATTCATTATTTTTCTAATGGGTCAAGGTTTTTTCCCAAGGAGCGATTGGAGGTATTTGCGAATGGAAGCATCTTATGTCTTGATAACTTTAGAAAGCTTACTGGATTTGGATGGCCAGGATTTAATAAAATGAAATTATGGAAACAAGATAAAGGACAAAGTGATTGTGTAAAAGAGTTTTTAAATGCAATTAAAAGCGGTAACCCTTCACCAATCCCCATTGAAGAAATAATCGAAGTGAGCCGAGTAACCATAGAGGCATCTTATTAAGGTAGTTTAGTGGCTTTTTCCTTGCAAAAGATCTCATTGTATTTTCACACCGTTCGATACCTCCGGCCAATACAGATTTATTATCGATTAAAATATATGATTTTCTCAGGTATTTCTCCTAAGTCTGTGCCTCTTAAAATTGAGAAATTCAAGCACAATTTTGTAGATGTAATCACTCGAGAGCAGACAATTTTTCCACCAGAAAAATTTCAGTTTTTAAATAAAATTGGGTATCTCTCTAAGGTTGACTGGAATGGTAATCAACTAAATAGACTGTGGCGTTATAACCAACATTATTTTGATGATCTTAATGCAAAAAACTCAGAGGATCGAGAGAACTTTCATTATAACCTTATTATAGATTGGGTTAGAAATAACCCAGTTAAAAGTGGTGTAGGCTGGGAACCTTATCCAACATCATTGCGAGTTGTAAATTGGATTAAATGGCTTTTAAGGGGAAATTCTCTCCCGGCAATAGGGGTAGCCAGCTTAGCAACACAAAGTAGATGGCTTAGTTCGAGATTAGAGTATCACATATTAGGAAATCATTTATTTGCGAATGCTAAAGCATTAATATTTGCTGGGTTAAGTTTCAATGGGCCAGAGGCAAAAAACTGGCTGTCTAAGGGAATATCGATTGTCGATAAAGAACTGGCTGAACAAATTTTAGAAGATGGTGGTAATTTTGAGCTAAGCCCTATGTATCATTCTATCTTCTTGGAAGATCTTCTTGATTTAATAAATATTTTTAAATGTTATCCTCAAAAGGTTCCAGAGGATTTAGTTAAGACTCTACGTTTTAAGGTAAGCAAGATGTTATACTGGCTTGAAATTATGAGTCACCCTGATGGCGAAATCTCGTTTTTCAATGACTCCAGCTTAGGCGTTGCACCTACTCTAAAGCAACTAATTTGTTATGCATCTCGACTAGATATATTTAAGAATGAGAAGCAAGGCTCTCATAAAATTACTCATTTAAAAGATAGCGGATATATTAGAGTCAAATATGGAAGTGTAAATGCTTTACTTGATGTTGCTAAATTAGGTCCCAACTATCTTCCTGGCCATGCTCATGCAGATACTCTGTCCTTCGAACTATCTTTTTTAAAACATAGAGTTTTTGTTAATTCAGGTACTTCAGAATACGAAAATAGCAAAATAAGACTTAATGAAAGAGGTACAGCTGCGCATAACACTGTAGTTATAGATAACCAAGATTCCTCAGAAACATGGAGTTCATTTAGGGTTGCACGTCGAGCAGTTCCTTCAAACCTTTCCTTAAACGAGATAGATGATCAGGTGAATATAAGTTGTTCACATAATGGTTACAAAAGGCTTTCTGGAAAAGTAATCCATCATAGAAAGTGGCGATTTCAAAAAAACCTATTTACCATTTATGATAATATCTTGGGGAAAGCGTCAAAAGCAATTGCTTTTTATCATTTCCATCCAAATGTTAATGTTTTTGCTTTGAGACCAGAATGCTATAAGCTGGTATTATCAAAAAATCTAAGTCTTTTGTTTGAGATAGAAAAAGGAAAATCAAGATTGATTGACTCTTTTTATTCTCCTAAATTTGGTTTAAGAATTCAAAATAAAGCTATTCAAGTAGCTTTAGATAAAAATAGACTTTCTGTTGTTTCACTGAAATGGGGGATTACTAATTGAAAAAAATAATGGTCGTTTTTGGGACCCGGCCGGAAGCTATCAAAATGGCTCCTGTTGTAGATATTCTACGGTCTGATCCGTCAGAATTTGTGGTGTCCGTCTGTGTAACAGCACAACACCGCGAAATGTTGGATCAGGTGTTAAATTTATTCGAATTAACTCCTGATCTGGATTTAGATTTAATGAAAAAAGGCCAAAGTCTTACTCACCTCACATCACTGGTTATGATCAAAATCAAAGACGCAATTGAGCTAGTAAAGCCTAATTTAATTCTTGTTCATGGTGACACAACGACTTCTATGGCTACTGCTTTGGTAGCGTTTTACTCAGGAATAGAAGTTGCTCATGTTGAAGCAGGATTAAGGACACATAACCTTTACTCACCATTTCCTGAAGAATTGAATAGACAGATAGTAAGTAAGTTAGCAAAATGGCATTTTGCGCCAACTATAAATAGCAAAAATAATCTCATTTCTGAGGGTGTTGTGCCTGATTGCATTTGTGTTACAGGTAATACAGTAATCGATGCTTTGCATTATATTCTAGAAAGAATAAAAAGATCGTCGGATAGGTTATCGTCAATACAAAAAATATTCCAAAAACTTTTACCATTTGATATTGAGTTAGGGAGATTTGTGCTAATAACCGGGCATCGGCGTGAAAATTTTGGCGAGGGTTTAAAGAATATTTGTGAGGCTATCAAAACTTTGGCAACTGAGAATAATAGTGTCAAGTTTGTATATCCAGTCCACTTAAACCCGAACGTAAAAGAGATTGTTAATAACTCTCTCAAAGGACTCCATAATGTTTATCTTATCAATCCATTGGATTATGAGCCTTTTGTTTATTTGATGAGTAAGTCTTATTTGGTGCTTACAGATAGTGGTGGTATCCAAGAAGAAGCTCCAAGCCTCGGAAAACCGGTGCTTCTAATGAGAGATGTTACTGAGAGACCAGAGGTTATTGAGGCAGGTACTGTGAAGTTGGTGGGTAGTAACAAGAAAAAAATTGTTTCGGGAGTTTCAAAACTTCTAAGAGATGATATATATTATCAAGCTTTGTCTAAAGCACATAATCCTTATGGAGATGGAAACGCTTGTGAACGTATTTTTGAGTTTTTGAAAAAGAGAAGTTTTTAATGGCGACTTATGGAAATTAAAAAAATAAGAGTTTCTATTATTGGTCTAGGTTACATAGGGTTACCTACGGCTGCACTATTGGCAAAAAAAGGCTATAGGGTCGCAGGTATAGAAAAAAATCAGGAGTTAGTTAATCTTGTTAATGAAGGGAAAACCCACGTAGCAGAACCTGATTTAGGGATTTGTGTAAAATCTATGGTTTCTAAAGGATATCTAAAAGCTTTTAAAAAGCCTCAAGTGGCAGAAGTATATATAATTTGTGTTCCAACGCCAGTCTACGAAACCAGTTTAATTCCAACACCTAACATGGATTTTGTCTTAGATGCTACCCGTAGCATAGCAAAACTATTGAAACCAAACGATCTTTTGATTTTAGAATCTACTTCTCCCGTTGGAACAACCGAGAAGATAAGAAAATTTCTTATTGATCAAAGGGTTGATGTTGATCAAATCGACTTTGCCTATTGCCCTGAAAGAGTTCTTCCCGGGAAAATACTAACAGAGCTTATTGAGAATGATAGAATTGTAGGTGGGTTGACCTCTAAGGCAACTGCTAATGCGAAAGCTTTTTATGAAACATTTGTGTCTGGTAATATTTTTGGAACTGATGCAAAAACTGCTGAAATGTGTAAATTAACAGAAAACAGTTTTAGAGATATTAACATTGCCTTTGCAAATGAACTTTCAATGATATGTAAAGGAGAAGAAATTGATGTTTGGGAATTGATAAAATTAGCCAACAGGCATCCAAGAGTAAATATTTTGGAGCCAGGACCAGGAGTTGGAGGGCATTGTATTGCAGTAGACCCTTGGTTCATTGTGTCAAGAAACCCAGATACATCCAAGCTTATAAGGTCTGCACGAGAAGTAAATAATCTGAAAACTGATTGGGTTGTTGGTCAAATAAGGAGTGCTGCTGAAGATTTAAAACTGAAAACAGGCAACTCCCCAAAGATTCTATGTTTGGGTTTGACATTTAAGCCTGATGTTGACGACTTGAGAGGGTCTCCCGCTTTAAGTATTGTTGAGTGCCTTTTAAAGCATGATTTTAAAGTGGAAGCTGTAGAACCAAATGTTTCTATTCATCCTGGAATTAATATAAAAAATATCGAGACTGAAGTGGAAAAAGAAACTATTGTTGTTATGTTGGTAAAGCACAAAGAGTTCGTAGATAAAAAATTCTTAAATAAACTTCGGTCCCATAACGTACTTGATTACTGTGGGCTATTTCATACATCTTAAAAATGAGAATTTTAATTCTTAGCTTTTACTTTTCTCCGGATATTGGCCCAGGAGCTCTACGTGCTAAGACACTTTGTGATGAATTAAATAAAAATTACAAAAATTTGAATATTGATATCGTAACCACTATGCCAAATCGTTATTATACGTATAGAGTGGCTGCCTTATCTCTTGAAAAAAAGGGCCCTATTTTAGTCAAAAGGATAGATTTGCCAAAACATAAAAGTGGAATGTTGGATCAAACAAAAGCGTTCATAGTCTATGCTAGGGAAGTATTGAAATTTACCAGAGGTAAAAAATGGGATCTTGTTTTTGCAACATCATCAAGATTGATGACAGCCTCTTTAGCAGCGTATGTCTCTCGAAGATCAAAATCAAAATTGTACTTAGATATTAGAGATTTGTTCACAGAGACGATGGAAGATCTACTATCAAAAAAATTATTACGATTGATAATGCCAATTTTAAAATTAATCGAGAAAAGAACTTTCCGTTCGGCAGACAAAGTTAATGTCGTTTCTCAGGGTTTTTTGCCTCACTTTAAAAAAGTTGTTCCTAAAATCAGACCAACAGTCTATACAAATGGCATAGATGAGTTCTTTTTAGAGCATAATTATGAAGTAAAAGTAAAAAAAGAAACTACGCTGATACTTTATGCAGGAAATATAGGGAAGGGACAAGGGCTTGCGAATATCGTCCCAAAGGCTGCTTTAGGACTTGGTAAAAAATTTATATTTAGGATTATTGGTGACGGCAGTGAACGGAGACAACTGGATGATGCAATCAAAGAGCATAACATAACAAACGTTGAGATTTTTGACCCTCTGCCTAGATCAGAATTAATTAAGCATTATCAAGAAGCAGAAATTTTATTTTTGCATTTAAATAGCTACAACGCTTTTAAAAAAGTTATCCCCTCAAAGGTTTTTGAATATGCAGCCACAGGAAAACCAATTCTTGCAGGTGTGTCAGGGTATGCAGCTTATTTTTTGAGCCAGCAGGTTTCAGGAACCAGCGTGTTCAATCCTAATGATTTTCAGTCTCTGAAGGTAGCGTTAAACCACATTTTAGAAGATGAAAAACATTATAGTCGAAAAAGCTTTATTTCTACCTATTCACGAAAGCATATCATGAAAAAAATGGCAAATGACATATACAAATTGGTGGAGCTATGATTGTCATTTGTCGAGTAGATCATAAAATATTTGGCTAGAATTTTTGATTAAATCCTCCACAATCAGTTCTATACCGAGTGTATTGAGATGACACCAATTGTCAGAATATACTGTGCGGTCTTCAGAAGAGAATAAATACCTATGATCAATCTTATTTTTAGTATCAAGATTTTCCATTTTCAAAGATTTATAATGTTTCTCTATTATTGCCTTATACGGCCCACCATCAGAAAAATCTCTGATCTCAATTGATGATAGAGGTTTTGAGTTAGGCAAATACAAACAGGGCTGCAACAAGTGGATATAAGGAATATTCTTGGATTCAGCAAATTTAGCAATCCTATTAGATGACTCACTCCATATTAAATAAGCTCTTTCTATGTAGGTTTGATTTTCTTTCAAAAACAGAGACTTAGGGGTTAGTTCTATATCAGTCTCAGACCCCGTAGAGAGGTTATGACATCGCTTTACGTATATCCATTTTACCAGTTCTATGATGGGAATGTAGGTATTATGTGATAGAAACCAATTATTTAAAGAAAAGCAGCTCCCATTATAACTAGAGCTAATTATACTCCTATCAAAACTTACCGGGAATATAGCATTAATTTTTCTCTGCTTATTCTCCTCCAAAGTTAGAGCTAATTCGTTAAAACCATCATAATTTATTATCAAGTCCGGTTCAAAGCCGATTAAATCCATATATAGTAGTTTAAAGTACTGTTGAGGCTGCTTTCCCCCGCTAAAAGCTGCATTGTAAACTTTAAACCTATCAGTCATAAAGAAGGAGTTTAATCGTTCTGAAAGAATAAAATTGCGGTCGATACTATCGGTAGCTCTAGACAAATGAGAAGCAACACTTCCACCTAAAACAATAATAGAAATCTGTCTTTTACTCTCAGTCGGAGATACGCGCATGAAATTTTTTTCTGTGGATACTTTGCTCTGAAAACCTTGATATTCAGCGAAGTTAATGCCGTAAAAAGGATGGATTCTGCCTTTTTGAAATACCTTTTTAAATCTATTCTGTTCCAAAGAATACTTCGGATTATAAATAGAAAAGTCTAGATAACTTATTATTATGTAGTGCGATCCTATATTAAGAAGTCCCATACAAAGGATGGCTACAATAATCACAAGCATATATTCTTTTCTCGTCCAGTTCATAATATTATTTAAGTTTGTTTGGTTTTTTATTTCATGGACTAGAAGATCATCTTCTTATTTTCGATCACTAACAACGAATTTTGGAAATTTATAAGATAATCATTTATTTTATCAAAAATGTCAAATGTTCAGGTAACATATTAAACGTACTAAAAATTGGCTAATCCACTGACTGTGACAAAACATAAATTTAGTGCATAAATGGTATTCAGAGGTTAAACCGAAATATTTTACATTAACCTATTAAATTTTTTAAAAAATTTGGCATAAAAAAAGTCTTAGGGCTGCAAAGGATATTTTCAGCTATTTATTATTCCAACTTTATTTTTCAAGATATTTTCAAAAGTCAGCACTTTTCATTGGATTTTCTGATTAACGCAACATATTTTTTGGCGCTGGGATAATTATATTGACCTCCTAAACGTTTATTTATGAGGAAATACGAATCTATTACATTAGCTTTTTTTAATGCTTCCAAAGACTCAAAACCTCCTACTGACTTATAATATTTATCTGACTTGTAAGGAGTTTTCCATATATCATCTATCAAAATATAACCCCCTACTCTTGATAATCTTAGGGAATTAACTATGTCCATGGCGATAAAGGGATATCCATGAGAGCCGTCTACCCATATCAAGTCAAAATTATCAATTTTGTAGGTCAGAGTAATAGAATCAGCTTCTTCAAACTTAATATTAGCCCCTTTAGAAAGTATTTTGTTGCGTTCATTTGCAAAGATTTCAGAGGTTAAGTTTCTACCATAAGTATTTTTGAAAACGTCAGAAGATTGAGGCAGATCCATGGTAACAATTTCTGACTCCGGAAATAATTTACTTAGAATTAGTGCTGTTCGGCCATCAAAAGTGCCTATTTCAAGAATCTTCTTTATCTTTTGATTTTTTAATGAAATTGATGAAAACAATACAAGGTGTTCGGAACCAGCAGAGTTTTCTGAATACGATTTGCCAAAAAATTTGAGCATTATTCCATCAAGTTTTTTAATTCCTAGCTCTCGGTCTAACTGAACTCGTTGAAACAATTGATTTTGCACCTTAGAAGAGACTTTGAAGAATTGAAAGTACTCTATTGTTTTTAATACAAGTTTCCAAAGGCCTTTGTATATGACGCGTGCTAGATTTAATCTACTATTGACTACTCTGGTAAATAAATTCATTTCTTAAAATCCTCTCCAGCCTAACAACTATTTGTGAAATATATTTATAAGTCACTTTTTATTCTAAATAAATACTTGTCGCACACTCTCAAACAGCTGCCTTTAGAAGATTAGATGCCTTTATGCTTGCACAGTAACCTTTAGGAAAAAAATAGCTTTCATTTTTTCCATTTTCTGATTAATTGTTGAAGCACGTAAGGACGATGCTATTGATGATTAATGACAAAAATTTATATAATGATGAATTTGATTTTGGGAAAATTGTCAAGATCTTATGGTATAATAAGGTTATTATAATATTTTTTATAATCTTCTCGATTCCTGTATCGATAAACTTCATAAGATCTATTAATGCTGAGTATATTTCAGAGGCTGTTATTCAAAACCCCGAAAATTCATCAAAGGCTCAGTTCCAGCTGCCTTCGGTAACTAATAACTTCTCTTCTTTTGGATTATTAAACAATATTGCTTCTAGTTCAATAAATAAGGCGGGTTATATCTCTAAACTAACTAGTAAAGAATTTATAAAGACTTTAATCAATGATAACGAAGCATTGAAGTCAAAGCTTGATATTTACTGTCCTTCGCTAAACCGCGACGACTATGTATATGAACCTCCCTCGCCCTACTCCTTGACTGGAATAATGACGTCTTTAAGGTTGGTTGATAAATATATAGAGCCTGACGAGAACCAATTATTAGACCAAGTCGTTAATTGCGTTCAAGGAATGATCGAAATTGAACCTTATAAATATAAGTCTAAAATAACAGATTCAATACGCGTAGCTGCGACAACTAATGATCCAGTTTTTTCTGCTATTTTAGTAAATGAGATAGTTGAAAAATATATATCTTCAGAAAAAAGAGATAAAGAGAAAGGTATAGACAAGACCAGTCTTTACTTGTCAGAGAAAATAGCCGATGCAAAAATTTCTCTTGATACAGCGATACAAAATTTTCAAAATTTTACCATAGAAAGTGCTGCTTTATTTGCAATAGAAAAGCCTTATATTGATGAAAATTTTGAAAATGTACCTTTTCGAAAGAATATCAGGCAGGCTATCTTCAAATTAGCTGAAGCTGAAAAGAGGGAAGAATCTTATCGAAGAGTCTTATCTGAGCTAAAACTTTTGAAAGAGGCAGAAATAAATGAATTAGCAATTTTTATTAAGTCACCTAAAAACCAAGAAACTCTATCTAGAAAATTTATTGCTTTGATCTTGGACATTTCAAGATTAATGTCTGACGAAAATTCTAGTAACTTGCTGAGAAAAGCTATTTTCTCAGAAATCGAACGGCTGGAATCAAGAATTGGGTCATTCAAAAATAACCAATCAGCAAGAGAGGAAAAAATTAACTCACTGATGGTGATTGAGCAAACTTATAATAACCTTGAATTTGATGTAGAGAAAAAGACTGTTCTTTTTGAAGTGCTGAAGGACAACCTTAATATGCAAATAATGCAATCTGGACTGGAAGCGCTTGAACAACCTAAGTTGCTATCAGAAGCTGTCCCCGCCTTAGTTCCAATCAATTCCAACCAAAAAAAGATTTTTTTGTTAGGTGTTTTGATAGCTACTTTTCTCTCGATAGCGTTTATCTTAATTAGGCAAAACTTTACCAAAATAGTATATGTTTTGAATCAGGTGTCTAGTGAAAGTAAGATTGAGGATTTGTTCCATGTTTCGTTGAAGAACATAAAAGCTCAATCTAAAAAAGGAAGATTAACAGTAGGGAGAAGATTTTTAAATAATGCCAGGGAATCAAGAAAAATAATTTCGGTTATTGATTTGTCCAACAAAGGAACTGTTAATGAAGCATTAGCTCACAAAGTGAGTGTTTATTTATCAAAATTGGTTTTTATTAATACCGAGAATAACCTATGCATAAACAGTTTAGGGGAACAAAACTTTGTACCATTTCCTAAGCAAAAGGAAGAGCGATATTTAGATTTGGAAAGGGTTCTTGTTGAGCCAGTAAAGGAAGGATTGTCCATAGCAATTGATAATAACAATATTTTAAATTCTGGAGAAATTGAAAAATTACGAGATAGAACTCGAGGATATGATAAGGTTATTCTGTCTATAGGGGCTAATACAAGCGAGATTGTGAAATATGATTACCTCGAAAAATCTGATCGCTATCTTTTGATTGGTCAAGCGGGCAAATTTAACTTAAATACTTTCAATAAATTTTCAGAAAACATAAAGGATAGCCAATCAAAATGCTTAGGGTTTTTTCTTTTAAATTAATTCAGCAAGTAGAATGGAATGCTGCTCTAAACCATGTCAAATGGTGTTTCATTATTATCCTTGCATTTTTATTGAGCTCTTGTGGTAGGGTATATTTTCCTATTGAGTTACAAACAATCTCACGATCAGATAGGTTAGAGCAGCAAGAAAACATTGATGTAAAAATAGTGCCAATGACTACTGCCGCTATTAAGAAGGCAAATTTATTTCCCTACAAAAGAAGAGTTATAGACGCCGGAGATCTCAAAAGACCGGCAAGACTGGTTGACGTTGAAAAAGCTCTAGTGGAGCTTTACCCAACAAATAATAGTCCAGGTCCATATATCATCGGGGTTGGAGATGTAATAACCCTTAATGAAATTAACACCAACTCGCAAGGCACTAGGGCCTTCAATGCTTTGGATCTAGTGGTTGATGAAAAAGGATTTATAAATGTGTTCGGGCTAGGTCAATTGAAAGCTTCTGGATTAACTTTGTCAGATTTAGAGGATTACATAGCCGAAGGTTACCAAGAAAATGAACTTTCCTTATTTCACAATATTTTCTTAAAACGTTTTAACAGTAAAAAGATATTTATTGCTTTGGAAAATGAGCAAATAAGATCTATTCCCTATGTGTCAACCCCGATGTATTTGGAAGTTATTTTGACAGGACAAGGAATAAAAGCTATTCCGGGATCTGATGCAAAAGTAACACTGCTACGAAAAGGTAAGGAATTTACTTTTTCTGCCTCAAAATTGCTAAGAGCTCCTCAATCAAAGTTTAGGCTTTTTCCAAACGATAAGATTTTTATAACACCCTTAAATTACAGGAATGAAACAGTTCTGGTTGTCGGAGAAACTGGGGCTCAGAGAGCTATGCCAATAAATTCTTTTCTAAGGCCTACGCTTTCTGATACTATTTTCTCAGGAGCTGTTTTGAGCAATAATACCTCAGATTTTAGCCAAATATATGTATTGAGAAAGAGTAATAAATCTTTTTTAGCCTATCATCTGGATATTACTAATCCTACACGTGTCAGTTTGGCTAGTAAATTTGAGATGAGGCCAGATGATATCGTTTTCGTCGCAACACAGCCACTCTCCTTGTACAGCCGAACGCTTTCTCAGATTCTTGGCTCAACTGGTTTGACACTGCAGGCTAGGGACACGATCAGAACTGAAATTGGAAATTAATAGATCAGGAGACCAAATTTTATTACATGATTTTACTTTTTTAAGGGTGTGGTAATATCGCGC
>CENJ01133301.1_pt1 | contig 34131 bp, 26 predicted proteins | sample 356161 | NCBI WGS metagenome assembly CENJ01 (sample SAMEA2619531, study PRJEB7988) | marine metagenome | biome: marine biome (ENVO:00000447); feature: surface water layer (ENVO:00002042); material: "saline water (ENVO:00002010), including plankton (ENVO:xxxxxxxx)" | depth 5 m | reverse complement strand
CCTCCAATATGAGCACTATTTGGTACTACTTGAAAACCTAAACGTTTTAATTCTCTATCATCTATATTTCTAATTCTATCTTGCAAATATTCAATTTCCCTTCTATTATTGTTTAAAAAGTCATCCCTTGTTTCGAAATTTGTACTTAGAAGTATATTTCCATTCCCTAAATCCCTTGATCTTCCCGTAAAGGCTGGCCTCACCTTTCTTAATGCATTTAGAAGGTGATTATTTTCACTATCATTCTCATCATCTCTGACTTGTATTGCTAGATCATTTATTATTTGCCTCCATTCCCTTATATTTTTTGGAAAAGGGTTATCTGGGTTAGAATAATAGTTTTGTACAGCTATTCTATATTTAAGATTGTTTTGTCTCCAATTATAACGATCAATTCTTTCATCATTAGCATCGCGATAATAATTAGACAAATCCGATGGGTCGAGTACTCTTGCGGCAGTTGCTGTTGTTGGAGGATTCCTAGATATTCTAGTCATATGTGTTGGATCACCTAATGGTCCAGGTGACATCATTCTATCTTGTCTTGCTTGTCGATCAGCTTGTGAACCTTCCTCTGGAAGAGGAATTACAACTTCTGGCCTACCACGTGGTAATGGCATTGCCATTGGATCACGATCCATGAATGTTTCGAAAGAACCTGTTCTTTGTCTTTTTTTATTATCTTCCATTCCTCCACTCTGTAAACAACCAAAACATTCCTTTTCTTTTGATTTTTCCTTTTCCTCTTCACCCTCTTTTATTGGTGATAATTTTTTCTTTTTTTTATAATCTCTATTTGTTTTACGTGTCTGATTTATTGATGGTAACTTCTTATAAGACTTTTTTGTTTTTCCTTTCATATTCCTTAAAACTGAACTAAAAACATTTGGATTTTCATTAAAAAATTCTTCTATTGCCTCTTGATCTATTCCTTTCTTTGACATATATATATATTAATAATATAAATTTATTAATATATTATTTATGGATTTACACCACCTTGTTGTGCCACTGGAGCATTTTGTGCTTGCTGATTCATTAATTCCTCTGATGATACAATCTCCTCTGATATTGACTTAATTCTACTTAAACATCTTCCTGAAAATTTCTCGTTCATCTCTAAAAACTTGCTTAATCTTGTTATATATCCATCAAACTCTAATGTCAATTTCTGCTTCTGTGACTCTAAATTCATTATTAAATTTCCTACATTAAATCCTCTTTGCTCCTTCTCTGTTGCATTCGATATACGTGTATCAAATGTTCCTATGTCATCCGCTAATTCTCTCAAATTTGCTGTTACACAATTTATTAATGCAAATATCTCATTCATATCATAACGAGCTGTTGGATCTGGTATCTTCTCTGGCTCACCCTCCACTGGATTTCCATCCGCATCTAAATATGCTGGATTGTCTATTGTTGGTGGAGGATAAGGACGCATATTTCTAAACTTTCTCTGCTTTATTTGCTCTCTTGTAAAATTCTTTGGTATATCTTCTATCGATAAAGCATCCTCTATTATTGAATCACAATATTGATGCAAATCTCCATACAATTTCTTTATATATACTGCCTTCATATGCACAAAAAAATCTAAATCTATTTGTAATGAATCCTTCTGAAAACCCAATGTATCTAATGAACTTCCTACATCGTAACCACGTGCCTTGTCTGCTAACATTTCTCCCTCAAAATCTTTAATTGATAGTATATCACTCTCCAAATTTGTTATGTATTTATCCATCTCCGTGTATTTAGCATTTGTATTATTCAATATCTCATTGTATTCATCTGATGCTATCTTATCTCTTAACGCTGAATCTGTTGGACGAATCGCCGTCATATACTTAACTCTATTATTTTTTTTTTATATAAAAAAATAATTCAAAATATTTTACAACAACAACAATAAATTTCTGTTCTTTTTATGTATTTTAAACGCAATCTATAATATAACATTATTGTTCCTAATATATCATACATCTCTCTTAAGGCTGGACTCCTAGTCCAGCCTTGTCTAAAAAATGTAATATGTCCGTCTTTAATGTCTTCAATTTCTTCATCTTTTCACCTATTACTCTATATTCTTCTGAATTTATTATTTGTTGATATTCCTCCTTATCTAACTCAAGCGCTTTATTCTTCTTACAAACATCTTTTAAACTCTTCGTTATTTCTTCTAAAGATTCTACCTGAGTATCTATTTTTTCTTTGTTTTCATCTATGAATTTTTCTATTTTTTCTACATTCTCACTTGTATTCTCTTCACTTAATAACTTATTCAACATACATTGCTCCTCATATTCTACATTTAATGTACTTATTAATAAATCTGTCTCATATGAATTATATGACGGCAACTGATCCAATACATTCGTTTTTGGCTCACTACTTTCTAACACATTCGACATATACTTCTCTCTTAATTTATCAAATGACATTTGTTTATATTTATATTTCTATATAAATATTATTTTTTTATTTTTACTTATTAAATCAAAATTAATGCTTTCTGGTTTTACGCTTCTTTGTTTTACGCTTACCACCTATAATTTCAGCAATTGCATTGTTACTATTAAAAAATTTTCTTATAGCATGTAATTGATAAATTTTTAATTTTATTTGCCAAGTTGAAATAGGATTATTATTTATTTCATCTAAAGCTATACCACGAGCAAAAGATAGTCTTAATAAATTAAAATAATAATCTATTGTTCTCATTATATCTGGATTAATATCTCCATTTGTAGAAGTAAATTTCCAATTAGAATTCCAATAATTACTTAATTTAACATTCACATAACTATCTGCAAAATCACCCTCTACATAATCACGTGATATTGTTGTACTTTCATATTTTGGTTCTCTACCTGATTTCCAAGAGGTTTTTATGTAAATTATATCATCAGGATTTACAATAGGATGTCCTTCAGAATTATAAATTATTGAATTTCTTTGAATTCTAGAAAGACTTCCTCCACCACCATTCATTTCTCTAAATTTTTTGGATTTATTTCTAGGTCTTCTTACTTGTTTTCTTGATTTCATATATTATATACTTATATAAATTCTTTACTTCTTCTCTTCTATAAAATATGGCAATGCTTGATATATAGTATCCACTATTACTACCTTGAAGTTTTCACTCTCTGGATCTTTTCCCTCCGATTTTAATATATTCAAATCTGTCTCATTCTCTTTCGGTATTAACGCTATCTTTATTCCTGCCTTTTTTGCTCCTGTTAACTTTGCCTCTACACCACCTATCGGCAACGCTCTACCCATTAAATCTATTTCTCCTGTTATTGCCACATCTTGCTTTATATGCTTATTACATAAAAAACTAAATATTGCTATACATATTGCTACCCCTGCTGATGGACCATCTTTTGGCATTCCTGTACTTGGACAATGAATATGCAATCCATACTTCAAATCCTCCCTATTAAATTCAGGCATCTCTTTTGATACTAAATTAAACGCTATTGTCTCTGCACATCTCATTGACTCTTTCATTGTATCCCCTTGCGTTCCTGTTAATACTAAATTCTTATTTGTATACGATTTATCCACCTGTATTGGCAATATTCCTCCCAATCCATACGTATTTGCATACATTCCATTTATTTGACCCACCAATGGATCATTTGATATTGATTCTCTCCTTATCTTGTTCTTATGCTTAAATACATCCTTTATTAAAAAATGGTCTATCTCTAATCTTGTACTTGGATTACATAATCTTCTCAAATTTAATTCTTGTATTAAACTTTCCAATAATTTCTTCAATTGTCTTGCACCTGCCTCAAATGTATAATCCAATATTAATGTCTCCAACTCATCTTCCCCTAATTTTACTTCGTGTGGCTCTAAATCTACTAAACTTGTTATTTGAGGTATTAAATGCTTCTTTGTTACTATCTTCTTATCCTCCAATGTTAATGGCTTTGTCTCTATTATTGTCATTCTATCCAACAATATTGGATCTATTTTACTTCGATCATTAAATGTAAACACCATCAATGCCTTTGACAAATCCAATGGAACTCCATCAAAATACTTGTCATAAAATTCATTGTTTTGTGTTGAATCTGTTAAATGTGTTAATATACTCGATATCTCTGAACCATGCTCTGTTCTACTTACCTTATCCAACTCATCAAACAATATTATTGGATTCATACATTGACAATCCATCAATATATCCGCTATTCTACCCCACGTTGATCCTTGATATGTAAATCCATGACCCACCAATGATGATGCATTTGATGATCCTCCTAATGGGATAAAACCTACTGGTCTTGGATTTCCCTTCTCATCCACCAAACAATTCGCTAATCCATTCTTTATTAATGTTGTCTTTCCATTTCCAGGTGGACCCTCTAAACCTAATACTATTCCCGATTGACCTCCTGATATCCATTGTGCTATTAATCTCTTTAATTGGACCTTTACTAAATTATGACCATGCACATACTTTTCAAATATTTCTTCCACTTTTTTTAAATAATCTTGCTGCTTCTCTCGTGCTTTGTTTATTTTTGTTATTGCATTTTTACAAAATACTTCTGACTCCTTAAAATTCATATATTGCTCAAAAAAATTTAAATAATTCTTTCCACAATTTACCACTATTTTACTATTCTTTCTCTTAAACTCTTCCACCAATTTCTTTCCTGGATCATCCAAATCTAATTCACTCTTTACTACTCCAAATGGTAATTTTAATATTCCATCCAAATACTTTTGTGCCTTTGGAGCACTATCTCCCGACTGATTCATTGTTTTTAATTTCTCATATGCTTTTGACTTTATTTTATCATCCGCCTTCATTCCTGATATTCGAAATTCATAAGGTAACTTTTCTAGATCTAATTTTCCTTTTGGTGATGGACAATTAAATACACTTATCTTTCCTTGTAAATCCCAATCTAAATACTTATCCGGAAATGACTTACGCTTATATAAATAATTTGCCATATGTATCAAATCTACCTCTAATAAAAAACTTATAAAATCTACCTTCATAACATCTGTTAAAAATTCATATTCCGCTAATACCAATGCATAATCTATATCCTTGTAAAAATTATGCTTATCTTTAAACGTTTTTACTCTGTTTGTTATATGCCTCACATCATACACTATTAAATCTCTATAACTTATTGGCTTTATATATTTCTCTACATCCTCCTTATTAAAACCATATCTGTCATTTATATCATTGTATAGTATTCTCAAATCTAACTGATTCCTATATATTCTAAGATTATCCTGATCTAATAAACCATATATTCTTATTGAATAATCTTCTTGCTCTATCTCTACACATAAACCATACAATTTTCCATTTAATTCTGGTAATGATGGCCTTACTGATACTATATTTAATGTTTTTTTTACTTTTTCATCCTTATTTAATCGCTTTAATGGAGTTATTTGACAATTTAATGGACGTATATTATGCTTATAATTCTTCTCATAATCACTTAATCTTAATAGTGTTTTGTCTTCTTTTGATTTTTTTATACCATCTAATTCTATTTGTAAATTTAATTCTTTTAATGTTTTTCCCAAATTTATATACCCATTCTCTCTCACTATACTCTTCCATTTATTCTCATAATACTCTATTAATATTAGTTTGTATTTCACTGGTAATGCTATTTTATTTCGTAATTCTCTACCAAATCTTCTTATTCTTTGTACCTTTTTCAACTTTAATAATGCATCCAAATTACAATCCATTATATGTGTTATCATTTTACCTACTTTGATTATCAAATTTTCCTTTCTTTTATAACCTTGTATCAACGGACTCAACAAAGTTATTATTCTATCCATAATAAATTATTATGATATTATTTATTTAAAACAATATTATTAATATATATATATTTATGAAATCCGTTTTTGATTTTGTTAAAAAGAAAATTCCTAAGCTATCCTCTACTGAACTTATTGCTCTTAATAGTGGTAATACTTCTCTTGACAGAAATATTCTTAAAGGCGAATTTATTTTTCCTAATAAACATAAAATTAATTATAAATTTCCAAAAAATCACCTCGATTATCTCCTTAATAACTTTGATTCTTCTCAAATTTATCCTAACAATAATAACAATAAATGGCTTAAATATCTTTCCTATAATAAATATTTCTCCTTCATTATTGATGAAAAATACGATGGTATCAAGCTCTCCACTAATGAACTTTCTAGCATTCTTACAAAAATTACTTCTGTTGATCCTGCTTTAGGTGTTGTTACTATGGTTCCTAACTCTCTTGGACCTGGAGAATTACTTACTCATTATGGCACTCAACAACAAAAAGATCACTATTTACCAAAACTTTCTAATGGTGAATTTATTCCTTGTTTCGGACTTACTGGACCCAATAATGGCTCTGATGCTACTGGTAATATTGATACCGGTAAACTCATTCTTGAAAATGGGAAAAAATTTATTGAAATCGATATCAATAAAAGATACATCACATTAGCTCCTGTTGCTAATCTTATTGGAGTCGCTTTTAAACTTGAAGATCCTTATGATCTACTTGACAATGGTACACCTGGCGTTACTCTTGCTCTTGTTGAAAGAGATACTTGTGGACTTTTACAAAATACTTATCATAATCCTCTTAATGCTGGATTTCCTAATGGCACACTTAAAGGTTCTCTTAAAATTCCTATTGAACAAATCATCGGTGGTGAATCCCAAGCTGGTAATGGATGGAAAATGCTTATGGATTGTCTCAGTGCTGGTAGAGGTATTAGCCTCCCTGCTACTGCTAATGCTAGCAGTAAAGTTGCCTCTTTTGGTCTTTTTCACTATATTAAAATTAGAGATCAATTCAAAATGCCTATTGGTAATATGGAAGCTATACAAGATAAATTCGTTGAAATGATCTATCACACTTGGATCATTCAATCCTCTATTGATCTTACTAATGATATTCTTGATACTGGATCCTCTCCTGCTGTTATTAGTGCTATTATGAAACAACAAACTACTGAAAGAGCCAGACACGTTCTTAATCACGCTATGGATATTCACGCTGGTGCTAGTATTTGCTTAGGTTATAGTAACTTTTTAGAAAAATTTTATAGATCTGCTCCTATTGGTGTTACTGTTGAAGGATCCAATACTCTTACTAGATCTCTTATTATTTTTGGACAAGGACTTAACAAATCTCACCCTCATATTTTTCCTATTTTACAAAGCGTCCTCGATAATAATTTACAGGATTTTGATAAACATTTTAAAAATATTTTGTCTCATTCCTTACTTCTATATATTCAATCTTTTGCATTCAATAAAGGTCTTGAACAACAAATTATTGATTTTGCTTGTTTAACCAATTTTGTCGCTCTCAAAGGTGGCTTGTTAAAAAAAGAACAAATGCTCTCCAGCACTATGGCTGATATTTTTTCTAATCTTTATCTTGCTCTTGGTGTTAAATATTATCATAAACATTATGATGCCAGTACTAAACTTACAAATTATATCATTGATAGAATTGTTAATGAAAATCAAAGTCTTATTAATCAAGTTATTGATAATCTACATATGGAAAAATATCTACTTTTACATATGAAAAAAAAAGTTATCTCACCTTCGTTTAAACAAAAAAGAGAAATATTTAATGAAATTATGGAAAATCCTCTAATTCTTCAAAATATTAAAAAAGATATTCACATTAGAGATGTACTTCTTGATATGGAAAATGCTTTAAAACTTGATCCTAATTCTCCTGAATATTTAGAACTTAAAAATAAAATTATCAATGTTGGAGAATTTAATATTCAATCATTGTAAATGACCGAAAAACAAATACTTTTTGTTATTGAGAGAAAAAAAGAAATGATTCGAAATTTATACAAAATTAGATTTAATCTTTTTTATAAAAATAAATTATAATTGCTTCACTACATACTCTGATGATTCTAATGCACCCTCTATCCAAGCTGTATTCTTTTCTGAATAATTCTCTCCACATATATACAATTTCTCACCCTTAAATGGTACCATTATCTTTTTTGTCATTTTTTTACTATCAAAACCTTTTCCATAAAATGCTACGCCATCTTCCCAATAAAACATCTTTGTCTCTAATGGCTGTGGCATCTCTATATTTAATCCTTCTTTAATTAATTCTTTATGCCTCTTTACAACACCTCTTAAACCTCTCTCTTCATTTAGTTTTTTCCAATATTCTGCATAATAATTATCCGTATAAGATATCATTATTATTCCTCGCTCTTTATCAATTGGTATTATATATCTCAATTGATTGTTTATTGTTAATCTCGGTATATCTTTCATCCATTTCACATCTGAGAATCTCATATATATTCTACATAATGGCTTCAATTTTATTGATTTTAATAATGGATTTATATCTTTAAATATATCAAATCTCTCTATTACATTCTTTGGAACGGCACATACACAAACATCACATATGTACTTTTTGGTTATTCCTTCTACTTCTATTTCATACTTATTTTCACATTTCTCTATATTTAATACTTCTCTATTTTTTAATACTTTTACGTTATTCCTTCTTAAATAATCCACCATGTTATTTGTTAATTGACTTAATCCTCCTTTTAATGCATAAAAATCTACATCTTTCATAAAATATGTTTTCAATATCTCTATTGTTATATACGCATTCATCTCTGTTATCTCTGAAGTATATCCGAAAAAATCATACAAATATTTCATTTCTTCTCTTGTTACTTTTTTTTTCATATATTCAGAGAATTCCATATTTATTAACTCATTTTCACTATATTTTACATTATTTATTAACTTTTTTAATATTGTTAGTATTTGTGACTCTTGTAATAATCCTGGTCTCTTTATATCTACCACCTTTGAATCACTTCCTATTGTTATTATTTTACCCAATAAACCAAAATCTCTCAATAAACCCAACAATAACTTGTTTTTATTATTAAATCTACCTGCTCCTGCTTCCACTTTCATATATTTACTTACAAATGTATTTATTCTACCACCTATATAATTGTACTTTTCTAATATTGTTATTTGCATATTTGGATTTTTTTTTATTAATTTATAAGCTGTATTTAATCCTGCTATACCACCACCTATTATTATTACTTCCATCTATATATTATTTAAATAAGTTAAAATTTAAAAAATACTTTATTAAATATTTTATATGAAATATTTAATTTTTGAACTTTTTAGTGGTGTTGGTCTCTGTAATCAATTATTTTCTCTTGAGGCTGGCATCTATTTATCCTACATTTTAGATAGAAAACTTATACTTGTCATTAAAAATCCTCTTTGTCATTGTGGCAAAAATTCATGGGACTTTGGATATTTATTAAATTTCTTTACAAATGAATATTATAAATTTCTACCTCAAGGTATTGAAGTTCACTACAAATCTGTTCCACCTGATATTGAAAAACATATGACTGATCAAAATGAATTCCTTACTGATCGGTTCTCTAATATTGTGTTTGTTGATAAAGACCTCAATACTCCCGAAAATCAATCTCTTATTAAAGACTTTTGCCACTACAGAAAACCTGTTGAATTTGATATTGATTCCTTTCAAAGAGATTATGTCTATATTAACAAAACTAACGCCAGTAGATGCTTCTATAATTTCTTTACTAAACCTGAAAATTATATTCTTATGTATGATATTTGTACTGCTATTAAATTTAAACCTATTTATTACCTTATTGCTGACCAAATTTTTAGTCAAATTCCTAAAAATAATAATGAACTTATGGTATTTGTTCATTGTAGATTTGGTGATTTACATAAACCTAAAGAATTCATTGAACGTGCTAATAGCCAAATTATTAAAAATCTCTCTGAATACTTTGAAGGTCATAGAACCAATATGATCAGACTCTCTATTTTTAATCTTATTGACAACAAAAATAATCCTAATTATCTTAATGCTATGAAAAAATATAATATCAAATATGTTGATGAACTTACTAACAATAAATTTGTTGAATACACCAGAAACAATCAAATGTTATTTCATAATACTATTGAAGTTAAAAGATATGAAGTTACTAATGCAATTTTAGATATGATCTTAGCTACTAAAGCTGATGAATTTATTGGTTATTCATCTAGTACTTTTAGTCACTACATTCAATTTTTGAGATTTACACAGCATAGATCTTGTCAAAACTATTGTAATTTAAGTAATAAAAACTTGCAATATTGTAGACTTTTAAAAGTTAAAGAATCTCCCTATGAATGGATCAAATTAGGATTTCAAGGTGGACACCCTGTTGGTTGGCATTTCTTTTTTAAACCTCTGTATATTGAACAACCTAAAATTCAATTTACTATTGATGGAAAAACTGATGGATTTGGATCTCAATTACAAGCTTGTTTCTCTCTTATTGCTTATTGTCATTACAAAGACTATCAATATGTTCATCAACCCTTTTACAGAATGCAACACAATGATGAAAATATTCCTGATTTCCATTCTATTATGAATAAATTTGTAAATCTTGAACATAAATTTACTACTACAAATCAATTAACCAATCTTGAAACTTCTCAACTTCATAAATTCAAAGAAGGATTCTTTGTTCACGGATCTCTTAAACCTGAATTCTTTTATACTGAAGAAGTTCTCAAAATTTTAAGAGAATGCTATTATTCCTCTCCTAAACACGATATTTCTCAAACATTTCTTAAAGATAAATACAATGTTGCTATTCATATTAGAAGAGGTGATGTTTTTAATGGTGGAAGACACGGATCTAGATATTCTACTAATGATGAATACATTTCTCTATTAAGTAAACATAATTGGCCTGAAAATGTGCAACTTCATATTTTTTCTGAAGGTAAAGATGATGATTTTCAAGATATTTTAAAAATTTATCCTTATACCAAGCTTCATATTAGTAAAAATATACAATTCACTTTTCATTGTTTAGTTGAAGCTGATGTCTTAATTATGTCTAAAAGCTCTTTTTGTTATTCTGCTGCATTGTTAAACAATAAAAAAGTTATTGGAGATTTCCTTAAATCTTGGTGGCATAAACCTCTTAAACAATGGATTTAATTGTGTTGATTTTTTTGTTTTTTCATCTTTCATAATTTATATAATGGAAAATGAAAACTTAGTTATTATCAAAGTTGCTGGCGGCATTGGTAATCAACTTTTTCAAATTGCTAATGCTTATCAACTTTCTATTAAATATAACAGAAAATTACTCATTTGCAATTCTAATTCTTCTTCAAGGAATTGCTATTGGGACTCTATTTTATGTAAATTTAAAGATTCTCTCATTGATAACCACACTTTTAATAATTATAAACAAAAATCTCAAATTTATAATTGGGCTATGACTCGTTTTGAATACAAAGAAATCATTTTAGACCCAAATATTCCTATTTATTGTATTGAAGGTTATTATCAAACTTATAAATATTTTGATATTTCTACTTTTAAAACTATGCTTCATCTTGATTTTAAACAAACTAAATACAATATTACTGAAAATGATATTTGTATTCACATAAGAAGAACTGATTATTTAAATAATAATTTCCATAAACCTCTTAATCTTAATTATTATTACAATTCTCTCTCTAGACTCAATACTATTTATTCCAATATTTATGTTTTTTCTGATGATTTAGAATGGTCTGAAAACTTTTTTCATTATAGAAATACTATTTTTGTTCAACTTGATAATGAAATTCAAGAACTCGTTTTTATGAGCCAATTTCAACATATCATTATGGCCAATTCTAGTTTCAGCTGGTGGGCTACTTTATTAGGTGAACCTATTTCTGTGTTTTGTCCTAAAAATTGGTTTGTTCCTAATTGTCATCTCAACACAAAAGATCTTAGACTTCCTCAATGGACTATTATTGATGATGATCTTGATTATGATATTTCTCTCTTGCCCAGTAAAAAATTTAATAGAAATGTTTTTAATGTTATTAGCTTTGGTTCAACTTGTTGTATGGTTCAAAATATTCACGATAATATTTATAAAGATTTAGGACCTTTATATAGACAACCTGATAATGCTACCAACTTTTTTGATTGGGTTATTTGCGATTTCAAAACTATTTTGTTTGTCTTTGAGAATTTACAATTCAGAGATTATACCTTTTTAAACAATCAAAATATATCATTTAATGATAATAAAGCTACATCTCAGCAACTTGCTGGTGGATGGAATCAAGCTTATAAAAAAGCTGAACATAAATCTCTTACTATGATCTTTCTTCACGATATTAGAAAAAATGATACTACTATTTCTCAAGATTTTTTTGATAAATATATTAGAAGATTTGAGAGATTGTACTTTAAACTTTTAGATAATGAATCTGTTCATTTTACTCATTGTTTTGATTTTCAATGGCTACAACCTTATTTTCCCAACAATAATGAGATTCAACTTTTCTTTGATTATTGTAAATTCATTAATCCTTACATTGAAGTTCATCTTTATTTCTTAATTCACCCTAAATACAACACTCCACAAAATAAATCTCTCTTTGAAAGTTATACTTCTTTTAATAATGTTGAAATATTTTATCTTGAAGATAAAGGATTTCATAGTGATTGGAAAGCTAATAATTTAACTTTTAACAAGTTTTTTATGTAAACAATACAAATAATTCTTTGTTGCTTTTACCAAATATGTCTCATAACCATTATTTTTTAATATATTGTCGATTCCATACCAATTCTCTTTTATATGTATATCCTCTATTACTATCCAACCATTCTCTTTTATATTCTCTAATGCAAACAATAATGTGTTAAAATTTGCTCCTATTGAATGCAATCCATCATCTATAAACAAATCATATTTTACATTTTTAAATTCTCTCTTCAAATTTTCAAAACTTTCCATTTCCAATTGGTCTACATAACACGTCTTTATGTTTTCTGTTGAAAATAGTATTGATTTATCTATATCTGCACCATAAATTTGCGAATTTGGTAAAAAATCTCTAAAACTATACAAAGATCCTCCTGGTTTAAAATGCAAAGTCATATAGGATACAATATTTTGATTATTTGTTCCTAAACCTATTTCACATATATTCAAATTTTTTTCTCTACCTAGACTCTTCAATACATAAGAATACAAAGGATAAAAACCACTATTTGATTTATCTGATTTATTTTTTTTGAATATTTCACTTAATTCTTCCATATATTCATTATTAAATTCACTTATATCATATTCTTTCATCTCATAGTTCACCATTTCTAACAACTTATTCATTTGTGGTATAAATAATGATGCACCTTTTAACCATAAATTCTTATATCTATAATCTTTTGAACTATTTGCATTATAATCCTTTAGTATTTCTAAAGGTTCATCTATATTTATTGTTCTTATTAATGTCCAATTTTGAGGATATCCTTTCTCTTTTCTATGTTCATTATAATGATTTACGCTTTCAAACTTTACATCTGATTTTATATTTGTTTGATCATTTGACCAATAGATTGCTGCACCTAAATTTTCATATCTCCAATAACAACCTTTTGTATCCATTTAATTATTATTTTATTTTTTATATAATAATTAAACTTAATATTGAATCTTTAATGAATCCCATTTTGAATAATGCTCTCTTGTTCCATCCTCTCTTATTAATACTATTTCTTTGTATACTGCACCTCCTGTTATGCTTCCAACTGCTTTATTTTCTTCCTCATCTATGTATTTCCTTAAAAAATTCAATCTGTCGTGATCTGATTTATATTCACCACCTGGAATATTTACTACTTTATCTTCATTTATACTTCTCATAATCGCTTTTGTTACATCTGCATAACTCTCTTCTCCGTGTACTATTATATGAGTATTTGGCCAAACTATATAATCTGCTCCATGACCATATAATATCTTTACTATTTTATTATCACCTATTGTATTATCTAATATAGTATGTGTACGCTTCCCCTTTGCTGCCATTATATTAATTTAATACATTTTATTTTTTTATATAATTATAATGATAAATTGTACTTATCAAATTCTTTATCCCAATAATCAGTATATAATTTGTTAAAATTATAACTTGATTGTTTTATTCTATCATATTCTTTATTTAAATATTCTTCAGTTATATTTTCATAATTTTCTACTAATAAAACTGGTAAATCTTCATATAACTCATCCATTGAATCTACTTTTATCATTATTGGTATACAACCTACTAATAAAGATTCCCAACATCTATGTGTATCTATACCAAATCCTGGTGGACATATTATAAATTTATATTCTGACATCTTTTTTAAATAATTTTCATATGAAAAATTACCTAGATATTCAAATCTTTCACCTAATTCGTTCTTTAAATTTTTACGTATGTTTTTATGTTTCCTATATGTTGTATTTGATGTTGTTGCTAAATTCATACTACCATAATACAACAATTTGTCTTTTTCTTTTTCAAAATTCTCTTTCGCATACAAACAATACTTCAAATTTATATTATATGTTGACGTCTTTGGCTCATCAAAAAAATAATAACTATGCCATTTCCACCTATTTCCTAATGGTAATGCTTTTAATTTTTTATGAACTATACAAGGATTCTTTGTATACCAACATATTAAATTTGACATTGCTAATAATTTATTATACTTTTCTTCTATTGTCTTGTTAGTTATTGGATAACTACCATATGGCATACAAATAACATCACACAAACTTATCAAAACAAAACTTGATCGTATCTTCAATAAAAAATCCAAATAATAATTTATCAATGTTATATTTACTACTATTTTGTTTTGAGACCTCTCGTTTAATTTTTCTTCTACACTTTCATACGAATACTTATTGTCTAATATTATATCCCCTTTTGAAACAAAATAATCATCACTTATAAATGGCTCACTATTCAATTTTATATTTTTTTTTGCATTTTTTATTAATTTGTTATTTATATTTATTACTATTTTTTCCCAGTTTTCTGGATTCCTTGTCCAACAATATGCTTTATGCAAACCCACTGGATTCTCTGCAAATATTTGCTCTATTGCAAATTCTCTATGCAATTCTTCATCCTTTATTACATCTATATATTTAAATGTACTTTGTCGACAAAACCAACCATCTTCATGATTTAATGGACACTTCAATTCATCTAACGTTTTATTCCTAAATGGTTCACATACCTTTATCATTGAACTCACTTTACGTAATGAAAAACCTCCATTACCACCTAATTTCCAATGTTTTGTTCCTTTTGGCCAAGGTGCACCTATATAATCATATGTAAAATATACTTCAGGTATCTTACGTAATAATAATGCATCACATTGATACACTAATACATGTGACCAATTCTTAAATCTCTCCCATAATTCTGGGGATATTAGTCTATTTGAATATGTTAATGCATTATGATTACCATCACCTGTATTCACTAATACTATATTTTTCCATTTTTCATATTTTGCCTCTATAAAATCTTTGTTATTTTTTCCATATACTATTGCCAAACCTATCTCAAAACTATTATACACTTGTAATACTGCGTTTATTACTGAATGTATCTCTTCTAATGGTCTAAATTCAAATAATGCTATTATTAATTTTCCTTGTGTATTAAATATTGGTAAATCATTTCCATAAGGATAGGGAATTTTTGATACCATATTATAATATTCATGAGTTTTCGTTGTCATTTATCTATATTAATAATAATTTTTATATTTTATTTATTGCTATATTTTTTTGTTTACAAAAATATTCTACTAATTCATCATTTTTATAATCTTCTATATATTTTATTTCTGATATTCCACTTGCTAATAATAAACGTGTACATATTATACACGGATAATGTGTAACATATACTATTGATTCTAATGTTGATACTCCACGCTTTGCACAATCACATATTGCATTTTGCTCTGCATGTATTGTTGCTTGTTCATGATTATTTCTTACTATACTTTCATGTGGACAATCTGGTAAAAATCCATTATACCCTTGACTTATTATTCTATTCTTATGAACCAAAATACATCCTACTTTTAAACGATCACACGGAGAACGTTTACTTGTTACTTGAACTATTTCTTTAAAATATTCGTCCCAACTTGGACGATCCCTCATATTATATGTAATTACTTTTTTTGTCTTATATATTCTTTCTCTTTATTCACTAAATTTCCATCTATTTTTGTATTTGTTACTTGATCCACATGATGCAAATTTATCATTAATGGCTTTGTTTCCTCCTTTGTATGTAAAAATATTGGTTGACCATGCAATTTTAATATTCTACTATATAATTCTGAATCCATAAACCACTTTAATTTTTCATCAAATCTTTCTTTTACTGAACTATGGATCGTTAAACAACTTGGACATCCTATCCTATTGCAAAATATCATATCTGATACTATCTTTGGATGATGCAAATTGTAAAAATCAGTATAATTCTTTGTATGCTTATAACTATGCACCAACCACTTTTTCTCTGGATTTTTTTCAAACTCACTCACTATCATACTTATGGCTTCCTCATTATTTATATAATCATCCATAAATAACACCTTTATATATGTTCCACTACAATTCTCTATTGCATTATTTGTATTTTGTGAACTATTTCCCTTCTCTTTTTCATTATGCACATATTTTATTGGATATTTTTTATTATCATATTCCTCACATACTTTCTTTATTTTATCATCCGATGAATGATCAGAAACCACTATTTCTATATTTTTATATGTTTGCTCCATTATTTTTTCAAAACTATGTTGTAAAAAATTTTCACCTTTACCATTTGCCTCATAAGTTGATATTGCTATTGATACTAATGGCTCCTCTTCATTCACTACTTCCTCACTTATTTTTTCTTGCATTGTTTCTATACCACTCCAATTTGCCGGATAACCATTCTGTTTTCTATGAGCAAAAAATTCATTTGGATTGTTAAATCTTATATTTGCTTTCACATTTATTGAACTATTTGACCAAAATATTGCTGCTGAACCATTATTCTTCCAATAAAATCCTTTATCTTTTTCTCTTGTTAATTCTTTTCTTTTAGGAGGCTCTGGTAATTCATCACTTGTTACTTCTCCATTTAATGTTTCTATATAACTCCAGTTTGATGGATAATTATTACTTCTTCTATGTTTAAAAAATTCATCAGGATTTTTAAATTTTACATCTGATCTTACATTTATTGAACTATTTGACCAATATATTTCTCCTTTACCTGTTCTACTTTTCCAATATACACCTTTATCCGGCTTTGATGGTTTTACCTCTTCACTATCTTGTATCACTACTCCATCCATTACTTGAATGTTATCCCAATTTTGAGGAAAACCATTCTCCGCTCTATGTTTATAATACTCTCCTTCACTATTAAATTTCACATCTCGTCTTATATTTACACTACTTTTTGAATAATATACATCAGCTGATGTTGATTTCTTCCAATAACATCCCTTCTTTCCATCCATATATTTTAATTTGTTCTCATAAAAATCATCTATCCTATGTTGCTTTCCTATAAAATTTCCTGCACTCGGTATTTCCTTATCTGTTTCATAAACTCTTCGACCTCCATTTGATATATGGGCAAATTGATCCTTTTTCAATAATTCCCATAAATTATCATTCAAAAATATTTGATCCACATTATATGGTCTATCTCGATAATATACACTTAACTCTTTTATTATGTCTTTTACCTTCTTAAATTTATATTTCTCATTAAATAGTTTGTTATTTATTCCAAACATTCCTCCCATTATACAATGAATATGACATCTGTGATCTCTTATTGTATGTAATGTTTTTCCTGACTCTATCCACTCATTCACTATGTCCGCTTCTCTTTTGCTTAATCTTGAATCTGCATCTCGAGATAACCAAATTTCCACATCTTCTTCATCCAATGGAAACCATCTCCAAAACATTCCTTCCCAATTCAATTTGTTAATACCTACATTCTCACATAACACACATTTTGCATCTAAACTCTCAAACTCTTTTATATGTTTTTCTGGAACTGTTTCATTATAATAAATATGTACTACCCAATCTGGAAAAAACTCCTTTGCTAGCAATATATTCTCTTTCATTCCTATTATATACATTGCCTTCCCACCATATAAACAAAAACTTATTACTTTCTTTTTTACATTCTCCATATTTACTTTATTATTATATATTGATTCTATATTTATTTTATTATATTCATTTACTAGTTTTTTTATTTTTTCATTTAATTCTTTTTTCTTATTTTCATCATTCTCCATTATCTTATAATTATCATTTACTGACTTAAATCTATTTATACTACCATTAAAAAACAAATCTTGCTTTGATACATATATATTCTTTATTTCAAATATTTCTACCATTTTTGTTATATATCCATCCGCCGCTGCTCTTATTGGAAAAAAATTTTCATACAATATGCTACACACCTCTTTTGTTATTGCATATCCTCCTGCATCTTGTAAACCCATCCTTAAATAATAAAAACTATTATTGTAACTCACACCTAGAAATCTTCCTCTTAATGAATTACAATAATATATTATATCCCAATCTTCCGGTATATCATCGCAATATCTAGTAAATAATAAATCTAAATTTCTATTTGTTATAAAATCATCCTCCAATATTAAACACCTTTCATACTTATTATCATACATATCTTTATAAGCCAAATAATGTGAATAGGCACACGCTAAACGACCTGTATATCTACATACATCCTCATGACCACCTCCATTACACCAACACTTTAATCCTTTCTTATTTATTATTTTGTTTTTACAATATTTATTACCTGCATAACCTATTAATTCTTTCTCTTTTAATTTTTCTCTATCCATTTTATTTTTATTTATTGCATCTATTATTGTTACTTTTTTTAATTTAAAATGTTCTATTTGTCTTATTATTGACTCTTTTCTATCCAATAAATCATCTAAATGTATTATATATATTTGATCATAATAATCAGATATATTCATATATTATTAATCATTTTTCATTTTTTATTTTTTTACTCATTCACATATAAATCTTCTATTTTTAAATCTTTCAATACACTCTTTTTTACTTCCTTCTTACTTTTTACATAACAATATGTCTCATCATCAAAAAATACTCCCGTCCTAAAAAATCTCTTTATATCATCAAACACTATATTCCTATCCACTGATGTCGATAATAAATAAGAAGCCCAACACATTGTACTCGTTGACCATACCAAATTTTTACAATTTGTTAATGTTAATAAATCATTCTCTCTTGTTGACGACATTACATACTTTATTTTATACTTCTTCACCAATTCATCCACTATTGGATTCTTTGGTGATCCATACACTATTCCTATCTTTTCACCTAAATCTAAATTCTTAAATATATAATCATAAAACACCATATTTGGCTGCAAATAATAATTCTCATCTGGATTTGAATACAATGTTCTTATATGTATTAATGTATCAAATATTTCTACATTATTACCTTCCTCTTCTTCTACTTCATATATATCTTCCATCTTTATTACCTCTTTATTCATAAATCCTGTCAATTTACGATGCTCCATTAAATCTTCCTTGTTTATAAACTCTATTCGATCTTCTAAATTTAATAACGTTCTCGACCAACGTACATCTTCACTACCTTTCAATTTCCAATATACTCCATTTATTCCATAATTTACATAAGGTATCAATTTCTCATTCACAAAATCTTTTACTTTTCTACCATCTAACTGCTTGTTATCCTTAAATATATATGTTCTTATATATCTATTCATATTTCCATACAATTCTAATTTAAATCTTTTACTCTTAAACACATTCTCTATAAAATTTATCATTACATCCTTCCTCATATCTATATTTGCATATAATTCATATATCAAGTGCAATATCTGATTTCCTAACTGACCTGTTCCTTTTATATTGTATTCGATCGCATCTACACTTATTGTATTCATTATTTCTCCATATTTTCCTCCTATTATTTTAAATAAATTCTCATCTTTTCCATATATCTCTGTCCATACACATTGATCATCTATTATTAATGATGCATTTATTGTTTCTTTTAATTTTGATACCAAATCTAATTGATCATAAAATAATTTTTCATATTTATCCACTATACTATTATGAAATATAAATGCACTTCCTGATATATTATGATAATAACTATTATATTTATCATTCTTAAATTCATTCAATATTTCCTTCTTATATCCAAAATGTGTATGATTACAATTCATCCTTGTTTTATCTAATACATCATAATTCAATAATACACTTTCCTTTATTCCATTCCTGTATATTGGATTTCCTATATCCATCCAACTATACCACTCATACAAATTATAAAGCTTACTTGCTATTTTTATCATATGCATCTTCTCCATATATACCTTACCTAAATCTATACTTGGCACTGAAAAATGACTCGGATTTATCTTATCTAAACCATATTTACATACATAAAACTTATCTAATGGTCTTCTTATAAAATATGTCTTATAATATGATGTTTTTCTCAAATCATTTATCATCTCAAACTCTTCATCTCCATCATAAAATACACATATATCATTCTTTATTTTTAATGTATTCTTCATCCATTCTTTATATGTCTCATCCGTTTTATATTTGTTCTTTATTTTCCAATATCCAGTTATTATTAACATTCGATCCTTTCTCTTGTTTTCTTCAAAACTTAAACTATATTTTGTTAATTCTACATTTAATTTTTCTCTCTCTTTATCTTCTATTTCTTTCTTTATATCTATATCTATTGTTGAATCCATTCCATCCGCTCCTGATTGCATTGATAAATTTGCTACCAAATCCATTCTACTCAAATATACATTTTTTAGTGTCTTTAAGTATTCTATATGTTGCGTTATATATCCATCAGCTGCTCCTCTTATTGGCAATAAATACTTTTTTAAATTTTTTGCTGTCTCTAATGTCAATGCATAATTTATTGTCTCTTTCCAACCCTTTTTTAACTTTACAAAATATTCATTATAATATTCATATTCACGACAATAACTTATTATTCGAGAATGAGAAAAATATATATAATCATAATCATCTGGTAATTTCTTTTCTATTAATCTTAAATAATTTATATTTCTTATTAATTCAAAATCATCCTCCAATACTAATGCACTCTCTACATTATTACTTATCATATCATCATATATCTTACCATGCGACAATGCACAAGCTATTCTTCCTGGCACTTTCATATCACTATGTCCTCCACCATTACACCAACAATACATCTTGTCTTTGCAAAATAAATTATCTTTTGTATAAAATATTTCTCCATCTTCCAATTCTTCTATTGTAAAATTGTTTTTATCCACCGCATCTATTATTACAACATTGTATAAATCCTTCAAATGCTTTATTATATTTATTTTTCGGTCTGTCAAACGATTCAAATGTACTATATATATTCTATCAAAACGCTTTGTATTTTTTTTTTTTTCTTCACATTCTTCTTCCACCACTTCTATTTTTTCTTTATTTTCTTCTTCCAATTTTACATATATATGATTCCACGTCTGATCATATCCATTCTTCAATCTATGTTGTTTATATTCTTGAACACTTTTAAAAGATACTTCTTCACTTATATTTTCATACGATTGACACCAAAATACTTCTGGCTTATTCTCTCTTTTCCAATATATTCCATTCTTACTTTTTGAATTTTTCTCTGGTTCCTTTGGTTTTACTTCTTCCTTTGGTTTTACTTCCAATTCTTTTATTTGTATTTCATCCCATCCTTCACTATATCCATTACTTTTTCTATGTTTTTTATATTCATTCACACTTGTAAATTTTACTTTTTCTTCTATCTTTTCACTTGACTCACACCAAAATACTTGAGGATCACTTGCTCGCTTCCAATAAATTCCCTTTTTCATAATTTTATTTTATTATAAAATTATAATACTATATTATTTTTATATTAAATATTAATATTGTTGTCCTCCTCCATGACCTCCATCATAATATAATAACGGCTCATCTACATACACACAATCCGTATGCTCTATTACTCGCTTCCAATATTCATAATCTGGCGCCCATAATTGATTACTAAAATCTCCTATTTTATCATTTATTGATCTCTCTATCATTACACTTGAAGCTATACAACAATTGTGTACGTTCAAAAACTCCTTCGTCCATAACTCTGGATATCCATTCTCCATTAAATGTAATTTTCCATTTCTATTATATATATTTCTTATTATTCCAAAATACTTTTGCTTGTTGTATATTATATATTTCGACTCTGGATTATACATACCATGTCCAAAATAACCATCCGTACAACTCATCTTACAATTGTGCTTCTTCATTCCTTCCACTTGTTTCTCTATCTTTGTTGGCATCCAATAATCATCATCATCTACAAATGCAAAATATTTTCCACTTGCTACCTTCATTCCTACTGATCTTTGAAATCCTCCTGGTGATGCATGCCCAAATCTCTCTTTTGAACTCTTATCCATATTTATTACTATACAACCTTCAAACTTATTCTTATAATACTCCTCCTGTTTTGAACCATCATTTACTATGATTATTTCTATATTTTTATATGTCTGATTCCTTACACTTTCTAATGTCTTCAACAAATAATCATATCTATTATATGTTGGTATTATCACACTCACTAATTCACTCATCTATATTATCAAATATAAATTTATTTTTATATCTATTAATTTTTTATTGTTTTCTTGATTTTATTTTATTACTCTACTATTTCATACAAATTTGTTATGTAATCTTGATCAGAAAACCACTGATTATGTGTTTCTGCCGTAACCATATATTTTTTATTATCAATTTCTATAACACAAGTTGGGTCACATATTCGTTGTGAATTTTCTGGCTGATCGATATCAAAAAATGAAATTCTTGGCAATTCTTTATCAAAATAAACTATCCACTTGAAAATATCATGCGTTAGTCCCATTTTTCCTGAATATGTTCTATGACCAAAACCATAATATGTATTATCATCTAATTTATAACCTGGTGTTCCTCCTCTATATTCATAATTATATGTATTTTTATCATCATTCACATCTTGTTTTATAATCTCTCCTGTTTCTATATCAAAACTATATAACGCAAATGGTTTTATATAATGGATAAAATATAATTTATTATTATGATTTATAAAAGATATATTTTTACCAGAAATATTAATCTTTATCTCTTTTTTCGTTTTATAATCTATTAAGGTCATTTTACTCCAATAATTATTTAACACATATATTTTATCATTAAATTCAAAACATCTTGGATCTTCACCTTCTAAAAATTCAACATTATCTTGTTGTATGTCTAATTCTTTATTAAACTTTACAATTTTTATTTTTTTTTCTTTTGGATCCCAATGCTTTCTTCCAAATCCAATTATTTCATTATTATATTTTATTAAAGAATAGAATATTGAATTTTTTTCTGTTTTTATTCTTTTTACAAATAATAGTTTTGTTGACATTATATATTAAAAATATAAATTAATGTTTTCTTGATTTTCTTTTATTCGTTTTTCTTCCTCCTTTTTTATTTTGTGCTTTTCTTCTTTTCTTCTTACTTTTTGTTACTCTTTCCTTTTTTTCGCCTTCACTACTCAATGATGATGGCGTTGATGGTACACTATATGTTTGACTTAAAGGTATTCCTGGTGATGTTGAATACATTGCTGCACGATTTCCCATTTCAGGACCAACACGAGGTGGTGTCGTATGTACTAATCTTCGCATATCACCCACTATTGCATCTGTTGTTCCTGTTGTTTGATAAGTTATTCCCGATGCTACTGATGCTGATGATATTGGTGATGATAATGCTGATGATAAATCATCTTCTGATCTGTTTCTTTTTAAACCCTTTTTTTGTTTTGGTGGCATTATTTATTATAATATTAGATTTTTTTCAAATTTATATTATTCGATAATGTAACAACAATATATCATAAAATGTTCCCTTGAAATTCTCCCTAAAATGAATATGATCCGTTCCACAAAATATTATAAATCCATTATTATCACAATCCAAACTAAAACATTCACTCTTCGGTGGCGTTATGTCATATCTTCCCTTATTCTTTACTGGCTGTTTCACCTTATGCGCATATATTGGCCAATCATGATCCTTGTTCACCAAAAATGATACAGTAAATTCACAATCTGGCCTATCTGTATGTGCTGGCAAATCTGCATCATTCACATATGACGACAAATATGTATATGTTGGTCTCAATGTTTTTCCTGTTATTCTCTCTATTAATGGCAATATCTCATAATGCAAAAAACGCGAAAATGGCTCATTATTTTGCTTATACCTATTCGCTTGTCTATCTCCTAATCCCCACACTCCATCCGCTATTGTCTTTCTATAATATTCTTGATACAACTCTATCATCTCTTTACTTACTACATTCTCTGTTACTACTGGATTAAATTCATCAAATACATACTCCTTCTCCATTACTTCCTTCGTTAATCCCTTTCCTGCCTTCTTTAATTCTATATGCTTTAATACACACTTATTCAAATATTCAAAATCTCCTCTAAATGAATACTTGAAACTCTTTATTCCTCCCCAAAATTTTGTTACCACTCCCTTCTCAAATGCATCCAACACACTCGTAAATGTTTCATAAGGATTCTCCAATTCCTCCACCTTTGGATCTTCCTTCTCCTTTTTTATCATCTTTATATTCTCATCTATATCCACATTAAATACTCCCTTATTCTTTGATCTCACTCCATTACTATCACACTCCCTCACATATACATTCATTATTACACTATCATCCTTTGTCATATTTCTTATTGTATGTATCATATTACTATCCCTCTGATTTGTATTCTCCACATTATCATACAACATTAAATCTCCCTCTGATAACTCATAACCCATCTCTAAATTATTAAATCTATAATTTACTTCATTCTTTAATACTATTGTTATTGTCTGCAATCTCTGCCCTAATCTTGCTGTATATTTCTTTCCTGTATCGCTCTCTATATCATATGCATCATAAAATGGACCATGATTCTGACCCACTCCATACTTTATTATATTCATATTCTCTAAAAATCTTGGCTCTATTCTTAATGCACTCGCTATTTTTGCTGCAAACTTTGGCTTCTCTATATTCCTTATCCACGCACTTGGAAATCGACTCTTTGTAAATTCACAAGATCTTAATAATTCCTCTCTCTCTTCTTTATTCATAAATCCTTCATATTTATAAATATTCTTCTCATTATGTATCTTCTTTAAATCTCCTACATCATCATAATGCTCTATCTCTACTGCCTTTATTAAATTATCTTCCTTTTCCTTTACTTCCACCTTTGAATGCACCTTGTAATAATCTGGATTTAATTCCTTATACAATATCTTTCTACTCTTCTCTCTAAACCATAAATTAAATATGTATTTCTCTCCTTTTAATACCGGCATTCCTGCATGCTCTGAATAATAATGCTTATTTATTGTATTCTTATGCACATTCTCAAATATTAATAACTTTCCTAACTCTGGTTCCACATTCTTATTCAACTTTGTAAAACGAGTTGCTCCTCCTGCCTCTACTTTATTTAAATATACTAATGCTGTCAATATTCTTGGACCTCCGTACTTTACACATCTATAACTCTTCTCTGAACCATCATTATCCCAACTATCATAATGAGCTCTATATTCGTTCGTCTCGTTGTAATGCACCACTTGAAACTTCTCCGCATTCACTATTGGAATTCCTACAGTCTTCGCTATCTTATTTGCTAATTTTGTTGTTACTTCATCATGAAAATGATCTATCCAACTTGTTCTACTTGTCCTTCCTGCTGATTGATATCCTCCCTTATCATCACTCACTACACTACGTTCCAATGTTGGCTCTGCTAATTTTATCATATGCTCACATTCTTCCGCTGTTACATAATCCTTTATTGTATACACTCCTGGATCATCACTTAACATCTCCTTGTCTTCTTCCTCTTCTATTTCTATTCTAGTAAATTTCTCTTCCTTTTTATCTACATTAAATACTGATTCTCTTGTTGTTGTAAATTTTACTGATTCTGAAGGAACGTATTCTTCCATATATCATTTATTCATACTTATTTTTTAATATATTTACTCATTAAAAAATAAATTACTTCTTTTTACATACTTCCTTCTTTATTCCTTCCAAAGATGTTGATTCTTTCTTTCTTAAATCATGGTCTTTCAATGAATTCTCTAAACATTCCTTTATTGTTTTACATTTTTTATGTTTTATTCCATACAAACTATAATTATTTTCTAATGGATTCTCATGATTTGACCAAATCTCTGCAAATCTTCTATTGTAAAATGCCTTATACTTTACTTTTCCATCCAATAATTCTACTATACCCATTATATATTTCTTAATCACAACTAATGGTATCATTCTTTCTCTCTTGATTCTTTCTACATACTCCTTAAATAAATCCAATTTTCCTATTAAATATATATGTATGAACCAAGTACTCCATATATAACAAAAGTGATTCTGCGATTCCGTATGTTGTATATTTATTATCTTTAATAATTTCTTATTCTTTATTCCTTCTAATATTGGCGCCGTAAATTCCTCAAATCCACCTGTTGGTTGCAATATATAATCTGGACTTACTTCATTCACTTTTAATTTGTATTTTTTTAATGCCTTTAAACCTGTATAAACACCCTCTCCTATAAATAATTTCTTTGCCATTAACATAAATAACTTATGAATTCCTGATAATGTATATTCATCATTATAATATCCAGTCATTGAATCAAATACATGTATATTTCCATCCTCTATATCACATACCATACCACTATAATGACCACCCTCTCCTAAATCTAATCCCATTATTGTATATATCTTTGTTTTCTTATTTACACTTTTTACTTTCTTATTACACTCTAATATGTAATCTATAAAATCATTCTTATTATCTTTCGTATTCTTAAATAACCAATCTCCCTTTTTATTTTGCATTATTTCAAATGAATTTGATGGTAAAAAAATACTATTACTATCTTCCTTTCCTACTAACTCTAACAATTTTTCTATCTTTTTATTATTTTCTCCCTCTTGCATATACATTCTAAATAATTCATTTGCATTTTCTAATAACACTAAATCTAATGCATTATATTTACATATCATATCTTTTTGCATTTGATCTAGACTTTCAAATTCCTTGTCTTGTAACTCTAATGGTACATCTAATTTCATTTTGTATTATATATATTTATCTTGATATTACTTTTTAAACTATTTTATTTTTTCCTTGATATATAAGCCAATTCTCTCATTACCAAAGCCAAACTACTTCCACTATGATAAGGATAAGCATTGTTTATTTTTGTCATTATTTCTATCATATCTTTATCATTTGTCCAAATAAAACCCTCATTCGCTTTAGGTACAAAATTCTTTATCTTTTCCCAACACTCATTCTTATCCACCACTTCATATGCACTTTTTAACATGTTTTTATCATCTTCTGTATATGATGAATACTCTGGATAACTATCTATTACTTCTGACATTATACACTACTTGAATAATATTTTTTTTTTATTCTTTTTTCTTTTTCAATTTTTTTATAAAAATTGAAACTTTCTTGTTATATTTTTTTCTTTTTATAAAAACTTGTTTAAAAGTAATATAATTATATTACATTATGGAAGAATGTATCATTTGTGCTGAAAAAATTACCAGTCAAAAAAGAAAAAATATCAAATGTGAATATTGCGACTTCTCTGCTTGCAAAACTTGCTTTGAAAAATATTTACTTACTGAAAATAAACCTACATGTATGAATAATGAATGCACTCGAGAATGGACACCTAAGTTTATTGCTGATCATTTTACAAACAAATTTATTACTAATGATCTTAAAAAACATAAAGAAAAAGTTTTGTTTGAAAAAGAAAAAGCCCTCTTACCTGCTACACAACCTCTTGTTGAAAATATCATTGAATCTGAAAAAATTGATGTTCTTATTGGATTAGAATACGACAAAATTAGAGACATTAATAGACAAATAAGAAGATTACGTATACAACAAAGTGATCTTCAATTAAATAAAACCAAAAAAGAAAGAGCTAAATTCATTAAAGCTTGTCCTGCTGAAAATTGTAGAGGCTTCCTTAGCTCTCAATATAAATGTGGTATTTGCGAAAATTGGACTTGCCCTGAATGTAACGAAATCAAAGGACCCAATAGAGATGCTCCACATACTTGCAATCCTGAGGCTGTTGCTACTGCTAAATTATTAGCTAATGATACTAAAGGTTGTCCTAATTGTGGTGTTGGTATTTTTAAAATTGAAGGTTGTGATCAAATGTGGTGCACTGAATGTCATACTGCATTTAGTTGGAGAACTGGACAAATTGAGAGAAATATCCATAATCCACACTATTATGAATGGATGAGAAGAACTGGAGGGGAAATTCCTAGAAATATTAATGAAGTTCAATGTGGTAGGGAAATTGATCACCAACTTTCTAGATCCATTGATGTTACACTTAGTGGACTCGCTATTAAATATGATCGTGGTGATGCACTTATGTTTAAATCTTTAAGAAAAATTCTTAGTAATATTTGTAGAAAAATTATTCATTACAGATTCGTTGAATTACCTAGATTTCAAATTGATAATACATTAAATAATCAAGATCTTAGAATCCTTTATCTTAGAAATAAAATCTCTGAAGAAGATTTTAAAATTACTCTTCAGAGAAACGATAAAAAAAGTAAGAAAAATAATGATATTTCTAACATTTATACGTTATTTATTAATGCTACTACAGATATTATTTACAGATTTTGTGAACAACTTAATCTAATTGATACTAATCACGATATTTCTAATTGTTATAATTTTAATGTTATTATTCGTATTTGGGGCTTAGTCAAAGAAATCATTAATATTATTGATTATTGTAATGAATGCATTGATAATATTAGTAAAACATACAAATGCTCTATGGTTAATAAACAAATCAGAGGATTTACTATTGATGAATATTTTGATATTGAAAAAAATTTAAAAAATTTCAATAATCACGTTGATCTTACAAATGAATAAATTTATGGGTTTTATATATATAAAAACAATTCTGTATTATTCTTATAAAAAAACTTATGTTTAAAAATATCTTTTTTTTACTTCTAATTAACCCTGTTATTAGTTTTAAATCAATAGTCCATAAAACTAATAATCAAAAACTTTTTAATATCAACCCTATGCAATACAAAAATTCATTAGAAAAAACTTCCATCGGTGAACTTGTTAAAAATATTGATAATGATATGGTTGATAAAATTTTCTTCACTCAAGATCTCAAAAATTCATACAATAGATTCGATAAAAATGGAGACGGCATCTACGATATTGAAGATTATTCCATCACTTATACTGCTCCTGAAATTTCTAATCTTATTATTGAACACGCCGATAATAGTGGTGTTGATTGTGTCATTTTAGAACCTCCTTTTGATCCACTTAAAAATATTATATTAGGTGCATATGAAGTTTTTGATTTTTTCTTTTTTCCTATTATTGCTTTAATTACTATTCGCACACTCTTTTTCTCTAATTCTCCCTCCCCTATGAACCCTATGGGCGGTAGTAATACCAACAATTTCTCTCCATTTAAAAATAATAATATCAATTCTGATAAAGAAAATATGATTAAATCTAATATCTCTCTCTCTTCTTGGGCTGGTAGTCCTGAAATATTTCAAGAGTGTACTGAAATTGTCACATATCTTAATAATAGAACTCTTTATGAATCCGCTGGTGCTCAAATTCCTAGAGGGATTCTTTTAGAAGGCCCTCCTGGTACCGGTAAAACTCTACTTGCAAAAGCTATTGCTTCTGAATGTGATGCTAATTTTATTAGTGTTGCTGCCAGTGAATTTGTTGAACTTTTTGTTGGTATGGGTGCTGCAAAAGTTAGAAATTTATTCAAAAAAGCAAGAGATAACTCCCCTTCTATTATTTTTATTGATGAAATTGATGCTGTTGGTAAACAAAGAGGGACTGGTATTAATGCTGGTAATGATGAACGTGAACAAACTCTTAATCAAATATTAGCTGAAATGGATGGATTCTCACAAAATGATAATGTTATTGTTATTGCTGCTACAAATAGAAGAGATGTTCTTGATAATGCTCTCCTTAGACCGGGTAGATTTGATAGGATTGTTAATGTTCCACTTCCTGATAAACCATCTAGATTGTCCATTTTTAATGTTCATTTACAAAATAAAACAATTGAAGATAACATTGATTTGAATTATTTTTCTGAAATGACTGCTGGATTCTCCGGTGCTCAAATTAAAAATCTTATTAATGAAGCTGCTATTAATGCTGTTAGGGAATTTAAAACTACTATTAGTCAAAAAAATATTGTTGATGCTTTACAAAAACTCTCTGTTGGTATTGTTAAAATTAATGACACTAGATCTGATGATGCTATTAGAAGAGTTGCATATCACGAAATTGGACACGCGTATCTTGCTGCATTATTTAATAACTATTTTCAACTTAAACAAGTCTCTATTCAAAGTACTTATAATGGTGCTGGGGGATTTACTATCTTTAGTGAATATCCTGACATTATTGAATCTGGATTGTACACTAAGGATATTCTCAAAAAAAGAATTATTATTGCTCTTGGTGGTAAAGCTGCTGAATATGTTTTCTATGGTGAAGAAAATGTTTCTCTTGGAGCTAGTAATGATCTTAAACAGGCCAATTCATTAGCTAAACAAATGATTGGTAATTATGGTATGGGTAATGCTTTGAAAACTTTTTATAATGAAAATACTGATACTGGGAGAAATCCTTTTTTAGGTAGAAGTTTAGCAACTAATGATGGTATTTATTCAGAGGAAATTAAAAAAACTTTTGATAAAGAAACTAGATTCATAGTTGATGAAGCATACAAACAAGCTGTTAATATTATTTATAACAATCAACATAAAATTAATACATTAGTTAATATTCTTATTAAATCGACTAATATGGATGGTGAACTCATTACAAATTATATTAATACTAAGGCTGATAGTGATGGAACCACTTGCGATGCTAATCACGATTCTTATTAATTTATTTTAATAATATATATATATGTCTTCCAAAAATAATATTGAGAAGCAAATTGAAAAACACCAAAAAAAAATTCAAGAAATTAAAGAAAAAAGTGAAAAATTAAACCAACAATTTAATAATATCAATGAATTTGAAAAAAATATACAACCATTATATAATATGCCTGATACTCATAATACTAGAAAAAAGAAACCATATAAATCTAGTAGTTTATCTGTAAAAAAATCATATGTCAAACCCGATGGAAAAACTATGACTCCTAGTGAACAAGAAGCCAAAAGAAAACATTGGAGAGAAGCTAAAGCTAGAGCTAAAGCTAAAAAACAAAAGAAAATACAGCAATATGAGGATGATCTTGATGATTTTGAATTTAATCCTATTATGGAAGAAGAAGGTCCAATAATGGATATTCAAGAATCTCAGCCTAGATATAGAACTCCACCTGAAGTTATAGAAATAAATCCATTTCAAAATGAAATTATGAGATTCGATCACGATGCAGAAAAAAATATGTTTGCAAAAATAGGAGATGGACCACTTGAAAATACTCCTACCAAACCTAAAAGAGGTGGAAAAACACGTAAAAACAAAAAACGTTGAATAATAATATTAATTTTTATAATTAGTATTATTTATAACATAGTTAATACACGATTTCTTAATAACATTTCTCCTGGATGTATATCTTTTCCATCTATTATTTTTTTTTGAATTTCTATTACTCTTAATACTCTTGTTTTTGCTTCTAAAAATGACATCATTTTATCTTTATAATCACTTAATATTTCTTTTTTTCTTATTAAAGGTATTACATCGTCTTCATTGTTATATAAACCCTTTATTTGTTGTTCTACTTCTCTATTCAACATTTCATATTCTATTTTAACTTTCCTCTCAATTTTTACCAATTTTTTAAAGTATTGTGTTATTTTTCTCCAAACATCATGTTCTAATGAAGTGTCACCTCCCATTTTTGACCCTCTTTTTGACATTTATATATTAACACTATTTATTTTTTCGCGCTCGTTCTAGTATTTTTTCCAAATATTCCATTTGTTTTTCTCTATTTCCTATCATTGCATAATACTCAAACTTATCATATATTGTCTTGTTTCTCATATCATGATCTATTATTTTTAATGTCATCTTATGATTTATTGGTGTTATGAATTCTAAAGTTCTTGCTTGATATCTTTTTTGCCTATACATAAAACCAAAACCATAACACAATATTATCAATACTAATGCTTTAAACATTTTATACTTTATATTTTATTTATTTATTTATTTCTTCAATTTTTTTTCCATTAAACATCGATACCTCAAAACCATCTATTTTTGGATTTAATCTTTTTAAACAATTCACTATTTCATACAAATCATTATATATTACTTTTGTTGCTCCTATTACATCTGCTATTTCTTGATTCGATCTATTTACTGCTATTAAATGTTCTCTGTCTGGTATATAAATTCCATAATTATTTGGATGCAATACATGGGGTGATCCTGATGCTAAATAAATATTCTTTACACCTGCCTTTTTTGCCAAAAATACTAAATGACTTGATGTATTTCCTCTTACTATTGAATCATCCACGATTAATATATTTTTTCCTTCTAATACACTCTTTACTGCATTTATTTTTCTTCTTATGTTTTTATTTATTATTTTATTATCTTTCATTATAAATGTCCTATCTATGTATGGATTTTTTACAAATCCATTTTGTATTTTTTTTTGTAATGTCTCTTGCAGTCCTAATGCAAATATATAACTAGTATCTGGTACTGGAACTATCATATCTATATCTTTTTCATTGATTTGTTTTTTTATTTTTTCTCCTAGTAATTTTCCTATTTCAAACCTTGCATTGTATACACTTATACCATCTATTACAGAATCTATACGAGCAAAATATATATATTCGAATAAACAAGGATATAAACTTGATTTGTTGTATTGATAAAATCTTGGTAGTTCATTTTTTTCAAATAATATTATTTCACCTGGATTAATATCTCTTATTAATTGATATTCCAATATATCCAATACTACTGATTCACTAGAAATTATGTAATCATTATCTTTTTTTCCATAAACTAGAGGTCTTATTCCATAAATATCTCTAAATGAAATCAATCCATAATCTTTTATTATAATAATTACACAATAACTTCCTTCTAGTATTTTCATCATTTTTGATATAATTTCAAATATATCATTATAGTTGTAAGATTCATACTTTAATAATTCAGAACTAAACAATTCTAATATTAATTCACTATCTCCTATTTCTCTTGAATCAGAGATTTGTAATTTTTCTTTTAAAAATTTGGTGTTTTTTATGTTTCCATTATGAACCAACGAAATTCGATTCTTTACTTTTTCTTTTATTAAAGGCTGAATATTTGTACTTTTAAAACTTCCATTTGTACCATATCTCACTTGTCCCATACCTACATTCGAAAACAAACCATGTAATTCTGATTCATTAAATACATCTTTTACTAGGCCATTCTTTTTTATACATTCATTATCATTACATATTCCTGAACTATCCTGACCTCGATGTTGTAAATATGTTAAACCTTCGTACAATTTTATTGGAATATCCTGAGATTTACTCACTATTCCTAATATTCCACACATTTTTATTTATAGATCTATGTATTAATTTATATTTATATTTCTAAATTTTTACTATTTTTTTTATTTACAAACTTTAAATCAACATAAAATTTACTTAATATTGCAAAATCCTTCCTTTCAGTCAGGATTCTGGAGGGTAAGAAAAAAGGGCATGAAAAAACTTTTTTGAAAATTTTCAAAATGGACATTTTAAAATGTCCAATTTTGAATTTTTCAGGA
>CENJ01041988.1_pt1 | contig 34132 bp, 31 predicted proteins | sample 356161 | NCBI WGS metagenome assembly CENJ01 (sample SAMEA2619531, study PRJEB7988) | marine metagenome | biome: marine biome (ENVO:00000447); feature: surface water layer (ENVO:00002042); material: "saline water (ENVO:00002010), including plankton (ENVO:xxxxxxxx)" | depth 5 m | reverse complement strand
TTTCGGCTGTAAAATTATATCCAGCCGGAGCTACAACCAATTCTTCAAATGGGGTGCATAACTTTAAGAAGCTTTATAAAGTATTTGAAAAAATGGAGGAAATTGGATGCCCATTATGTGTTCACGGCGAGGTTGTGGACCCACAAGTCGATATCTTTGACCGAGAATATGTATTTATTGATAAAGTACTAGATCCAATTATAAGAACTTTCCCAAACCTAAAAATTGTTTTGGAACACATTACTACGCAAGAGGCAGTGAATTATGTTAAAACTTCTAGAAAAAACATAGCAGCAACAATCACAACCCATCATCTCGTAATAAATCGCAATTTTATATTAGCAGGCGGCATAAAACCTCACTATTACTGCTTACCAGTAGCAAAAAGAGAAAATCATCGTATAGCATTATTGAACGCAGCTACATCTGGTAATTCATCGTTCTTTTTGGGCACGGATAGTGCTCCACATTTTGATACACAAAAAGAAAGTGCATGTGGATGTGCGGGGTGTTTTACCGCGCTAAATACAATACCTATTTTAGCTCATTTGTTTGAGCAAGAAGGGTCACTTGAGAAACTAGAAAATTTTACAAGCATTAATGGTGCAAATTTTTATAACTTACCCTTAAATAGTGAACGTTTAAAGTTGATAAAAGAAAAGGATCCAATTGAATTTCCAAATAAAGTATTTACTCCAGAGGGTGAAATCACCGTGTTTGATCCAGGATTTCCAGTATCTTGGTCGGTTAAATCAATATAATTTTATAGGTTAACAAATGATACCATCGTCCTATTTACCAGATAATGAAATAGCTAAGCTATCTGCGCGTATGTTAATTGAAGTAGGCGCAATAGCATTCAATTCGGATACACCCTATAAACTGGCTTCCGGGTTACCCAGCCCCACTTACGTTGATTGTCGGAAGCTTATATCGTTTGCAAGAATTAGATCTACACTAATGGATTTTTTGACAATCAAAATTCTACGAGACGTGGGCATGGAAAAAATAGATAACGTTGCTGGTGGGGAAACTGCAGGCATACCTTTTGCTGCATTAGTTGCAGAAAGAATGGGCCTCCCAATGACCTATGTTAGAAAAAAACCTAAGGGCTACGGTAAAAATGCTCGTATAGAAGGAGTAATTAGTTCCAATCAGACTGTCCTTCTGGTTGAGGATCTGGCGACCGATGGAGGCTCTAAGGTATCGTTCGTTGAGGCAATAAGAGAAACTGGTGCTAGTTGCACCCATACAGCAGTAATTTTTTACTACGATATATTTCCAGAAGCAGAGAGTATATTGGAAGAAAATAATATAACGCTTCATTTTTTATGTTCTTGGTGGGACATCTTAGAAGAAGCAAAGCTACAAAAATCGTTCTCTTCAAATACAATTAATGAAGTTGAAAAATTTTTGAATTCTCCGCGCGAATGGCAGAACAAGCGTCTTTAGTTGATAAAAAATTATCTGAAAAAGATTGATATCAGGTCTGTAAATTATTCACAATATATCCACAGAATTATACAATTTGCTCACTTCTAATCATTAGTGTATTTATCCACTAAATAAATCAGAGAGCGCTTAATGAACACGGTAGCCGCAATTAATCCTACTGGAGCAGAAATCCATTCTCCAGAGACAATGCCACACTCCATTGAAGCAGAACAACAACTTTTGGGCGCTATCTTAAGCAACAATGATGTGTTTGATAGAGCAGATTCTTTAATTAGTTCTGAACATTTTTTTGACCCAGTTCATGCTCATATTTTCGAGGTGGCATCCGGCAGGATTAAAAAAAATAGTATAGCATCCCCTGTTACGTTGACTACCTTTTTGAAGGATGATCCAGGCTTAAATGAACTCGGAGGTGCAAATTATTTAGCTAAACTAGCAGCTTCAGCCGTTGCGGGCTTTGCTGTTCAAGATTACGCACAATTGATTTACGACCTGGCTATACGACGCCAGCTGATTCTTCTTGGAAAGGATATCTCAGAACGTGCGCAGAAAATGGAAATTGATCAGGAGCCAAAAGAACAAATTGTTGATGCAGAACAAGCACTGTACCAATTGGGAGAGGCTGGAAAAACGGACAATGGCTTTAAGTCCTTTTTAAAAGCCGTGACCGAGGCGGTCGATATAGCTAATGCTGCATTTCAGCGTGACGGTGGGCTTGCAGGAATTTCAACAGGTTTCATAGACTTAGATAAGAAACTGGGAGGTCTTCACAATTCTGATTTATTAATTCTGGCAGGAAGACCTTCTATGGGGAAAACATCATTAGCAACAAACATAGCATACAATGTGGCTAAAAGTTACAAAAAAGGATTAATGAAAGATGGGACTGAAGGCTCTATAAATGGAGGTGTGATAGGCTTTTTTTCTCTAGAAATGAGTGCTGAGCAACTTGCGGCACGAATTTTATCGGAGGCAGCAGAAATTCCATCTGAAAACATTCGTCGAGGCGATATGACAGAGAAAGAATTCCGACGCTTCGTAGATGCAGCCAAGGATTTAGAAAGTTGTCCTTTGTTTATAGACGACACGCCTGCATTACCTATTTCTCAATTAGCAGCGAGAGCGCGCCGTCTGAAGAGAAAACATGGTTTAGACGTAATGATAGTGGATTATCTTCAACTTGTGAGGCCAGCCTCATCAAAAGATAGCAGAGTTAATGAGGTTTCTGAAATAACTCAGGGTATGAAAGCAATCGCGAAAGAGCTAAATATACCAGTCATTGCTTTATCTCAACTTAGCAGACAGGTAGAATCTAGAGATGATAAAAGGCCTCAATTATCTGACTTAAGAGAATCGGGTTCAATTGAACAAGACGCCGATGTTGTAATGTTTGTTTTCAGAGAAGAATATTACAAAGAACGTGAAAAACCGAGTGATCAAGACCTTGAGAGCATGGCAAAATGGCAGTCTGAAATGGAGCATCTTCATGGACGTGCAGAACTTATAATTGGAAAGCAGAGACACGGCCCAATAGGAACAATTGAACTCAGTTTTGAAGGTCAATTTACTAGATTTGGAAACATTGCAAAGGCTTGGCAAAACGAACTAGAACGATAACCTTATTCAATTCGTCAGACGGCCTCTCCTTCCGCCACGCCTTGTAGGGCTTACTGTAGTTATCAAACCTTCTCTCAAAGTAAGCAACATTGGATGTTCTTTTTTGTCATTATATTTCTCTATCAGCAAAGGTATAATTTTCTTTGCATCAACATCATTAGGCAAACTTAATGCCCAATCTAGAAAAATTGATCTACATTCTTCTATATTAATACCCTCAATATTGAAGCTTTCTCTGATCAGTGCCTTAGGATCATTATAATCACCTTTCATCATAAACCTCTTTTGGATTGGGTAAAATATTAGATATTATGGTTGCAGATTTGGAAGTCATTTCTGCTATTTTTTCAATAAGCAAAGGAATGCTAGACGTATCTGTATGTTTAAAAAAAAGATCCTTCCCATTAGTTCCTAGCTCGCGATCTTTTATATCTTCCTTGAGTAATAACTTTGATAAAATTTGCACACTCAGTAACAACTCATATGTATTAATGAGATAATTAAGATCTTCGGCACAAATCTTCTTCAGTTTATTCAAATTCATTAGGCCACTATGAACACCAGAAATATCCTCATTACTCAAGAGTATGCCCATTTGAGAAACTAGTTCAATGTCTTGCAGTTTGCCCTGCCCCAACTTCAAGCTCCACTTTTCATCCATCGATCGTGCAGCCAGCAGTCTTTTCCTCATAATTGATAGGCCCGACATAACTTTTTCATCTGGCCGTAATGTTTTTAAACTTTTACAAAACTCAGAAACATCTGCTTTAAGACCTTCAGGCCCGGTAATTATAGTTGCATTTACCAGCGCAAGATGCTCCCAAACCCAAGCCTCTGAGGTTTGATAATGCTTAAATGATTCCCACGAGGTGGCTACTGGACCTTGATTTCCAGACGGTCTCAATCGCATATCAACCTGAAATAAACTCATTTCAGTCATTGGAGCAGTAATCGCAGCCACCATAGACTTTGTAAGCCTCGCATAATAAGTTTTTGAATTAATTTCTTTTTCCCCAACAGACATTTCTATTCCAGCTGGGTCATAAATCAATATCAGATCAAGATCTGATTTAGAGTGTAGCCGTTTTGTCCCTAAGGATCCTAAACCAATTAACACAGCTCCCCGCCCGGGCGGTAAACCATACTTTTTAGAAAACTGCGAACCAACCAAAGACCAAAGCTCTTTAAGTGTGGCTAAGGCTAATTCACCATATTGAAACCCTGCCATCTCCGGAGTGATAACCCCCCTCAGTAAGTGCACGCCAATTCTAAAATGCCATTCTCGACTCCAGCGGCGGGAAGCATTCAATTGGCTCTCGTAATCCTTTTCTCTGACAAGAGTTTTTGCCAGATCTTCTCTGAGAGCAATTATTCCTGGCCACTCGCTCCAAAACGTCCCTTCGATTACAGCATCTAAAACTTGAACATTACCAGATAAATATTCAGATAAGGCATCCGATGAAGAGATAATGTCAATAAATAGGTCTATAAGTTGTCTATTTGTATGAAATAATGAAAATAATTGTACTCCAGCTGGGAGTAATGATAAAAATTTATCAAAAGACACAAGAGCCCGATCAGCATCCACTGCATTTGATAATTTTTCCAAAATAATTGGTTGTATTTTAGAAAACAATGCTTCTGCTCGCGCGGTCCTGAGTGCGGGATAGGATGGCCACCTGCTTACAAGTTCGCGTCTATTTTTATCATCTTGATAAAAAACTGCGCCAGATAAAAGTTCTTTTTCAGGATTGAAAAATGACTCTGTAAGTTCATGAACAGATTTTAGGGAAGTTAGAATTTTTTGTTTGAACACAGCAAGATCTAAACTCATGAAGTTAGCCAACCGCATTAATCCACTATCAGTTTGAGGCAATACATGAGTTTGGGCATCATTGACCATTTGCAATAAATGTTCAACCTTGCGAAGGAACCTGTAATGATCAGATAACTTACTCGCTGTACTTGCTGAAACCCAGCCTTTTTCAGCCAGTTTAGCTAAAGCAACTAGAGTTCCAGAAAATTGTAAATCAGGATCTCTACCGCCTACGATCAACTGGCGTGTTTGTGTAAAAAATTCAATGTCACGAATTCCCCCTAAACCTAGTTTAACGTCGTGACCAAGAATATTTGAAATACTTTTAGATTCAGCTTTTTTTTGGTATCTTACACGTATGCTGTGTGCTTCCTCTATTGCAGCAAAATCCAGATATTTTCGCCAAATAAACGGATATAATGTAGAAAGAAATTTAACTGCAAGCTTTTCAGAACCTGCACAGTACCTTGCTTTTATGTATGCAGCCCGCTCCCAGGTACGACCCAAAGCTTCATAATACCTTTCTGCAGCTTCAAATCCAAGGCATATAGGATTTACAGATGGATCTGGTCTCAAGCGGAGATCAGTACGGAAAACATATCCATTTTCTGTTACCTCGGACAGAACTTTAGTCATCCTTTTTATAACAGCAATTGCTGCTTTTCTTGTTTCAAAAAACTCATTTTCAATTAATTTTTCATCATCAAAAAAGCATACAAGGTCGATATCAGACGAATAATTTAGCTCCCACGCTCCTAACTTTCCCATTGAAAGGATAAAGATACCTAGCTGATCGGCGTCAGAATTATTTTTCAACTGTGAAAGCTTGCCATCTTCAATAAGCGAGTCAATAGAGTACTTTAATGCTATCTTGACGCTAAAATCTGCAAATTCTGAAAGGCATTTGCTTACTTCTTCCAATTTCCAGTTTCCTGATAAATCCTGTAGCGCTGTCCAAAGCGAAATTCGAGCTTTTGCAACCCTCAAGCTCTTAGATATATTAGAGCTTTGTAATACTTCGTTAGTTATTGTCTCTTCGGGACTTGACTCTGATTTCAGAACTTTTTTGATCCAGTTCACTTCTTTTTTGACTAAGTCGTGAAGGAAGGGACTGCATCCAGCCATCCCAGCGATCAGTTTCTGCAAAGGTTCATCAAAATTGGGAAATAAAGACCTGATTTCAAGAATTATAGCCGCATCTGAAGTAAAAGGACTGTTTGAAATATTTTTTAATTGTCGCATTAACATTAGCAAAAAATTTTAACTTAATACCACAGGTATCATACAAATCAGATCTATCCACCAAATAATAGGAATGTTTAGTTCAGTAAGTTTAATTTATTGATGCTGTAATCTTCATTAAAAGGTTTTTTATTGGGCCACTGTCTTCCATTGCCATGCTTCGATAAGCTTGATAATGTAATGTTATGAGACATTCTCTTCCAATAGCTCCGCAGTTTTATGTGACTGCACCACAGGCATGCCCTTACCTAGAAAATAGACAAGAAAGAAAATTATTCGCTGCACTCCAAGGTGATGAAGCGCAGAGCTTAAACAATTGCCTCTCAAAGCAAGGATTTCGTAGATCTCAAAATGTTTTGTATAGACCTACTTGCTTAGATTGCGCTGCATGTCTCTCGGCCCGGGTAGAGGTTAAGCAATTTTTTCCCAATAAATCACAAAAGAGAACAAACAAAATCAACAAAAATGTAACTAGGCGGTCGACATCTCCTTGGGCAACAGATAAGCAGTTTGAACTCTTTAAGCGTTACTTAGAAGATAGGCATGCTAATGGTGGAATGGCAGAAATGGATGTTTTCGAGTTTGCTGCTATGATTGAAGAAACGCCAGTGGATACACGCGTAATAGAGTATGAACTCGATAATAAGCTTGTAGCAGCTTGTCTAACTGATATCGTAGATGACGGTTTGAGTATGGTATACTCTTTTTATGATCCCAATTTGTCAAAGTATTCTTTGGGTACATACGTGGTTTTAGATCATATAATGTTAGCTCTGGAGCTAAACTTAAAATATGTATATCTAGGTTACTGGGTGCCAGGAAGCTCTAAAATGGGATATAAATCTAAATTCAGTGGACTAGAGATATACCACGAAAAAAAGTGGAAAAAGTTGGAAGAAATTCCAAATGTATCATCTGAACTTCATCCATTAAACACTGCTCCAGTGGCAGAGCAAGTTTCAGAGTTGGATTTTCCAGGTTCCGAAGCTGTTCGTTAACGTTATAGTCTGGACGTTTAAGTTTTAATTACTTATAACTTTACTCAGAATTACACAGGTAATATTAATGTCAGACGCTTCAAACCCAATGGAAGGAACGCCTTTAATTCCTCCCTCCTCAACGGATCATTCATTATATGAGACGGTGGTCGAGGGGTGTCGAACAGTTTATGATCCAGAAATACCCGTAAATATTTATGACCTAGGGCTTATATACACAATTGATATAACCCAGGAAAACGACGTGCGAATTATAATGACACTAACTGCACCAGGGTGCCCTGTGGCAGGAGAAATGCCTGGATGGGTTTCAGACGCAATAGAACCCATAGCTGGGATAAGAAAAGTAGATGTAGAGTTAATTTGGGAGCCACCTTGGGGAATGGACATGATGAGCGATGAAGCAAAGCTCGAGTTAGGTTTTATGTAGAGGTTAATATGTTTTCAATTCCAAACAAACCGCCTATTTCCCTTACGCCACGCGCAGTTTCCCAGATCAAATCATTGATGGGTAACTCCGATGCAATCGCACTTCGTGTTGGAGTTAAAAAAGGCGGTTGTGCTGGAATGGAATATACAATCGAATATGTTTCAGAGTTAGATAAAAATGATGAGGTAATCGAGCAAGATGGTGCTCGCGTTTTGATAGCTCCGACGGCTCAAATGTTTTTATTTGGAACTGAGATCGATTATGAAACATCGTTACTTGAAAGCTCTTTCAAGTTTAATAATCCTAATGTTTCTGAGGCATGCGGCTGCGGCGAGAGTATAAAATTCAAAAACGTTTAGGCGAATCAGCAAGATATCAGTTTACTTAAAAAAACATTAGTGGTGTTGAGAATGATATCCGTTTAAGTCTTAATTTAACAACAAAAGATTAAGTAGGATCATCATGAGAAAGATTATTGCTGGAAATTGGAAAATGAACGGCAAACTTGAAAATTTGTTAGAAATAAAAAAAATATCTAACGAATTTGCACAATCAAAAATAGAGATCATAATATGCCCACCGTTTACCCTTTTGTCTGCTGCACGCGAACTTGCAAAAAACGTCTACATAGGTGCACAAAATTTACACCCAGAAAATGAGGGAGCGTTCACCGGTGAGATAAGTGCGAATATGTTAGTCGACCTTGGTATTACGCACTCGATTATTGGGCACTCAGAGCGCAGAAACAAACATAATGAGACAAATGAAATAGTTGCGCGGAAAGTGAAAATTTCTTTGGAAAAAAAATTACAAACAATTATTTGTATTGGTGAAACAGAGTTGCAGCGGAAAGAAAATAGTACCTTAGAAATTTTGGAACAACAACTTCTCGACTCTCTAGCAAATAATACAAATTTTGAAAAATTAATCGTAGCTTATGAGCCAATTTGGGCGATAGGAACCGGTTTGATCCCTGGAGTCAGCGAAATATCAAAAATACACGACTTTATTAGAGTGAGATTAGTTGAGTTATATGGATCGAATGCATCTAATATACCTTTACTTTACGGTGGCTCAGTAAACGGATCAAACGCTCCAGAAATTTTTAACGTTAATAACGTAAATGGAGCTCTTGTGGGAGGAGCATCACTCTCTTTTGAGAAATTTGCCCCAATAATAAGGGCAATCGAAAACACTAGTCCATGATTTTTAGATTGAAATGCAGTTAATTTCTCAGAATCCCACCGATAAAGACTTTATTCAAAACCCTTATAAGTTTTATAAAAATTATGTATCTAGTGACTGCTTATATTTTTGGCATGAATATAATATGCCAGCTGTTTTTGATTACGCTGGTCAGGAAATATTATTCAAAGACAACAGATTTGGCCGTGAAAAATTAAAAAATCAGTCAAAGGAAAATGAAAAGCATTTAATAGATTTTAATAATTTAGAAAAAAATTCAATGCTGGAGCTTGAGCCTCCAAAACATACCAGGTTAAGGGGTCTAGTCTTGCGAGCATTTACAACTCGAAAAATAAATACCTTACAACCTGAAATAGTTGCTCTCTCACATAAACTTTTAGATGATCTTAGAAGCGATAACGTAGATATTCTTAAAGAATTTGCCACCTTATTACCAGTTATCGTTATTGCGAGGCTACTTGGAGTTCCTGAGACTATGGCAAGAAATTTACTTAGTTGGTCGAACGATATGGTTATGATGTATCAAGCTCGTCGGACAAGAGAATTAGAAATACAGGCAAATTCATCTACTAAGGAATTTGTAAGTTTTATGGAAAAATATATTGAAGAAAAAAGATATAAACCTGAAGACGATCTGATTTCTCATCTTATTGCAGCAGAAGAAGAAGGTGAAAAGCTTACAAAAGATGAATTAATTTCTACATGCATTTTACTTTTAAATGCAGGGCATGAAGCCACGGTTCACACGTTAGGAAATGGTATAAAAGCGATTCTTGAGTATGGCGAAGAGAAAAGCTATCTAAGCCCAAAGTTTATCAATGCCACTGTCGAGGAAATCTTAAGATACGACCCACCTTTACATATTTTTACAAGATATGCCTATGAAAATATTATTTTTAGAAACCATCAATTTAAATGTGGTGATGAAGTGGCATTGGTAATTGGTGCTGCAGGAAGAGATGAAAGACACTGGAAATCAGCGGATAGTTTTAATCCATTTCGACCAATAAAGAAAAACCTATCATTTGGGAGTGGGATTCACTTTTGTGTTGGAGCTCCCCTAGCGCGATTAGAATTACTTACTGCGATACCAATTCTCTTTGAAAAATTTCCTAAAATCACGCTAATAGATAACCCACTTTACTCAAACCTATATCATTTTCATGGTCTGTGCGAACTTAACGTATCTCTGAAAAATTAATATGGCCGAGTGGCACTTGGGCAGTACTTTTTATTTCTTCCATAGATAAGACCGCTGTAACATTATGAACTTTCACCTCAGAAATTAAAGCTTCATAAAATTCATCATATGCGCAAGCATTTTTTACTCTTACCTTAGGTATATAATCTATGTCTCCAGCTAGGCGATGAGCCTCTTGGACTTGTGCCCTATTGTTTAAAACATTAAAGAATTTTTTCTGTCATCTTAAATCATGTTCGCTGGTTCTAATCATCACAAAAAAGCATGCCTCAAAACCCAGATTTCCAGGATTAAGAATAGATATTGTATCTCCAATTATTCCATAATCTTTCATTTTTTTATTAGATTCCAAACTGGAGTTTTGGAAGAAAAAACTTTTTGAGCTATTTGGTCTAGAGATTGTACAGCATCAATCTGTAATTCTAATAATTTTTCTATCGATGTCATCTAATCGAAATGACATTTTACTCTCTAAACTTATTTTTATTATTAGATAATTATTTGTTCTTAAGACGTAGAAAATTTTGAGTAAAAGTGGTACAGGATGCTAAACTTATTTAATTTTATTGTGGAAATTTAAAAATAAAGCGAAACTAATTTTATTTATCTCTTATATTAAAAGTAATTCGTAAACATACAGTATTTTGTATCAATGATTCCAGAACTGATTCTTAAAATAAAAAGATACTTTTCAAATTGTTTTTGCGTAGTAAAATAATCTGCTAATTATATATCTTAAAACTCAAAAAACCTTCTAAAGACCAACAATATATAGAGATTTCTCGATAAATTTTTTTAGTAATTTTAACAAGTTTATAAAAAAAACGCCTGCACAAGGCAGGCGTATAGTTATTGAGGCAGGTTTCATACAGGCAAGAAACCTATCGAGCAGTAAGTTTGTTATATACTTTTCGGCTGTATCATCCAAGTATATTTTTATAATTATCAGGATCCAACTTTAGTAATCATTAAATTACCAAAATAAGTTATAATCTGATCTGTCCAAAAAATTTAGTTTTATTTTGAAATCAAGTTGATAAAAGTTTTATTAATATTGTCTAAAATATTTGGATCGTGAAACTATAAAAATGACTTCTATATATCATGATAATCTACAATCTCGCTGTCCAGATCTATTTAACTTAGCAGAATATGTACTTGAAAACGCGAACAAAAATCCAACAAAAAAAGCTCTAGAGATTATCTCAGAATTTTCCAATTACTCTATAAGCTTTGAGGAGCTTAAAAGCCGAGTACTCAAAACGGGAGATGCTTTTATCAAACTTGGCTTAAATCGAAATGCTAAGATTTTACTGAGGTTAGATAACACTGTTACCTTTCCAATAGCCTACCTTGGAGCAATATCAGTTGGCATAATCCCTGTTCCAACTTCAATCAGCCTAACAGAATACGAGCTAATGGAGCTTGTTAAAATTTTACAGCCTGAAGCTATAATAACATCGAAATTTTTAAGTGGTAATCTGGGGAACATGAAAATAATTTCCGAAACGGAAATTAACAAGTTATCTTTTGAAGGTGATGAAGCAAACTTTGAAAAAGGTGATCCAGATAGGCTAGCATATATTGTATTTACGTCTGGAACATCAAATAAACCTCGGGCTGTTTTACATGCCCATCGAGCAATTTGGGCAAGACAATCTATGCATTCTGATTGGTACGCTTTGACCTCAAATGACAGGTTGCTTCACGCTGGAGCTTTCAATTGGACTTACACGCTAGGTACTGGTTTACTTGATCCATGGAGTATAGGCGCAACCGCTATAGTGTTAGACTATGAGTCATCTCTTTCTGATTTGCCTCATATTATAAAAAATTCTGGTGCAACATTATTTGCGGCGGTTCCCGGTGTTTATCGGAGATTACTGGACCAAAATGAAAAACTTAATTTTCCCAAATTAAGACATTGCCTCTCCGCTGGAGAAAAATTGACCCCAAATATTCACAAAAAATGGAGAAAAAAAACCAAAAAATATATTTATGAAGCATTTGGAATGAGTGAGTGCTCGACTTTTGTATCAACAAATAAAAATACTGGCCCTAAAATTCAGACTATCGGACGTCCCCAAAGAGGGCGTAAAGTAGCCATTATCGATCAGAACACATCTGAGCCAGTACCAATAGGAGAAGTTGGTATTATAGCAGTTTCCACACAAGACCAGGGATTAATGATTGGTTATCACAATGAGCAGGATATCAAATCAACCAATAAAGAGTGGTTTGCAACCGGTGATTTAGGCAAAATGAATCCAGAGGGATTTATTGAATACTTTGGACGTGCAGATGATATTCTAAACCAAGGTGGATATAGAGTATCGCCAAAAGAAATCGAGTATGCTTTCCTTGATCTGGAGGGGTTAGATAGTATTGTTGCCTTCAATCTAGAAATCAAAAAAGATACTACTGTAATTGCCGCAATTTTTACAACACAGGCAAATCTCAATGAAGAAGACCTACAAAACCATGCTAAAAAACGTCTGGCAAACTACAAAAATCCACGTGTTTATATCAAAAGTGAAATTATACCGACAGTTAATAACGGTAAAATATCACGAAAAAACCTCAGCAAAACTTTTAAAGGACTAAGCATTGATTCAACTTGACATTTACTCAGATCCAATTTGTCCGTGGTGTTATATAGGAAAAATACATTTGGAGCGAGCATTAAAGACACTGAATGAAAATCCATTCCATATTAAATGGCATCCTTTTCAATTAAATCCAGAGATGCCTAAAAATGGGATGGATAGAAAGAAATATTTGGAACAAAAATTTGGAAGTATTAGTAGTTTTGCTTCAGCATATCGCCCAGTAATTGAGCATACAAAAAATTTTAATATTGATCTGAAACTCGATAAAATTCAAACAACTCCAAATACAATAAATGCTCACAGAATAATTAATTGGGCTGTACTGGAAGATTGTCAAAATAAGATAGTATCTGAGCTATTTAAAGCGTATTTTGTAAATGGCTTAGACCTAGGCAGTAATACTATTCTGGCAAAATTGGCATCGAAATATTTCATGGATGAGAAATCAATTCTCCGACTGCTAAATTCAGATAATGACATAAGCAAAATAATTGACGAAGATCGTACTGCAAGACGAATGGGAATAAAAGCGGTACCCATGTTTATTGTAGCAGACCAGTATGCAGTATCGGGCGCGCAGACTGCAGACCTTTGGCAAACCGTCGTTAAAGATTTTCAAGCTTCCCTTCATCAATAGAATAATATGTTATAGTAAGTATAAAAAAAAGAGGTCATCTGTGACCTCCTTAAGTTTCGCCGTCCAAGCTCTTATGTTAAAACTGCTCGCTGGATATTTTGCCTGCGGCCTGAACGTCGTCAGGGACAAGCGCACTTGTCCCATGTCTCACTTTAACTACAACCAGAAGTGCCTCCACAAGTATTACATTTCATACAGGTACCGTTCCGAACAAGAGTGTAATTACCACAGTCTGAACACGGATCTCCTTCATATCCTTGAAGTTTTGCTTTGGCGCGAGGGTCCATTATTGGATCAGACTCAACTACTGGTGAAATAGATTTTGCTGCAACCATAGTAGCCAATTCCACCTCCCCTGGATCTGTTATTTTGCTACTTGTTTCTTGCTGCTGCATCAATTCCTGTGGAAGCCTTTTTCTTAAATACCCAGTGGAACTTATCTGTTTTAGCACCTCTAGAGAGCGTGTAGCGGCTGTGTCAGATACCTCTTTTACATTCCGCACACCTTCCTCGTTTCCAATTCCTATATCATCAAAACTCGCACCCTCTGGCTTAACGTGGGCTAAATCCGTACGATCTAGATAACTGACTGCTAATTCTCTAAAGATGTAATCTAAAATAGACGTGGCATTTTTAATGCTATCGTTACCTTGCACCATCCCTGCCGGTTCAAACTTTGTGAACGTAAACGCATCTACAAACTCCTCAAGAGGAACCCCATATTGCAGCCCAACCGAGACCGCTATCGCAAAGTTATTCATCATAGCACGGAACCCTGCCCCTTCTTTGTGCATATCAATGAATATCTCTCCTAGAGCGCCATTAGAATACTCTCCTGTTCGCAAGTATACTTTATGCCCTCCCACTATTGCTTTTTGGGTATAGCCTTTTCGCCTCTCTGGCATTTTTGAGCGTTCGTTACCCTTTATTATTTCTTTTACAAGAACTTTTTCGATAACTTTTTCCGCTAAAGTTGCTGCCTTAACCTGAGGATTGCCTTCTTCCATAAGCTCTGCAGCTTCGTCATCATCTTCGAGCAACGCTGCTGCTAATGGTTGCGATAGTTTCGAACCATCGCGATATAGCGCATTTGCTTTCACCCCAAGCGACCAGGATAGCTCATATGCCTTTTGGCAGTCTTCTATCGTTGCATCATTTGGCATATTAATTGTCTTAGAAATGGCACCTGACGTAAAGGACTGTGCTGCTGCCATCATATGAATATGACTATTTACAGATAAAAACCGCTTACCCATCTTTCCACATGGGTTCGCACAATCAAAGATGTGATAATGATCAACACTTAAGTGCGGAGCCCCTTCCAAGGTCATAGTTCCACAAACATGATCATTTGCCATATCTATGTCAGCCTTGCTATAACCAAGGTGCCGAAGCAAATCAAAGTTACTGTCAACCAATTTATCCGAAGGTATACCAAGCACTTCAGTGCAGAAATCTGCTCCCAGAGTCCATTGATTAAAGACAAAGCGAATATCAAACGCGGATACAAGTGCTGCTTCGACTTTATCTATCTCTTGCTGCCCAAAACCATGCCCAATTAAGCTAGTGTGATTAATTCCTGGTGCATTTCCTATTGACCCATGCCCCACCGCGTAGGACACAATTTCTTCTATCTTGGCATCAGAATAGCCGAGCTTTCTGAGAGAAGCAGGAACCGATTGATTGATAATCTTAAAATATCCACCCCCGGCTAATTTTTTAAATTTAACGAGTGCAAAGTCTGGTTCAATCCCTGTGGTATCGCAGTCCATCACTAACCCGATAGTTCCTGTTGGAGCTATTACAGAAACTTGAGCATTTCTAAATCCGTTTTTCTCACCAAGTTCCAGTGCTTTGTCCCAAGCTTCTAATGCTTTTTCTATCAAAGTCAGATCGGGACAGTTGAGGTGGTCCAATGGCACAGGCTTTACCCTCAAGGACTCATATCCATCCATTTTGCCTCTTGCTGCATTTCTGTGATTTCTTATCACCTTGAGCATATGATTTTTATTTTTTGAGTAGCCGGGGAAAGTACCCACTTCGGCGGCCATCGTTGCACTTGTGGAGTAAGCTACACCCGTCATGATTGCCGTCAGTGCACCACACAACGCGCGACCCTCATCACTATCGTATCCCAGTCCCATATTCATCAATAAACCACCAATATTTGCGTATCCCAACCCCAGCGTGCGGAAATCGTATGATCTTTGTGCAATTTCTTTCGATGGAAATTGTGCCATTAGGACAGATATTTCGAGCGTTACGGTCCATAATTTTGTTGCGTGTATGTATTGATCTACTTTGAATTCCCCATCAGATAGAAATTTCAGCAAGTTCATGCTTGCCAAATTACAAGCTGTATCATCTAAAAACATGTATTCTGAGCAAGGGTTTGAGCCTCTTATATCACCATCTTCTGGACATGTATGCCAAGCATTGACTGTATCATGAAATTGAATTCCTGGATCTGCGCAAGCCCACGCCGCGTGGCCGACGTCCTCCCATAACTTCCTGGCACGAATAGTTCGAGCGGTCTCTCCATTCACCCTGTTCTTTAAATCCCAGTCTTCATCATTTTTCACCGCATCAAGAAAGGCATCGGTTACTCTTATTGAATTATTTGAGTTTTGCCCTGATACCGACGCGTATGCCTCTGAGTCCCAGTCAGTGTCATATGTTGGAAATTCAATAGCCGTGTAACCCTGTCTCGCATAGTCCAGAACTCGTTTAATGTAGGTTTCAGGAATTAAAGACTTCTTGGCTTCTCTAACCGCGGCCTTCAAAGCACTATTTTTGCTCGAATTGACTGCGTCTTGGAGGTCACCATCCCACATCTTTATGGCCTCAAAAATTCCATTTAATTTCGCTTCGTGAATTTTCGATCCTGCCACTATAGAAGCGACCTTTTGCTCTTCTTTTACCTTCCAGTTGATGAACTCTTCAATATCTGGATGATCAGCGTCACAAATTACCATCTTCGCTGCCCGCCGTGTTGTGCCACCTGACTTTATTGCCCCAGCAGAGCGATCACCTATTTTCAGAAATCCCATAAGTCCCGACGATTTTCCTCCGCCAGACAGCGGCTCGCCGTCACCTCTGAGAGAACTAAAATTTGTACCGGTACCCGATCCATACTTGAATAAGCGCGCCTCACGCACCCAAAGGTCCATTATGCCGCCTTCATTTACCAGATCGTCACTGACAGATTGGATAAAGCATGCATGGGGCTGCGGATGTTCATAGGCTGATTTTGACTTAACCAACTTTCCAGTTTTGAAATCAACATAATGGTGCCCTTGACTAGGACCATCAATCCCGTAGGCCCAGTGCAATCCTGTATTAAACCACTGAGGGCTGTTGGGCGCAGCCATCTGGGTTGCAAGCATATATCTCATTTCATCGAAATAGGTCTGCGCATCTTTCTCATCGGAAAAATAGCCGCCCTTCCAGCCCCAATAAGACCAGGCTCCTGCAAGTCGGTCAAAAACCTGCTTGGATGAAGTTTCACCCGTGAAAGATGCATCAGACGCCGGGATCGATCGCCATAAAAACTCAGGTACATCTGTTTCTTTAACTTTCTCAGTTTTCGTTGGAACACCTGCTTTACGAAAATATTTTTGTGCTATAATATCACTTGCAACTTGTGACCAATTTGTTGGAACTTCAACATTATCAAGGTGAAATACTATCGACCCGTCGGGGTTTTTTATCTCGGACGATGTTGAGGTAAAATTTATTTCTTGATACGCGCACTTTCCTGCCGTCGTAAATTGTCTTTTGATCTTCATTATGTCCCGCCTACTTTAAACTTTTCTCGTTAAGCCCTCTATTTTTTACACGAAGGCCATGATTTTGGTCCACCAACAGCTAGAGGCAAAGGTACGACGCTTTACCCGTTAAGCTACTACATGTAGTATGTGGGGTGACCAGTGGACACAAATAGACGTAGATTTGCGTCAAAGGTCAATAGTTAAATTGCATAAATTTTAGAAAAACTATCTTGACACAGTTTGATTATGTTTTCACGTCGAGAAAAATCGCTAGGGAACACAATATAAATTTTAAAAAAAGGAAACTCTAAAATGTAATAGTTTTGGACGCTTACAGGAAAAAGTTTAGAAAAAAAACTAAATCTAAGATCCACGCTGCGATTCATTTTTAATAAAAAAATTTATTTTGCCTTAATTTTTATTTTTCGGAAATATTACAAAATAAAACCCATAACAATGCTTTAGGCTCTACGCAAATGGTCGGGACGGCAAGATTCGAACTTGCGACCTACGGTACCCAAAACCGTCGCGCTACCAGGCTGCGCTACGCCCCGACAGACTTTCTCTATATAATCGAAATTGATTTGAAAAGACCTAGAAGCTAAAAAATAAATTTAAACATTAAGCCAACTCTACTAATCCCTGGGAAGTACGAGACTATGCTTTATCAAACCTCCTGTCTTAATACCAAGTGATTTTGTTAAACCAGCATTGATTTCTAATACATACTGCACATCATATCCGCCAAAGATACTGGTTGTACTAAATGGACGGGCATTTTCAAATATCTTTGTTATAACTCCAGCTTCATCAGCAAATATAATGTCTAGTGGAATGCTAGTATTTTTCATCCAAAACGATACAGGTTGCGGTCGTTCATAAACGAACATCATCCCATCGCTGAGCTCCATTCCCTTTCTGAACATTAAGCCTCGCTGCCGCTCTTCATTATTAATAGCAAGTTCAACGCAAAATTTGGCTTGCTGCTGAGTTTTAAAGTAGATGGATATTTGCTCATGCGTACAATTGGTATCTGCTATAGAGCGAGCGGCGGCCAAAAAGGCCATACAACTCAAAATACAAAGTAATGCACGTTGGATTAATATAAGTTTGAACCTTGTGAGAGATTTCAATTTAATAAATAAATTAGTCCCAACTAAGGGAACAATCGCTCAATTGACCATTGACCAGCCGGACCACGTTTGGTCCATAAAAAACGATCGTGTAAACGGGCCTCACCTTCTGCCCAAAATTCTATTTCAGTTGGGGTAATGCGAAATCCGCCCCAAAATTTTGGCCTTGCGGGATCATCGCCCAGACTTTCAGTAAATTTTTCAACTCGGTCTAATAATATTTTTCTAGAATTCAATGGTTTTGACTGAATTGAGGCCCATGCACCCAGCCTACTTTTCAAAGACCGCGACTTATAATACTCATCAGATGCTTGCTCACTCTCTAGCGAGGTGACACCTCTTACCCTAATTTGCCTTCTTAAAAACTTTGAATGCCATACGAAACTTGCCTTCCCACAATCAAATATTTCAACAGCTTTTTGGGAGCCAAAATTAGTAAAAAATACAAAGGCAGACTGATCGATATTCTTTAACAAAACCATGCGAACGTTAGGCATTCCATCTTCAGACACGGTGCTTAATGCAATTGCATTGGGATCATTAAGTTCACCGTCTTCAGACTCAGCAATCCACCTTTTACAAATGTCGAAAGGGTTATCCCCTTCAAATTTACCGCTTCTATCTACCATTGCCGTACTCCGCCTAGCACTCTATCTACTGTAACTCGTAAATAGTGCCAAAAAAATATTTGTCAGGCTTGAAGCTCTACTTTCCATAGCTTAAACATTTATAAAGTTAAATTTCGGGGGAATATTTATGTCATCTGGATTAATGACTGGCAAGCGTGGTCTTATCATGGGACTTGCTAACGAAAAATCAATAGCTTGGGGAATAGCAAAATCATGCTTTGATGCTGGTGCCGAGATGGCTTTTTCTTATCAGGGAGATGCTTTAAAAAAAAGAGTGGGGCCGCTTGCTGAAAGAGTTCAATCGGATTTTTTAATTGAATGTGACGTATCAGATAGACAAAGTGTTACGAAATTGTTTGCCGAAATTGAAAACAAATGGGGACAACTAGACTTCCTGGTTCATGCAATAGGTTTTTCAGATAAGACTGAGCTTCGCGGCCGATACGTTGATACAAGTTTAGAAAACTTCAATATGACGATGAATATCTCGGTATACTCGTTTACAGCCGTAGCTAGCCACGCAGAAAAATTAATGCCGAATGGTGGTTCAATGCTGACGCTTACATATTACGGAGCGGAACAAGTTATGCCCCACTATAATGTTATGGGAGTTGCAAAAGCGGCATTAGAAACTTCAGTCAAATATTTGGCTGAAGATTTAGGTAAAGATAGTATCAGGGTTAATGCTATATCAGCGGGTCCCATCAAAACTCTGGCAGCTTCCGGAATTGGAGACTTTAGGTACATATTGAAATGGAACGAGCTTAATTCACCGCTGAGACGAAATGTAACTATAGATGATGTTGGCAAATCTGCATTGTATCTACTTTCAGATCTGGGTTCAGGAGTTACTGGAGAAATTTTACACGTTGATTCTGGTTATCATATTGTTGGTATGAAAGCAGTAGACGCTCCGGATATCGACGCCGTTACTGGGAGGAAGGATTAATGTCTGAACGCTTACCGCACGAAAAGGGATTTCATGTTAGCTGGGATCAATTACATCGTGATGCGAGAGCTTTATCATGGAGGCTTGATGGGCAAGGGCCAGACAGAGGTGCATGGAAGGCAGTGGTAGCTATAACTCGAGGTGGTATGGCTCCAGCAATGATCGTGGCAAGAGAATTGGATATTCGCACTGTAGATACGATAAGCGTAAAATCCTACAACCATCAGACGCAAGCAGAGCCGAGAGTTATAAAGCCACCTAATGCTGAATTAACAGGAGATGGTTCAGGCGTACTTATTATTGATGACTTAGTAGATACTGGGAAAACACTTGAAGCAGTGCGCTCTATGATGCCAAAAGCACACGTGGCAACAATTTACGCAAAACCACTAGGAAGAAATCAGGTTGATACGTTTGTTACAGAAGTAAGCCAGGACACTTGGATATTTTTCCCTTGGGATATGGCTCTACAATATGTCGAGCCGTACAGAGGAACGGATTAAGTTAATCATGACATTGACTGATAAAATTTTTAAAAAAACACGCACAGAAGACGTAGATCCACCACCAGTACTTGAAGTAAAAAGTTGGATATCTAATCCAGATTTACAACCATCAAAACCTATAATCGACGTTTCTCAGGCAGCACCTACTGAACCACCACCAGAAAAGATGCTGAAGTTTATGGCGGACAAAGTGTTATCAGATAACGCAGTTAACACCTATGGGCCAGTTTTAGGATTAGATGAGCTAAGGGAAAGCCTAGCGCGACAATGGTCTAGACAATATAATGGAAAAATAAGTAAAAAAAATGTGGCGATTACTAGCGGATGCAATCAGGCCTTTTGCGCTTCTATCGCGACCTTTACTAGCGAAAATGACGAAGTGATTATTCCAACACCATGGTATTTCAACCATCATATGTGGCTACAAATGGCCGGGGTAAAGACTGTGCCACTGGAAACGGATAGCAATATGGTCCCGATATTTGAAAAAGCAGAGGTGCTAATAACAGATAGAACTCGCGCCATAGTGCTTGTTAGTCCCAATAATCCGTCGGGTTCAATATACTCGAATGAACTACTTCAAAAATTTTATAAATTGTGTAGTTCAAATAATATACGTTTAATACTTGATGAGACCTATAAGGATTTTCATCCAAACGTTTCTCAGCCTCACAAACTATTTGAAAATACTGAATGGCATCAGACACTTACAATTCTTTATTCATTTTCTAAGGCTTATAGAATGACTGGGCATCGTGTCGGGGCATTACTAACTAGCTATGAAAATTTACTTGAAGTAGAAAAGGTCTTAGATACGTTTACTGTTTGTCCACCACAGTTAGGCCAGTACGCTGCCAATTGGAGCCTTGCTAATCTGGACTCTTGGAAATCAGACCGGAGAACTGAAATTCTTGAACGAGCAAAGCATTTTTCAATAAAATTTGAACCTTTGTCTGCAGCTGGATGGTCTTTAAGGGGCTGTGGTGCATATTTCGCTTTCGTTGATCATCCTTTTAAAGAAGGATCCGAAACTTTAGCTCCGTTAATTTTACGAGACCAAGGTATTCTGCTCATGCCAGGCACCATGTTTTATCCCAAATATGATCTGCATGGCCCCAGAACATTTAGAATAGCGTTTGCAAATATTGACAAAAATAAGATTACTACTTTGCTTGAAAGACTGAAAAACCTCAGCTATCAGCGTTCTGACCACAAAGAATATAATGAAGTTAAGTAATTAAATAGATTATCAGAGGTAAGTATGGCAGGCTCTAAAAGCAAATTGGGAAAAACTTTCGCCTGGGTTCTTATGACCTTTGTAATTATTGGATTGGGTGGCTTTGGCGCAGTAAATTTTTCTAGTTCAGATAATGCCGTTGCTTCGGTTGGTGAAACTGAGATTAGCAGTAGAGAATACGGCAGGGCATTGAGAAATGAGTTAAGAAGATTTTCTGCTCAGTTGGGACAGGATATAACATTTGAGCAGGCACAAGCTTTTGGTATTACAAGCAATGTACTTAGCCAGCTAATAACAGCAAAAAGCCTTGAAGACGAAGCGAAACGTATCGGTATATCTGTTAATGATAAAGTCATAATTAGTAATTTGAATAAGACGCCTGCTTTTCAAAGCATAGACGGAAAATTTGATAAAGAGACATATACATTTGTACTTGAAAACGCCGGCATGACACCTTCCATGTACGAGAGTGCAGTGCGAGCCGAAACGTCCAGAATGATTTTACAATCTGGTATTACTGAAGGAATGATGATACCCAAAAATTATTTGGAAGTAATGGCTAAATATCTTTTTCAAACGCGCGATTTTGAATTAGTATCTCTGACCTGGAATAATTTAGATGAGCCTGATCCAGAACCAAGCGATGAAGAAATAAAAGTATACCACAAAGAAAACTCTGCTCAGTATATGAGACCAGAAACTAAAATGATTTCTTATGTAATATTAACGCCTGATATGCTCAGTAAAGGACTTGAGATAGATAAAAGTTTGTTAGAAGAGGTATACAAGGAGAGGATATCTGAATTTAACCAAGAAGAAAAACGACGCTCGGAAAGGTTAGTATTTTTAACGACGAAAGAAGCAGAAGAGGCAATAGGCTCTATCAACTCAAAAAATACATCATTTGCTAATTTATTAAATGACCGTGGCCTTTCTTCGAGCGAGATTGATATCGGCTATAAGACAAAAAATGAACTGGGCGATGCTGGAAATGAACTTTTTGCAGCAAAAATATCTGAAGTTATAGGACCATTTGATACCGACTTGGGTCCAAGCCTTTTCCGATTGGTAGACATTCAGGAAGCTAAAACCGCTGGTTTCGATGCCGTAAAAGAAGATCTGAGTAACGAACTAGCTTTGTCTGAAGCGGTTAAAGAAATTGCTAATTTAGCTCAGCAGTTTGATGATTTACTTGCATCTGGCGCCAGTCTAGAGGAATTGGCTTTAGAAACACCACTTGAATTCAAAACAATTGCTTACTTTCCTGGAGCCGTGGATAGTGAAATAACACAGTACGAGGGTTTCAGAGATGCAGCGACAACAGTGACAACAAAAGACTTTCCTGAAATAATTACCCTTTCAGATGGATCAGTATTGGCTTTAAGGTTAGATGAAACTTTAAAACCTGCTTTAAAGCCACTCGATGAAGTATATCAGTCAGTGCTCGATAACTGGGTAAGTAGCAAGAAAAATGAATTGTTGAGGAATCAGGCTGAGCTTTATTTATCCAACGGCAATATAAAATCTATGAAATCTGATAAATTCGAGGGAATTTCCAGAGATGACTTTTCCGATGAAACCCCACCGGCTTTACTAGCTACAGTTTTTGAAATGAATAGCGGCGAGTATAAAATTGAAGACCTCAATGATACTATTGCAATTATCCATCTTGTAGAAATTAAAGATGGGATTTCGGATAAACCTGAAGAAGCAGAAATTCTAAAATCTTTAGAAATGCAAATAAAATCAACCTTATCTCAAGATCTCTTCAGAATTTTGGTTTCAGAAATACAGAAATCAAGAGGTATTGCTGTTGACGAAAGCGCTATTAATGCCGTGCATGTAAATTTTCAATAGTGCCTGTTATGAAAATTACACCCGAGTTCGATCAATTTGAGAAAAATTATAGCAAAAGCATTAACCAATTAGTTTATTGTCGCTTAGCGGCAGATTTGGATACACCAGTATCGTTAATGCTGAAATTAACGAATGGAGAAGAGAATTCTTTTATTCTTGAGTCAGTAACAGGCGGTGAAGTCCGAGGGCGCTACTCGATAATAGGCATGCGTCCAGATAAAATTTGGAAATGTTTAGGAAAAAAAAGTTTTATCAAGAATTTAGAACAAAATGGTCGTGGCGCTTTCACACAGCAAGACCATGACCCATTAACTGAACTAAGGGATTTTTTATCAGAAAGTTACATTGATATCCCTAAAAGTTTACCACAAGCAAGCGCTGGCATCTTTGGTTACTTGGGGTATGATACAATACGTCTAATAGAAGATCTGCCTGACTTAAACCCCGATCCGATGGGACTACCAGATGGAGTATTTTTGCGTCCCTCTCTAATTGCTGTTTTAGATGGAGCGAAAGGTGAAGTAATATTGGTAGCTCCAGTTTGGCACAAGAAAAATAGAAATGCTAAAACGTCTTACGAAAATGCCTCTAAATTAATAAATGATGCGATAGAAAAGCTAGATAGAGAAATACTAGAAACTAGAGATTTAGGGAGTCCAAGCAATATAAATCCACCGATTTCGAATTTTTCAAAAGATGATTATATTCAAGCAGTTAAAAAGGCGCAAGAATACATAGCAGCTGGTGACATATTTCAGGTTGTACCCTCACAAAGGTGGGTACAAGACTTTAACTTACCACCTTTCTCATTGTATCGATCACTACGCCGGACGAACCCTTCTCCATTCATGTTTTTTTTTAATTTTGGAGATTTTCAAGTTATTGGTGCTAGTCCAGAAATTCTAGTCCGAGTTTTTGATAATGAAATTACAATTAGGCCAATAGCCGGCACGCGTCCTCGGGGGAAAACTCCCGAGCAAGACAAAGCTTTAGAAGTTGACTTACTCAAAGATAAAAAGGAGTTAGCGGAGCATTTAATGCTGCTGGATCTCGGAAGAAATGATGTTGGACGGGTATCTAAGATTGGTTCAGTAAAACCAACTGAAGAATTTATAATTGAGCGATACAGTCATGTTATGCATATTGTTTCAAATGTTGTTGGGGAACTTGCACCAGAACATGATGCTCTATCTGCCTTTTTTGCAGGTATGCCTGCAGGTACAGTTTCTGGTGCTCCAAAAGTTAGGGCAATGGAAATTATTGATGAATTAGAAACGGAAAAAAGAGGCGTTTATGGAGGAGGCGTTGGCTACTTCAGTTCTTCTGGTGACATGGACATGTGCATTGCACTTCGCACAGCAATTTTGAAAAACGAAAAGCTTTATATTCAGGCAGGTGGAGGCGTTGTATATGACAGTGTACCAGAAGATGAGTACATGGAAACCGTACACAAATCTAACGCAATCAGACGCGCTGCTGCAGATGCAGGTATATTTATGACTTCCTGGGATTAGATTAAATTATTGATGTTAATAAACATTTAGGCCATTTGATCTAACTTGTTTAATAACTGGCTTTCGGTTGGACTCTAATCAGAAAAATTTTTCAAGCTATTCCCAATTGGCGTTGCTTCCAACATAGGTACTGACGGTTCACTCGGAAGATTTGGATTAAAATCCTCTAAGTGATGCTTCTCAGTTCCATCATACTCAACTTGATCAAGACTATCGTTTTTTATTGAGTTCGGCAGATTTTCTAAAGGGGTCTCACCAACAAGCAACGAACTATCTAAATTTTTTGATATAGATGGTAAGATTGGCCTTGTTTCATTTGGCTGCGGTTGAAATAACTGCCCTCGCGACGAATTAAGCTGACCCATTTTTTTATCAAGATCATCCCCAAGTTGGTCAGTTATTGGCTCAACCGCTGAAGCTTTAATTTGATCTGCCAATTTGCTCTCTAAATCTGTGTCTACTACTAGAACATTATCATTCGACGGCATAATAACTGGCTCTAAACGATTAATTGCGACGGGGGGCAAATCAAGCCGCGATTGATTAAATTCTGAGCCCGACGGTACCTGCAATATAACCTTACTTGGCAGTTCCCCTGTTTTAACAGAGAGCATCCCCACCAATGAAGGAATACTTAACGCTACACTCCCAAGTACTATCGCAGAAGTAATGCCAAATAAAAACTTTAATATAGTACTCTCTCCTCGTATAAAAATAAATGCATAATCTTAAAACACTTGCACACATCAATACCCACAACTATCACAGGGTAATATTACTCTACGAAGACTTCTGAAGCTAGTCCTGATCGTTCTATAGGAAAAATTATGATCCTTATCATCGATAACTATGATAGTTTTACATATAATTTAGTTCATTTAATAGGTGACCTATCGCCAAAGATTGTCGTAAAAAGAAATGATGCTATTACTCTAACAGACGCAATTAATATGAAGCCATCCGGAATAGTTTTGTCACCTGGTCCTTGTGACCCAGATCAAGCAGGAATTTGTTTAGAATTAACACTTAAAGCGGCTGAAAACGAAATACCCTTACTTGGCGTCTGCTTAGGACACCAAACGATAGCACAGGCATTTGGAGGGGATATTATTCGGTGCCACGAAATAATTCACGGGAAACTGGGTGAAATTCATCATAAGAATGACCAGTTATTTGCCGGAATACCTAATGTATTCAATGCCACAAGGTATCACTCTTTAATCGTTTCTCAAGAAACTTTACCAAAAGAACTTAAAAAAACGGCTTGGCTCAAGGACGGTACCATTATGGGACTTTCTCATAAAAAACTTCCTATTTTTGGGGTGCAGTTTCATCCTGAATCCATTGCATCTCAGTTTGGATATCAATTAATAAATAATTTCCTCGATTCTACAGGAATTAAATTATGACTGAAGAAATGAAACCATTAATCTACGCGGCCTCAGAGGGTCCGTTAAGTACGGCTCAGGCTAAATTAGCTTTTGACATCTTGTTTGAAGGTAAAGCGACGCCCTCACAGGTTGGTGGTCTGTTGATGGCTATGAGAGCGCGCGGTGAATCCGTTTCGGAATATTCAGCAGCAGCAGAAGCCATGCGATCTAGGTGCATTTCTGTAAATGCTCCATCAGGATCTATTGATATAGTTGGCACAGGTGGAGACGGAATAGGAACACTTAACATTTCTACGGCGTCTGCTTTCGTAGTAGCTGGAGCTGGAGTAAATGTAGCTAAACATGGTAACAAAAATTTAAGTTCAAAATCAGGTGCTGCCGATGCTCTGACTAGTCTTGGTATAAACGTGATGGTCGATGCCAGTGTTGTAGAATCAGAAATCAAACATGCGGGCATAGGGTTTATGATGGCTCCAATGCATCACCCCGCAACAAAGCATGTTATGCCTATCCGACAAGAACTTGGGTGCAAAACTATTTTCAATATCCTCGGGCCATTGACTAATCCTGCAGGTGTAAAACGTCAACTGAGCGGTGCGTTTGCGCCAGACCTTCTTTTTCCAATGGCTGAAACACTGGACAATCTTGGATGCGAAAAAGCTTGGCTTGTACATGGATCAGACGGCACAGATGAACTTACAATTATAGGCTCGTCGTCGGTTGTGGAACTAATTAATGGGAAAATAAGTTCTTTTGATATTCATCCAGAAGATGCGGGTTTACCTACTCACAAATTGTCAGAAATACTGGGTGGTTCGCCAGATGAAAATGCAGCTGAACTCAAAGCTTTGCTTAAGGGTAAAATAAGTGCATATCGGGACGCTGTTCTTTTAAACGCCTCTGCTGCTTTAATGATTTCTGGAAAATGTGACTCCTTAAAAGATGGAGTAGAATGTTCGGTCGAAAGTATAGACAGCGGCAAAGCAAATGAAGCTTTGGAGATAGTCAGAAAAGTCTCTAATGGTGAACTATGAGTAAAACTATCTTAGATAACATCAAAGAATACAAACTAAAAGAAATCGAAAAAGATAAAAAGCTTATATCTAGAAGCGATATCGAGGAGCTTGCAAAATCTGCATCGCCCGTGAGAAAGTTCTACGAAGCAATAAAACTTGCTCAAAAAACTGGCTATGGATTGATAGCAGAAATAAAAAAAGCTTCACCATCAAAAGGGCTAATTCGAGATAACTTTAATCCAGAAGAATTAGCTAAAGCCTATGAAAAAGGCGGTGCTACGTGTTTGTCTGTTTTGACAGATAGGCCCAGCTTCATGGGTGATAAAGCCTATTTGACCTCTGCTAGAAACTCAAGCAACCTTCCTGCCCTGCGAAAAGATTTTATCTATGATACTTATCAGGTTATTGAGGCACGAGCATTAAATGCAGATTGCATTTTGATAATAATGGCTTCGGTCAGTGACCAGCAGGCAAAAGAGCTAGAACATGCCGCTATTTCATGGAACATGGACGTTTTAATCGAGGTGCACGATGAAATAGAACTTGAGAGAGCAATGAAGTTAAATTCTCCCATGATTGGCATAAACAATAGAAATCTTAAGACATTCGAGACTTCAACCGACACAACGAAAAGGCTATCACAACTTTTACCTAGTGAGCGATTGATTATTAGTGAAAGTGGGCTTTTCAGTAATGATGATCTGCGGTCTATGGCTAAAGTAGGCGTAAGGTCATTCCTAATAGGAGAAAGTTTAATGCGACAAGACGACGTAACAGAAGCAACCCAAAGAATTCTTGAAAACCCTTTGAGGCCATAGATGGTGGAATCTTTGACCCACTTTGATAAAAAAGGCAACGCGCACATGGTTGATGTCAGCTCAAAAGTTAATACCGACAGAGTAGCCATAGCAAAAGGTACCGTTAGAATGAAACGTGAGACTTTTAATATCATGACTGAGGGTAAAGCAAAGAAAGGCGACGTTTTGTCCATTGCTCGCATAGCGGGCATAATGGGCTGCAAGAAAACTTCGGATTTGATACCTCTTTGTCACCCAATCCCATTAAGCAACGTAAAAATAAATCTTGTGCCAAATACAGAATTGCCGGGAGTAGATATTGAGGCTCATGTAAAAACTAACGGACCTACAGGAGTTGAAATGGAGGCTTTAACAGCTGTTTCAGTGGCATCTCTCACCGTTTATGACATGTTAAAGGCCGTCGATAAAACAATTGAGATTGGTAATCTTCGATTAACAAGGAAAGAAGGCGGAAAGTCAGGGCTTATCGAAAATCCATGATTTCTGTAAACGAAGCTTTAGAAAAATTATTTACACTTGCAAAAGTTACTCCTGTAGAGAAAGTTGAGCTAAGAAAATGCTTAGGTCGTGTGTTGGCTGCACCGCTGCGGGCAACTAGCAACAACCCCCCTTTTCCATCATCAGCGATGGATGGATATGCTATAAATAAGAAAGATTTGAAATTTGGAAAAGAATTTAAAGTTATTGGGGAATCCGCCGCAGGGCACTCATATAACAAGGCGATAGGCCAAAATGAAGCGGTGAGAATTTTTACTGGGTCTAGAATCCCCAATGGAGCTAACTTTGTAATAATTCAAGAGGACGTTGAAGCCTTAGGCGCTTCAATAAAAGTAAGAGAAAATTTTGATAAGAAATCGCATATTAGAATGGAAGGTTCTGACTTTTCTATTGGTCATACAGTAATGGCCCCACTTATACTTGGAGCAAAAGATATTTCGTTGATAGCAGCAATGAACTTTTCGCATATAAGCGTGCGAAAAAAACCAATAGTTGCAATAATTTCTACTGGCGATGAGTTAGTATTTCCCGGAGAGATACCAGAATCTGATCAAATAATTGCTTCAAACGCATTTGGTATAGCTGCGCTTTGTGAAGACTGTGGTGCTGCCACACGAATATTACCAATAGCTCAGGATAATTTAAAATCGATCGAATATATTCTAGGATTAGCGCAGGATGCTGATGTAATTATAACAATAGGTGGAGCATCGGTTGGAAAGTATGATCTTGTTAATGCAGCAACAAATAACCTTGGTATTGATAAAAGTTTTTATAGGGTAGCAATGCGGCCAGGAAAACCAGTGATGGCCGGAAAAATTAATAATACCCCAATTATCGGCTTACCCGGAAATCCCGTTTCAGCCCTAGTTTGTGGCTATGTTTTTATAAAGCCATTGATACATGCGATGCAAGGATTAGAAAGAAAAAGCACTCCTCGCCTCAAAGCGCTGTGCAGCAATCCAATTCCGGAAAATGGGCCACGTGAGCACTACATGCGCGCTGTCTTACTACCGAACGGATGTCTAAAACCTATGGAAAACCAAGATAGTGCGAGATTGGCTTTGTTATCCGATTCAAATGCCCTCCTTATCAGACCACCGCATGCGAAAGCAATTCCTGCAGATACATTATGCGAATACATCAAAATTTAACGTAAAACCATAAAAGCTTGACACAAAAAAGGAACATTAGTAGAACAAAGATAAAAAACTGAGGGAAAAGCATGCTTACACGCAAACAATTGGATCTGCTAAATTATATTAATAAACACTTGAATAAAGACGGAATACCACCTTCTTTTGATGAAATGAAGGAGGCCTTGGATTTGCGTTCAAAATCCGGAATTCATAGACTTATTACAGCACTAGAAGAACGTGGTTTCATTCGAAGGCTTGCACATAGAGCGCGTGCAATTGAGATAGTAAAGTTACCAGACTCGTTGGAAACGAATAATAAAGTAGCCAAATTAAACGCTAACTTTTCAAAAGACTCATCTATCAAACCAGAGACAGACACAACGCATCTTCCTAGTTCAGTACACGCTAAAGAATTACCGGTAATGGGCCGCATAGCAGCTGGAGTTCCAATCGAGGCTATAAGCCAAGTTTCTCACAACGTGGCCATTCCAGGATATATGCTAAGAAATGGAGGAGACCATTATGCGCTTGAGGTTAAAGGTGACTCTATGATTGAAGAGGGAATTAATGATGGCGACATAGTTGTAATAAAAGAAACAAAAACAGCTGTAAATGGCGATATAGTTGTAGCGCTAGTTAAAGATAGTGAGGCGACATTGAAAAAGTTCTTTTATAGAGGCGATGCAATAGCCTTAGAAGCGGCTAATCCAGCTTATGAGACAAAAATAGTGCCTAGTGACCAGGTAAAGGTTCAAGGTCGATTAGTTGGCTTAATTAGATCCTATTAATTTATTTGTTTAGATTACAATCTTTTCGCAGAAAGCATTTTTATCTTACATAAGCTATTTTGATCTAAACAAGACATGCTTGTTCATTGGTCTTTCTAATTGTAAAAAAAAATCAAAATTTTCTAAGAATCTGAAAAAAGGCAAAAACTATGTCTAAGGTTGTGACACGAATTGCTCCCTCTCCCACTGGCGATATGCATATCGGCACTGCCCGCACAGCTCTATTCAACTGGTTATACGCCAGAGGCAGAAATGGTAAATTTTTACTTAGAATTGAAGATACAGACAAAAGTCGCTCTACTCAGGCCGCAACAGATGCTATTTTAACTGGTATGGCGTGGCTAGGATTGGATTTTGATGGTGATCCTATCAGTCAGTCAGCGCGGGCACCTCGACATATCGAGATTGCATATAAGCTCTTGGAAACAGGACAAGCATACAAATGTTTTTTATCTGAATATGAGATAAATGACCTGAGAAACTTGGCGATAAAAAATAAAAGTCCAAATGCTTTTAGAAGTCCCTGGAGAGAAGCACCACAATCCACATTTCCTAATAAACCATTTGTAATAAGAATTAAGGCTCCGCAAAGTGGGTCTACGATAATTAATGATGAAGTTCAGGGCAATATTAGCATACAGAATAATCAGCTTGATGATATGATCCTACTTAGATCTGACGGAACACCGGTGTACATGTTAGCTGTCGCAGTTGATGACCACGATATGGGTGTAACGCACATTATTCGGGGTGATGATCATTTGAACAATGCTGCCAGGCAAAATTTAATTTATTCTGCATTGAACTGGAACATTCCGGTTTACGCACACATTCCACTTATACATGGTGAGGATGGAAAAAAATTATCCAAACGAAATTCAGCCACTAGCGTGATAGAATATAAAAAAATGGGGTATCCCGCATCTGCAATGAGAAATTATCTTGCGAGATTGGGATGGAGCCATGGAGACGATGAATTTTTTACTGATGAGCAAGCAAAAAAGTGGTTTGATCTGCAGCATATTGGGAAAAGCCCCTCAAGGTTTGACTTTAAAAAATTGTCGAATATCTCTAAATTGCATATAGCAAATACAGATAATGCTGCACTGCTGCATGAGCTAATCGAATACCTAAATGTTGTCGATCAGCCAAGTTTGTCTCAGAATCATTTAAATGGACTTCTAAGGGCACTAGATTTCACAAAATCTTCTGTGAAGAGTTTTCCTGAACTAATTGAAAAAAATAGTTTTATTTTAAAAGATAGACCAATTAATATTGATCCTGAGGTAACAGAAAAAATAGAAGAATTCCCTCTAAAAACTCTCAAAATATTGACGCCGCAACTGCAAAATGTTAAATGGGATAGAAGTAAATTAGAAGAGTTATTGAACTCAGTCTGTGAACAGGTAGAATTGAAATTTCGGACTGTAGCTCCCATCCTCAGAGCTGCTTTGGCGGGCAGCTCAAAAACACCAAGTGTGTTTGATATGATGACAGTTCTAGGTAGAGAAGAGACAATTGAGCGTCTAATTGAATTTGAAGTTAAGTATAATAACGAAATTTAACTCAAAAAGTTCATGATAGCTTGAGATAATAGCATAAACTAGTTGCTGCATTTCTGGAGGACAGTATGACTGGCACATCAAAAACGGCAAAACTTATTATTGGATCAAATGAGGTTGAATTGCCTATTCATTCTCCATCAGCGGGAGCTGATGTAATTGATGTTACAACATTATATAACCAAGCTGGTGTATTTACATACGACCCTGGTTTTACGTCCACTGCCAGCTGCGATAGTACAATAACGTATATCGATGGTTACAAAGGAGATCTTTTACATAGAGGCTATCCAATAGATCAACTAGCTGATAAATCACACTATTTGGAGGTGTGCTTCCTGCTATTATACGGCTATTTGCCGACTGGCGCTGAATTAGAAGATTTCGAGCAAAGGGTCACAACTCATACAATGCTTCATGAACAGATGATGTATTTTTTCAGAGGCTTTCGTCGTGATGCACACCCCATGGCGGTTATGACTGGTGTAGTGGGAGCAATGTCAGCATTTTATCATGACAGCACGGACATAACAGATCCTTGGCAAAGAGAAGTTGCCTCTATAAGGCTTATCGCTAAAATGCCAACAATAGCTGCCATGGCTTATAAGTACACAATTGGGCAACCCTTTATTTACCCACTAAACAATTTGGATTACGCATCGAATTTTTTAAGAATGTGCTTTGCAGTTCCAGCAGAAGAATACCAAGTTAATCCCATTTTAAGCCGTGCGATGGATAGAATTTTTACCTTGCATGCAGATCATGAACAGAATGCATCTACTTCTACGGTTCGACTAGCAAGTAGCTCTGGCGCAAACCCATTTGCATGTATTGCTGCAGGAATTGCCTGCCTTTGGGGACCAGCTCACGGCGGTGCAAATCAAGCTTGTTTAGAAATGTTAAAGGAAATTGGAACTGTTGAGCGTATTCCTGAGTATATAGCCAAAGCAAAAGATAAGGACGATCCATTTCGGTTGATGGGATTCGGGCATAGGGTCTACAAAAATATTGACCCAAGAGCAAAGGTATTAAAGAAATCTGCGGACGAAGTATTAGAACTTCTTGGCATCGAGGATAACCCACTGTTACAAGTCGCAAAGGAGCTCGAGTATATGGCCCTCAATGACAAATATTTTATTGAAAAGAAGCTTTTTCCTAACGTTGATTTTTATTCCGGTATTATCCTAGAAGCAATGGGTTTCTCAACCTCAATGTTTACTCCAATATTTGCAGTGTCTAGGACCGTAGGTTGGATATCGCAATGGAAAGAAATGATTGCAGATCCACAAGTAAAAATTGGACGACCGAGGCAGCTATATCTAGGAGAAACTTTTAGGGACTATATTGACATAGAAAAAAGATAATATGTACATTAACGCCCCTCGAACTTTGCGTCTCTTTTTGCATGAAATGCCAAAACACCTTCTTTAAAATCCCGCGTGTTACCGCATTTTTTTTGTAATTTCGCCTCAATCTCTAACTGTTCACTTAACGAATTAGTAAACGATCCTCTCATAGCAGTCTTAATTCCAGCAAAAGCTACCGTCGGCCCATTAGCAAGATATTCTAATCGGGACTTCAAATGACTATCGTATTCCTCATCCTCAACAGCTTCATATATTAAGCCAATCTTTTGTGCCTCAGTCGCCATTATTTTATCCGCAAAAATCGAAGAACCAATAGCTTTGGCCAATCCCATAGCCCGCGGGAGAAAGTAAGTACCACCAACATCTGGAATGAGGCCAATCCTACTAAACGCTTGCACGAAATAAGCACTTGATTTCGCAATTACTATATCGGCTGCCAGTGCTAAATTTGCTCCTGCTCCCGCAGCAGCCCCATTTAATGCGGTAACAGTTGGAATTGGGGAGTTGACTATCGAATGTATCAAAGGCTCATACTCATCTCTTAGCGTTCGCTCTAAATCTAATGACTGTAACGAATTACCATCGCCTAAATCTTGACCCGAGCAAAACGCATTACCCGCACCTGTCAAAACAACCACACGAGCTTCTTTCGAGTATCGAGTGACCGCATCTGTAAGCTCCGCCCTCATTTGCGCATTCAAAGCATTCATCACATTTGGCCTATTTAAAATAATAGTTGCTACAGAG
>CENJ01035026.1_pt1 | contig 34178 bp, 28 predicted proteins | sample 356161 | NCBI WGS metagenome assembly CENJ01 (sample SAMEA2619531, study PRJEB7988) | marine metagenome | biome: marine biome (ENVO:00000447); feature: surface water layer (ENVO:00002042); material: "saline water (ENVO:00002010), including plankton (ENVO:xxxxxxxx)" | depth 5 m | reverse complement strand
CTGATCAACTCATTAAATTCAATCTCACCAATTGATGGAAGATATCGGAATCAAATTGAAAATCTCTCAAGTTATTTTTCTGAAAAAGCCTTGATATATTATAGGCTGGTAGTTGAGATTGAATATTTTATATCTCTAGTTGAAATCCCTCTACCACAACTTGAAACCTTTCCAATAAAGAAAATTAAATATTTAAAAAAGATTTATGAAAAGTTTACTGATGAGGATGCTTTAGAAGTAAAAAAAATTGAAATTCAAACTAATCATGATGTCAAAGCAATAGAATATTTTTTAAAAGATAAATTCGATCTAATTGGAATTTCAAAATTCAAAGAGTTTATTCATTTCGGCCTTACCTCCCAGGACATTAACAATACTAGTATACCTCTGTCAATTAAACATGCAATTAAAGAGAAATATTTACCCAATCTTAATGAACTGATGTCAAATCTTAAAAAGCTTTCAAATAAATCAAAAAACATCTCCATGCTTGCTAGAACGCACGGACAGCCTGCCTCTCCCACAAAATTGGGAAAAGAAATAATGGTTTTTATTGAAAGGCTAGAAAATCAAATTACAGTTCTAAGTTCAATACCTCATGCTGCCAAGTTTGGGGGTGCAACAGGAAACTACAATGCCCATGTGGTAAGTTATCCAAAAATTAATTGGAGAAAATTTAGTTCAACCTTTTTAGAAACTAAGTTTGGACTTAAACATTCTTTTCCAACAACACAAATTGAGCACTATGATTATTTTTCTTCTCAGTGTGACGCATTAAGAAGAATTAATAATATTTTAATCGACATGTGCAGAGATATTTGGTATTATATTTCTATGGATTATTTTAAGCAAAAAATAGTTAGAAATGAGGTAGGATCTTCTGCTATGCCCCATAAGATAAATCCGATAGATTTTGAAAATGCTGAAGGTAATCTGGGTTTAGCTAATTCTTTATTAATTCACCTTTCACAAAAATTACCAATTTCGAGACTTCAAAGAGATTTGACAGATAGTACAACACTAAGAAATATTGGAATACCTTTTGCACATACTATTATAGCATTAAAATCGTTAATCAAAGGATTATCGAAATTGTTAATTAATAAAGACAAAATATCCAAAGATCTGGAGGAAAATTGGTCAGTTGTGGCTGAAGGAATACAAACTGTGTTAAGAAAAGAAGGATACGTGGGTGCATATGAAAAACTTAAAGACCTAACTAGAAAAAATAAAAAAATAAACCAAACTATAATTAACGAATTTATAAATTCACTTGATATAAGTTTGGAAGTTAAAAATGATCTAAAGAAGATTACACCCTTTAATTATGTTGGAATTTAAATTTGGCATTTTTTTTGTATGGAACTTTGTAATATGATAAAATTTAAAATTACGATTAAACGTCTAATCTCCTTGTCATTATTTTTTCTTCTATCGATACAATGTTCTAAGAGTGATATTGACGACAATGAAATAAATGTTGTATCCGATGTGGATTCAGAATCTAGCGATTCTCCACCAGAAATAACTCTTTCAACAGAAATTAACGACTTTATTTGGAAAGGATTAAATCAATATTATTATTGGCAATCAGATGTCTCTAATCTAGCAGATTCAAAAGCTACAATGGAAAGTGAATATATTGCACTTTTAAATTCTCAGCATGATAGCAAGGAGTTTTTTGAGGGTTTACTTCATCAAGATGATAGATTTAGTTGGATAGAAGAAGACTATGAAGTTCTGGAAAATCAACTTTCTGGATCAACTGCCTCTAATGGCATGAAATTTCAACTTTACGTAAGAGACGATGGAGAGAGTATTATTGGAGCAGTGACGTATGTATTACCTGAGTCAGATGCATTCAACAAAGGGATAATACGTGGAGATATTTTTAATAGCGTAAATGGCAATGAATTGAACTTTAGTAACTACATGTCGTTGTTGTATGGACAACAATCAGGTTATAGCATTCAACTTGTAGATTATGATCCTGAGAACGATTTAGTTACTCCAAGGGATAAAAGTGTAACATTATATAAAGAAGAAAACTTTCAAGAATTGCCAGTGCACAAAACTTCTATAATTGAACATGATTCAAAAAAGATAGGATATGTTATGTATAATAAATTTTTAGGAACAGTGGATAGTGACGGTGATGGAGAAGTAGATAGAGATTTTAATGAAGAATTAATTAATTTATTTGTTTATTTAAAAAGTCAAAATTTGGATGAGCTTGTTTTAGATTTAAGATATAATGGAGGTGGTTCGGTAAATACCTGCACCTACTTAGCTAGTTTGATAACGGGTCAATTCACAGGAACTATTTTTGCTAAACAAATATGGAATGAAAAAATAATGGCATTTATTGAGGACAGAAACTCTAATGATGACCCCTCAGACGATTTAAATTTCGACAACTACTTTACTGACCTAGCACCCGACGGGAATCCTCTTCCAAGTCTTGGCCTAAATAGATTATACGTTTTGACATCGAATAGAACTGCCTCATCAAGTGAACTTCTTATAAATGGATTAACACCACATATTAACATAATACAAATTGGAATAAAAACAGTTGGAAAAAATGTAGGATCAATCACTTTATATGACTACACTGATAATGATCAACAAATTAAAAATCCAAAGCATAAATATGCGATGCAACCAATCGTTTTAAAAATTGCTAATAGTGAAAACTTCGCGGATTATAATTATGGCTTAGAGCCCGACATAGAATACAGAGAAAAGGCTTCAAATTTGGGCATTATAGGCGATAAAACCGAGCCACTCTTATCTTTAGCATTGAATCATATTTCTGGCAGCAGTAACAAAAAAGTTGATATAAAAGAGTCTTTAACACCTATATTTGAACCTGGTATTGATAGAAATCAGCTTATGTTTATTGATAAAATAAATCTTAAATTATTGGAAGATTCTAAAATTCATAACTAACTCCGAATCGTAAATTTCTTCCTTTACTAGAATAATTTAATATTTCCACATATTCTTTGTTGAATATATTATTAATCCAAAAATTAAAATTTATTTTTTTTTTAGTAAATGAGTACCTCAAGTCCATTAGACCATATGAATTAAGTACTTCCGCACCTCCTAAAGCTTCTCTTTTGCCTCTATACCTGTAGATAAAAGATAATTGCTTGTTTTTTTTAAGATTATATGTAATTGATTCATTAAAAGAGTGTTTTGGAAGTCTTTGTAAAGTTCCTCTTTTAAGTTCATTGAAGGTATAATTGAAATTAAAATCTGTTTTTTTTAAAATTTTATTTGAATAATCAATTTCAACACCCCTAAAAATTAAATCTGACGGAGAGTTTGTATATCCTCCTGTAAAAGTTGAAAAGTCATATTCATAAATAATCTTCGGATTTTCTCCTCTTTCAAAAAAAACTATCGATAGATTTTTTTTTTGGTTAGCCATTTCAATTCCAATTTCCTTTGAAATACTTTCCTCTGGCTGTAAATCCCTATTCCCTGAATAAGGATCATAAAGTTGATACAAGCTTGGCGCAATGAATGCTGAGTTTAAAGTTGCAAATATTTTAATGTTTTCTAATTCTTTAAAATCAATATTATAGGAAGGATTTAAACTGTATGTGAAGAAGTTACCATATGTGTGGTGATTATTAATTCGTCCTCCTAAACTGAAATTTAAATTTTTACCACTCAAATAAACAATATTTGAATATAACCCTACCTGACTAATATTTGGAACACCATCATAACCAGAATTTTGAAAAAGTATCCCCTGAACTGAATAAATTTTATCTGAAATTTTGAATTTGTTAATAATTTCTGCGCTTTTATTTATTGATTCAAATGTCAACGGATAATTATCTCTGTATTCTCGACTAGTGTTTTGGTAGCCAACCGTAAGAGAAATTTCACCATTACTGTATTGGTATTTAAATCTTGAACTGAGTGACTCTAAAAAACTTAGTCCAATAAAATTTGCATCTTCAATTGGGAAGGAATTGTCATAACCATTTTTAATTTGAGATTTGTTTAAAATAACATACCATTCAATAGGCCCATCTTTACTAGATAAATTGAGATTAAAATTATATTTAGAAAAATTATCAATCTCTAAACCATTTGATATAGCACTCATCCCGTTGGTATTTAGAGTTGATAAATTAAATCCTAACTTTAAAAAACTTAAATCTTTAGTAAAACCCAAATTTGAAGAAAAGTAAGTCAGGTCGTCTAATTTTCTTTTTGTATCATTTTCTGTCCCAGTAAATAAATCAATACTTAAGGACTCACTTTTGTTACTTTTTTTTGTTGTAATATTAATAACACCTGCTGAAGCAGAACTCCCATATAATGAACTTGAAGCACCTTTTAGAATCTCGATAGACTCAATTTGATTTATATTCAAAAAATTTATATCAAAATCATTATCAATTCGGGAAGGGTCTGATATTCTAACCCCATCAATTAAAATAAGAACCTGATTGTTATTACTACCTCTGATTGCATATCTTAAGTTTTGACCAGTAATTGACGCATTCCCTAAAGTGATTATTCCAGCTTTGGTTGACAACAGTTCAGAAATATTTCTTCCACGAAATTTTTTTAAATCTGTGCTATCAATTTTAATAATACTCCTTCCAGATTCTCTTCTTTTTATTGGAATTTGACTTTCAATTAATGTTATTTCATCTAAATAAAATGTTTTTGTGTCTAATGAATCCTTTTTTATATTCAAATCTTGGGCTTTTAGGTTATTGGTAATATAAAAGACACACAAGAGTACGATTTTCACTTTTGCTTTCATATATGTAATAAATTAGTATGTAGATTTTTTAGTCCCGAAAAAATCATACAATCTTTACTGGCAGGTCTCCTGGCTTGCTTTTTTCTATTCGCCTTCCCAAAAAAATCAGTGGCATTGAGTTTATAGAAAAAACCTAAATAGGTATTAGCTTACAGTTGCGGGAACAGCATTGTCTTTAAATCCAATTTCCCTTTTAATCTTCTAAATTTTAGAAAAACCAATATTTAAATTTATATATAATTTAAATAAATTATGCAGAAATAAATTTTAATTTCTCAACAGCTTTATAGGATCTAAAAAGAATGAAAGAGTAAAATAAATCACCCAAAATGGTATTTATAAAGAAAGGTATCGCTAATGTAAAACATGTTATTAATCCTTCAATATTTTTAGGATAGCCTAAATACCAAACTCCAAGATTGGTTAAAATAAAAAAAATGACCGATGACAAAAAAACTGTTTTTACATCTATTTTCGTCGCTATAGTTCCTAAAAAATAAATTATAATAAATGATAGATAGACGAAAATATTTATAAAACTTAATCCAATAAATAAATCTGAAATAAACAACGGTATAATTGGGAGTATAACTCCAAATAATTTGTTTTTAATTTTTTTTGAAGAAAAAAGAGCAATCCCAGTTATTGGAGCAAAATTTGGCGGGTGAGGGACTATTCTTGACAGAACTGCCAAAATAATGATACTTGCTATTAGTATATTTTTATTTCTTTCTTTTATCAAGTTATAATTATTTAGTTAAGTACATTTTCCTTCTAGAATACAAGTTATAAAAATCGTCGTCTTTTAGATTATTTATAAAAAGAATACTCTCTCCAGTACTTTTCATTTCAGGACCAAGTTGTTTATTAACGTTTGGAAATTTATTAAATGAAAAAACAGGTTGTTTTATAGCGTAGCCCTCTAATTTGGGCTTAAATTCAAAATCTTTTAGTTTGTTTTTCCTTAGCATTACTTTGGTAGCGTAATTAACATAAGGTTCGTTATAAGCTTTGGCAATAAATGGAACTGTACGTGAAGCTCTTGGGTTGGCTTCAATAACATATACTTTTTCATCTTTAATTGCAAACTGAATATTTATTAAACCAATTGTCTTTAAAGCTTTTGCAATTTTTAATGTGTGATCTTTTATTTGCTGGAGCACGTATTCACCAATATTAAAAACTGGAAGGGTAGAATTTGAATCACCAGAATGAATACCACATGGTTCAATATGCTCCATGATACCGATTATATATACAGATTCACCGTCTGAAATAGCATCTGCTTCAGCTTCAATTGCACCATCTAAGTAATGGTCTAGCAACAACTTGTTATTTGGTATCTTTCTTAGAAGATCCACTACATGAGCTTCTAACTCATCTTTATTAATGACAATCTTCATCCCTTGTCCACCAAGAACGTAGGAAGGTCTTACGAGTATTGGAAAATTTAATTTTTTAGAAAGTTGAATAGCTTGTTCAGCATTTTCAGCTACACCAAAGTCAGGATAGGGTATCTTATTTTTTTTTAATAGATTAGAGAAGCTACCTCTATCTTCGGCTAAATCTAAAGATTTAAAACTGGTACCTATTATTTTGATTCCATACCGGTCAAGTTTCTCTGCTAGTTTGAGTGCAGTTTGACCTCCCAATTGAACTATCACTCCCTCTGGTTTCTCATGCTCAATAATGTCATAAATGTGTTCCCAAAAAACAGGCTCAAAATATAATTTATCTGCAATGTCAAAATCTGTTGATACTGTCTCCGGATTACAATTTATCATAATAGTTTCATAACCACATTCTGAAGCGGCTAAAACTCCGTGAACACAGCAATAATCAAATTCAATGCCTTGCCCAATTCTGTTGGGTCCAGAACCTAAAACAATAATTTTCTTATTGCTTGAAACCTTACTTTCGTTGTCAACAAAAGGTTTTTTTTGACGAATTTTCATTTCTGCCTCAAAAGTTGAATAATAATAAGGTGTTTTGGCCTGAAATTCGGCAGCACAAGTATCTACCAATTTGTAAACTCTATTTATTTTGAATTCATTTCTTAATTTATAAACTTCACTTTCAACACAACCAAGCATGTATGCAATTTGTCTATCAGCAAATCCTTTTTGCTTAGCCTCAAGAAGCAGATCTTTATCAAGATCTTTTATGTTGTAGCTTGATATTTTTTCTTCTAAGTCATATAATTCCTCAAATTGCTTTAGGAACCACATATCAATTTTTGTTATTTCGTGAATTTTTGACAATGAAATCCCCGACTGAATTGCGTCATAAATAACAAAAACTCTGTCCCAACTTGCGTTAGTAAGTTTATCAATTATTGTATTATAATCTTTATACCCCTTACCATCTGCACCAAGACCGTTTCTTTTTATTTCTAGAGATTGAGTTGCCTTGTGAAGGGCCTCCTGAAAAGAGCGTCCAATACCCATAACTTCACCTACTGATTTCATTTGCAATCCAAGAATTCTGTCTGAGCCTTCAAATTTGTCAAAATTCCAACGTGGTATCTTAACAATTACATAATCAACTGATGGCTCAAACAAAGCAGATGTAGATTTTGTAATTTGATTGTCAACTTCATCCAAGGTATAACCTATAGATAGTTTTGCAGCAATTTTAGCTATGGGATATCCTGACGCCTTCGATGCTAATGCAGAAGATCTAGAAACTCTTGGATTTATTTCTATCGCAATAATTTCTTCTTTTTCGTCTGGACTAACGGCAAATTGAACATTGCAGCCTCCAGCAAAGTCACCTATATTCCTCATCATCTTAATTGCCATATCTCTCATCCTCTGAAACGTTTCATCAGATAAAGTCATCGTTGGTGCAACAGTGATAGAGTCACCTGTATGAATTCCCATTGGATCCATATTTTCAATAGAACAAATTATTACGACATTGTCATTTTTATCCCTTAACAATTCTAATTCGTACTCTTTCCATCCCAACAGTGCCTTATCGATTAATACCTCATGAATTGGAGATGCTTCTAGACCCCTTGTAAGTAACTCTTCAAAATTTTCTGAATTATGAACAAATGAAGCACCTGTCCCCCCTAAAGTAAAAGAAGGTCTAATTACTAAAGGAAATCCAAAATTCTGAGCAATTTCTTTACCCTTTAGAAAAGAATTTGCTGTTTCGGCTGGTGCAACTGGAATGTCAATTTTTTTTAATAATTCCTTAAATCTTTGTCTATCCTCAGTAATATTAATAGCTTCAATATCAACTCCAATTATTTCAACATTGAAATCGTCCCAAATTCCCTTTTCATCTGCCTCTATGCATAAATTTAAAGCAGTTTGGCCACCCATTGTCGGAAGGACAGCGTCAATATTATTTTCTGACAGAATTTCAATTATTGATTTAGTATTTAAAGGTTTTAAATAGATATGATCTGCCATAGTAGGGTCAGTCATAATTGTTGCGGGGTTCGAATTAATTAAATAAGTTTCTATTCCATCTTCGCGAAGTGAACGTAAGGCTTGACTCCCAGAATAATCAAACTCACAAGCTTGCCCAATTATTATTGGTCCTGAACCTATAATAAGAATTTTTTTTAAATCTTTTCTCTTAGGCATATGTACTTATAAAAATAAAAAAGGTGCAACTTATAACAAAGCAACACCTCTATAATTTAAATTAAAATTTTTCACTTTTTATGGCTAGGTTCGGATGAAACGGATAATTTTTTTCTTCCTTTAGCTCTTCGACTGGAAATAACCTTTCTTCCGTTTGCTGTAGACATTCTTTCCCTAAAACCGTGTTTGTTTTTTCTTTTTCTTTTAGATGGTTGATAGGTCCTTTTCATTTATATTAAAGGTTAAGGAGATTTAAAATCTTCCAAATATACAATAACTTTTAGTTTGGACAATAAGATTAAATTAATTAAAATTCTTTTATTAATTTTAGAAGAAATATGATTCCAAAAATTTTTAAAATATTATTTTCATTGCTTCTAATGGGGTGGAGCTTTTATCAATTTTACGAGGATTTGATTGGTAATGGTATTTTTTATTTGTTTTTATCCTTATTCTTTATTCTTACATATTTTAAAAACGAATATATTTTTTTTGCATTTTTAAGATTAAGAAAACAAGATTTTAGTGGAACTAAAAAATGGTTAAATAGGATTAAAAACCCTGATAGAACACTAATCAAAAAACAAATAGGTTATTATCACTATCTCTATGGAATAATAGAATCGCAAAAAAATCTGACTTTAGCCGAAAAATCATTTCGTAAAGCCTTATCGTTTGGGTTGTCAATGAGTACAGACCTCGCTATGGCAAAATTAAGTCTTGCAGGGATTTTAATTCAAAAGAGAAGAAAAAGAGAAGCAACAATTCTAATTGGTGAAGCTAAAAAATCTGACAAGCATAACATGCTTGGAGAACAAATTAGATTATTAAAAACTCAAATTAAAAAAATTTAAATCTTATCTGAAGGTATTGATATTGTGTAAACCTTCCTGGATTTGTTGTTTAAATGGTTCTCTAAAAGCCATGGATTATGAATTTTAAAATTTTTATAATTTAATCCATAATCTTTTGAAAAATCAGATATATTATTTATTGGCTTATCAATTTTTATTTTTTTGTATTCTATTGGTTTATACATCTGCCCTTCGTCTACATAGAAACCAAAACTTTCAGGAGATTCAACAATATTTTTTAATGCTATGATTCTAAATACATATCTTTTTGTTTCATCCCCAAATAAAATATTTTCGTAAGTCGTTTGATTTTGATTTGCTATTTTATTTTGTACTCCACTCATTCCTCTATTGTAGGCCGCTGCAGCAAGTGTCCATGAACCAAATTTATCTCTAGCTTTCTTTAAATATTTACATGCTAATCTTGTAGATAGATTTAGATTATACCTTTCATCAACATTACTATTTATCTCTAGTCCATATTCTTTTCCAGTAGTCTTCATAATTTGCCAAAACCCCTTCGCCCCACTTGGAGAAGTTACATTTTCCAAACCACTTTCTATTAATGCTAAATACTTAAAATCAGTAGGAACTCCTTCGTCGATAAGAATTTTTTCAATTTGAGGAAAATATTTATTAGCCCGTTTAATCAAGAGAATAGTATTGGACTGCCAGTAAGTATTTACAAGGAATTCTTTATCCATTCTTTCGATCAAATCATCTTCAGCTAGGGTAATTTCTTCACCAGCAAATGAAACTTTTTTTGGTATTGAAATAGGATATATATGATAATTTGATTCTTTACCGTTAGTTAAAAATCTAGTTTTTGAGATTCCAAATGAAATAAAGAACACAAAAATCAAAATAACTAAAAAGGAAAAATTATTTAATAATTTTATTTTTTCAAAAAACTCTTTCTTCATAATACAACTTTTAAAAATATGCTTATCTATACGTATTTAAAGTTAATTTATTAACAATTAATATCACTATATTTGCAAGCAAAAATCAAAAAAATTAAAAGGGTTTTTCTTCTTTTTGCATTACTGTTTATAGAATTCACTATAGGACAAACTGCAAACGCAATCTTTATTGATTCTGACATAAATGTTGACGGTATAGCTGACGAATCTGAATGGGATAAAGCAAAATTCAATTCTGAATTTTGGCAGTATTTCCCCCTTGATTCAATTAAAGCTCCAGATCAAACAAATTTTAAAATTTTATATAATAATGAAAATTTATATGTTCTGATTGTATCAGATTTTCAAGATAATAAATACGTTGTTTCATCTCTTAAGAGAGATTGGAGCTCAAGAAATAATGATTCAATGACTCTCGTGCTGGATACATTTAATGATGCTACCAATGCATTTCTTTTTGGTATTTCGGCTGAGGGTGTAAGAAGAGAAGGTCTAATTTCAAATGGGGGAAACAGTTCAAATAGAGGTAGAGATTTCAGTTTTTCCTGGGATGTAAAATGGGAAGGTGAAGTATCGACAAATAAAAATATTTTAACAGCCGAATTAAAGATTCCACTTTCAAGTCTAAGGTATGATGATAAATCAGCAAAATGGAGAATAAATATTTACAAGACTGACATTGGAAAAAATGTAGTTTCTAGTTGGGCGAAAATACCAAGAAACTTAAGTCGAGCAAGTCTTGCCTTCATGGGAAATCTTAATTTTGAAAAACCGCTTGGAAAATCAAAAACACCAATTTTTTTAATTCCTTATACCAGTGGATTGACTGGAAATAACTTTGAAGATCAAAAAGGAATTTCCTCTTTCGGCCTTGGGGGTGATGCAAAATTAAGCATAGGAAGTGGAATGGTTCTAGATCTTACCTATAATCCGGATTTTTCTCAAGTAGAGGTTGATGACCAGATTATTAATTTAACTCGATTTGAGGTCCGTCTTCCAGAGAAAAGACAATTTTTTCTTCAAAACAGTGACCTTTTTTCAAGTTTTGGGAATAGCTATTCAGCACAACCTTTTTTTTCAAGAAGAATTGGAGTTGCAAAAGACTTGGATGGAAATACTATTCAGAATAAAATAATAGTAGGTGCAAGATTAAGTGGCAAAATAAATAAGAACCTTAGACTTGGATTTTTGAATATGATCACTGATAGTGACCCTGAAAATGAAATCTCTTCAAACAACAACTCTGTAATTGCGTTACAACAGAAAATGTTTTCTAGATCATTCTTAGGTCTTATATTTATTAATCGAGAGAAATTAGAGGAAGATGAAATTGAAAATGATCAAGCAAAATTCAATCGCGTTTTAGGAATTGACTATAATTTACAATCCAAAGACAGTAAATGGGTTGGTAAAATTTGGTATCATAAGTCATATGAATCAAAAAATGTTAAAAATAATTTTTCTAACGGTCTATGGTTAAATTATAATTCAAGAAAGAATAATTTATTTTTAAGCAGTAGACAAATTAGTGATGAGTTTAACTCAGATCTTGGTTTTATAAGGAGAACTGGCATAAAATCTCATTTTATTAAATATGGCCATCGTCTTTGGATTGATTCAAAAAGAATAAGATCAATTGAGTTGAGTCAACAACTTTATTTCGTAGATACCCCAAATTTATCAAATTTAATTACTGATAGAAATTATGAAACTCAAGGCGTGATTTCGTTTACCAATCAATCAAAATTTGAATTAACTTATAATAGACGATATACATTTTTATTAGATGATTTTGATCCTGTTGGTGGTGAAAACAGTATTCCTCTTCCTTCAAATAATGGCTTTTTCTACAATGACTTCGAGATGCAGTTCAGTTCAAATTACACGAAAAATTATTATTTTAATTTTCAAACAACTATAGGTCAATTTTACAGTGGTAACAGAGTTTCATTTAATACTGAGCTTTCCTATCGTATACAACCTAAATTTAGCGGAAGTATTAAACTCAGATACGATGACATATATTTTCCCTCTATATATACTTACGGTAAATTATTTTTAATAGGACCAAAATTAGAGTATACATTTAATAAAAAACTTTTTTGGAACACTTTTGTTCAATATAGTTCAAAATCTGATAACCTTGGGATAAATTCTAGGTTACAGTGGAGGTTTGCCCCTTTATCGGATTTATACTTAGTTTACAATGATAATTACTTTACTTATGATAATTTAGTACCAAGAGTTCGAAGTTTAACTTTTAAATTAACTTATTGGCTAAATATATAATTATGAGGGGATATATAAAATGTTTATTAATTCTAACTTTTTTTAGTTGTTCAAATGATATAGGCAAAAACTTTACTGTTTCTGGTAGTGTAAAAGGATTGAGGAAAGGTAAATTGTATTTGCAAAAATATACTAACGACACAATACTAGTTAATATTGACTCATTAAAAGTTGAAGGTTTGGAAAATTTTGAATTCAATGACAGCTTGGGTGAAGCACAGTTTTACTATCTAGCGTTAAAAAAAGATGAGACTGACACTGTTATACAAAAGATTCCATTTTTTGCAGAAAAAGGCGACATAAAAATTAATACAAGATTAAATACATTTTTAAGTAGTGCGAAAGTTGAGGGGTCAGAAAATCAAATACTTTGGGATGAATATTTGATGGTTATGAGGAAATTTAACAATCAGAATATAGAATTAGTCAAAGATTATTTAGAGAAAAAAGGTGAATTCGATTCTAAAAAAAGGGATGAGTTATTTGAAAAAAAGAATAGTTTGATAAACCGAAAAAAAGCACTTTTTTCTTTAAATTTTGCTATGAATAATTCAGATAAAGAAATATCTGCATACATAGGACTCTATGAGCTAAATAACATATCAAAAAAATATTTAGATAGTCTATATTCCAAATTAAATAACGAAATTAAGTATTCTTTTTATGGAAAAAAACTTAAAAAGAAGCTAGAAAGTTTCATTTAGAATTCGATTCCAGAAAAGAGTCAATTTAAGGTTTCAATATGACCCTTAACTCTATTAAAGATAATTTTAAACCACTCAGTATAAATATCTGGATTTTTGTCTAAGTCTTTTTCCAAAAAAGGTAATTTAACCCATTTCCAATCCTCAACTTCATTAATGTTGATATTTGGGCTGATATCAGTAAATCCTACTAAAACATGATCAAACTCATGTTCAATTAGTCCATTTTTTAGGTTAGCCTTATATATAAAGCTGAATGTTTCCTTTAAATCGACATTCATACCCATTTCTTCATTAAGACGTCTTTTAGCAGCATCTATTGTTCTTTCTCCATCTCTTTGATGACTACAGCATGTGTTAGTCCATAATCCTGGAGAATGATACTTTTGACTAGATCTTTTTTGCATAAGTAGCATTCTAGATGAATTAAAAATGAAAATTGAAAATGCTCTATGCAAAACACCCTTTCTGTGAGCCTCCAATTTGGGCATGAGCCCTAATTGAACATCCTTTTTATCAACTAAAACAACTTTCTCTTTGTCCATATCTCAAAACTACAAACTATTGAAATAAATCTTAAAAAGGTATGAAGTTAAAATTTTAAATTGATAACTGTATAAATTAATAAAGGCCAGGAATCTATTCCTAGCCTTTATTAATTGATAATTAAACAATTAAGTTACTTAGCAGTAAATTCAACTCTCCTACTATTAGCACGACCTACAGAAGTAGTATTATCTCCTTTTGGTTTTGTCTCACCAAATGCTTCAACTTCAAGCCGAGAAGAATCAATACCTAACTCAACTAACTTGGCCTTAACAGCTTCAGCTCTTTTTCTCGAGAGTGTCATATTATAGTTAGAACCACCATCTTCTGATGCGTGTCCTTGTATCAGAACAACACCTTTAGGATTTTCCATCAGTATAACTTTTACTTGTTCAACTGCGTTCATAACTTTTGATCCCATTAACTTAAATCCGTCAGCAGGGAATAAAATATTAATTCCTGCTGTATTCAAAGCGTTTAAGACTTCATTATCCACTTTCGGACAACCATTATCACTCTCTCCAGCTTCATTAGGACATTCATCATCCTTGTCAGCTACTCCATCGCCATCTGAATCAGGCCAAGGGCAACCACTGTTATCGGTTTCACCAGCTTGATCAGGACATTCGTCATCTTTGTCAGCTACTCCATCACCATCGGAATCCGGACAACCATTTAAATCCCCTGCAACATCAGGACATTCGTCGTCTTTATCTAGAACACCATCTCCGTCAGTGTCAGGACATCCGTTATTTTCAGCTGGACCTGCCTCTTCAGGACAATCATCTTCTCCGTCTTGAATTCCGTCTCCATCTGTATCTGGACAACCTTCAAATTCTTTCAAACCAGGTACATCAGGACATTTGTCTTTTTTGTCACTAACACCATCTTTATCACTATCACCACTTCCAAATCCATAGCTAACACCAAGAGAAACCAAACTATAACTAACTTCTGGATTTTCATTTATTTTTGCAAATTGAAATTCAGCAAAAGCACCAAATTTTTCTCCTAAGGCTAAATCAAACCCTACAGCACCAAAATTTGAATAGTCTGTAAATTTTGAAAAACTATCAGTTCCATCTTTCAAAGATGTAGTTCCGTAAACTCCGGCTTTGAGATAAGGACTAAAAGAATTATCTGTTGAAAATCCATATTTTAGACCTACATGAGTACTATAAAAATCAAAGTCTTGACCTCCAGCGGCATCATTTTTTATTTTTCCAAGGGATAATTGTCCACCTAATGACAACCCTCCAACTATTCTCCTGTAAAGCATCAATGAAGGTGCTCCTAAAGAACCACTTAAATCGTTGGAAGAAATTGATGATCCTCTTGTAACGATATCATCTGAAATAGACGGCATAGTTAAACCAAGACTAATTTTCCAAGGATTAGAAGCATTTTGTGCGAAGACTCCTGCACTAAATAGGAGTACAATTGCGATGAGTATTTTATGTAATTTCATATTTTAAAATTTGTTAACAAACATAGTTTCGTTTTGGAAATGATTATCATACTCGAAACTATCGTAAATATACAATATTTGAAATATTTCTCAAAATGATTTACATTAATTGAATATCACACATAGATTGTTATTAATTATGAATTAGAACTTTATAAATATTGAAATCTAATTTTGTAATAATAAATATTGGGTTCCAATTGAACAAAGTGACCCAGGGAGGATTCGAACCCCCAACCCTCAGAGCCGAAATCTGATATTCTATCCAGTTGAACTACTGGGCCTTAAACAAAAATATAATTTATTAAAATATATGCTTTAATTTAATCTGAGAGTTTTTGTTTTACAATATTGGATACTGTTTTGCCATCGGCTCTACCCTCAATCATCTTAACAACTATCCCAATAACTTTGCCCATATCCTTTAGTCCGATTGATTTTGATTCTTTAATTACTTTTGAAACTATAGCTTCTATTTCTTGATTTGTTAATTGTTCAGGCAAAAAGGTAGATATGAAATCTGCTTGAGCTTCTTCTATTTGCGCTAGATCAGGTCGATTTTGATCAATATAAATTTTTGTGCTTTCTCTTCTCTGCTTAACAAGCTTTTGAAGAATTTTTATTTCATCTTCCTTAGTAACAGAATTATTTGAAGAAATGGAGCTTTGATGAAGAGTTAATGAAGTCTTGATAGCTCTTAAAGATTCTAATCTTAATTTATCTTTAATTAGCATGGCCTGTTTTAATTCAATATTAATTTTTTCAATTAGTAACATTTGAAATCAATTTAATCAACATTATCGTGCAAAAATGAATTATTTGACCTTAATTGAACTTCATCATTTTTATCTTTATCCAAAGTTAATGGAGATTTTTTATCATTTTCAATATTTTGATCAATATTATATCCAAGCCTTTTGTAGGCAGGCTGCTTATCCATCTCATTTATTCTTTTTATGCTATTTTGAAATGAATAATTAAACTTTTTAAGTTCTTCTTTAGAGGAACTATTCGAATTTTTAATTGTTTCCTCAATTGAGTTATCAAATGGAGTTTCATTTTTAATTTCAACCTCAATATTTTCTCCATTTGATGAGCCATCATCATTGATATTCTTAATTTTTATATTTAAATCATCTTCAACACTTTTTTCCAGTTCAAATTCCTCGCCAGTCATTTCCATTTCAGATCCTCCACCAGTCATTTCTATTTCAGATTCTCCACCGGTCATTTCTATTTCAGATTCTCCACCAGTCATTTCTATTTCAGATTCTCTACCAGTCATTTCCACTTCAGATTCTCCACCAGTCATTTCCACTTCAGATTCTCCACCAGTCATTTCCATTTCAGATTCTCCATCTGTCATTTCCATTTCAAAATTTTTATCGATGTTTTTATTGCCTACTTCTGGAGTGTTTGGCGTTTTAATGTCCATAGATTTAGGACTATTTGCTTCTATTTTTTTTGAATCATTAAAATCAAATTCAATTTGAGATGAATCAAAATCATTTATCTCCTGGAAATCAAAAATTTCTGTTTTATCAACATCTTCTTCATTATCGTAATTATTTTCATTTTCGTTATCTATTTTATCCGAATTGAAACAAACCTGAGTTGATATCGTTTCGATATCTTTTATGTTTTGATTTGTTTGTATTAATTCTTGATTAAAAGAATCATCTTGACTTTCAAAACTTTTTTCATCATTATAAGGTGTGATTTTGGAATACTTATGTTTTTGACTTTCAAATGAGTCTTTTTTAACATTTAAATCCTGAACAAATGACTGTTCCTCTTCAAGAGTGTGAATTATCTTTTTGGCTTCAATATTTCCAATTTCATGTTGTTGGTCAGAATTGAATCCGGTTGCAATGATAGTTACTGAAATCCCTTGTTTAAGATTTTTGTCTTCACCAATACCCATAATAATATTGGTATTATTCCCAGCCTGCGATTGTATAAGATCATTTATTTCTCCAATTTCATCTATAGTTATTTCATCTTCTCCAGATACTATTAATAATAAAACATTTTTACAACCTCCAATCTTATTGTCATTTAGCAGAGGGGAATCTAATGCTTTTACCACAGACTCCTCAGCCCTATTAGATCCCTCAGCAACTGCTGAACCCATTATAGCTGTTCCACTGTTACTTAAAACTGTTTTGGCATCCTTCAAATCAATATTCTGTCTGTAATGATGAGTAATTACTTCGGCTATTCCTCTTGCAGCAGTTGCTAGTACCTCGTCAGCTTTTGCAAAACCTGCCTTAAAGCCTAAATTACCATAAACTTGTCTCAATTTATTGTTATTAATAACTATCAAAGAATCAACATTATCTCTTAGAATCTCTATTCCAATTTGAGCTTGTTCAGACCTCATTCTCCCTTCAAACTGAAATGGGATGGTCACAATACCTACAGTCAAAATATCAAGTTGTTTTGACATCTGAGCAATTATAGGAGCTGCACCAGTGCCGGTTCCTCCTCCCATTCCAGCAGTAATGAAGACCATTTTAGTTTGATTACTTAAAAGTACTTTGATTTCTTCCTCACTTTCTTTAGCAGCTAAGCTACCAATTTCAGGGTTTGCCCCTGCCCCAAGTCCTTCAGTTAGAGAAACTCCTAGCTGAATTTTAATTGGTACTGGGCTTTTTTCTAAAGCCTGAGAATCAGTATTACAGACAACAAAATCTACACCTGAAATTCCTTGTCTAAACATGTAATTTATTGCATTTCCTCCACCTCCACCAACTCCAATAACTTTAATCACATTACTCCTGTTTTTTGGTAAATCAAAATTAAATCCTTCAACCATATTTTCTTTAAATTCTTTCATATTTATGAGCTTATGCTTTGTCAAGAAACTCCTTAAACTTTTCAGTCCATCTCTCAAAAATAGTAGTCCTTTTTACATTCTCAGGATTAGATATATCTTTAATAGATTTTTCTTGATTATCTTCTAAGGAATCATTCTCCACAACTAGTTGATTAGTGTCAAGGTTTTGATTAAGTGCCGTCATTAAAAGTCCAACCGCTGTAGAAAAAACAGGGCTTGTTTGATTATCTACAGAATCTCCTGCCAGATGTTCATTTGGATAACCTATTCTTGTATCCATTCCAGTTATGTACTCTACTAACTGCTTTAAATGTTTTAGTTGACTTCCGCCACCGGTAATTACAATTCCAGCAATTAGTTTTTTCTTTTGTTCGTCATGACCATAGTTTTTGATTTCTAAAAACAACTGTTCAACTATTTCAACAATCCTTGCATTTATAATCTTAGAAAGTGTTTTCAAGGAAATCTCTTTTGGTTCATGACCTCGTAGTCCTGGTATTGAAACAATTTCCGTTTCTTTATTTTCTCCTGGCCAAGCTGAGCCAAATTTAATTTTTAATAACTCAGCTTGTTTTTGGATTATTGAACAACCTTCTTTTATATCGTCAGTTATAACATTTCCCCCAAAAGGAATTACAGATGTGTGTCTTATTATTCCATCTTTAAAAATTGCAAGATCAGTAGTTCCTCCTCCTATATCAACTAAGGCAACTCCTGCTTCTTTTTCTTCTTCACTTAAAACTGCATCTGACGAAGCGATTGGTTCCAAAGTAATTCTTTCCATTTTTAAATCAGCGCTTTTTATACATCTTCCTATATTTTTTATTGAAGAAACTTGTCCAACAACGACATGAAAATTTGCCTCCAAACGGCCTCCATACATTCCAATTGGTTCCTTAATTTCTGCCTGTCCGTCTACCTTGAATTCTTGAGGTAAAACATGGATTATCTCTTCACCTGGAAGCATAACAAGTTTGTAGACTTGATTAATTAATTTTTCTACATCATTTTCGTCTATGACTTCTTCTGGGTTTTTTCTTGTTATATAATCGCTGTGCTGAATGCTTCTTATGTGTTGACCAGCAATCCCAACAACTACATTTTTAATTTCAGCTGAGGATTTTAATTCTGCTTCACTTACTGCCTCTTGAATTGATTGAATTGTTTGTGTTATATTATTAACTACTCCTCTATGAACACCAAGACTCTTAGATTTTCCAATTCCTATAATTTCAACCTTATTAAATTTGTTTTTTTGACCTACCATCGCAACAATTTTTGTTGTTCCAATATCTAAACCAACAGCAAATTTTTTATTTTCCATTTTGCTCATAATCTAAAACTATTTGTTTATCAAATGTTAAATTAACTTTGTCTATTTTCAAAAAATCATTAGTTTCTAAAAAACTATATAAGTATTTAAGTTTTTTTACCTTTTGTTCGTATTTCGTATTTTTTCCCCATATAACTTTAAATGGGAAAGAACGAAGGCCGAGAATATAACCATTGTTTGAACTTTTTAAATCTATCATCTCAACTTTAACTAGTGAATCTTTTCTAATTAATTTTATAAATTTTACTAAATCCATTAAATTTTCATCTGGTTGACCATAAAAAACAGGTACTCTAGCGGAATACTTTTTAGATAAAGGTACTTTGTGTCCAGAGTTATCAATATAAAATTCTTTATCATTATTAACTATTCTAATGATGGGATTTCTTTCCTCTAATTTGACATTTAAAATACCTTGTGGAGTCTTAAATAAATTAGCTTCGGCTATCATTGGATTAGATAAAAGTACATCTTCAAGTTCTTTCAAATCTACCATAGATTCTTTTAAGTAAAACGTGGTGTCCTCCCTTTGTATTAACAATTTATTAACCATTTGTGAGTCTAAAAACTTAGACTTTTCATCCTTGAAATTTATATTTACTCTAAGAATTTCTTTTTTGGAATTTCTTTTTTGGGAAAAAAATATCAGAAAAACAAATATTATTAAAATTGAAAAAAAATAAATCATACTATATCTCATAATCATTTTAATTTTTTCTTTATTTGTTCAATTTCAATACCGATATCACCGGCACCTAAAATAACTTTTACTTTTTCTGGCGAGTTATTTATAACTGAAAGCAATTTTTTCTTTGTAACTAATTCAACTACATTTTTTGATTTAATTTTTCTCTGCAACATAGAAGATTCGATTCCTTCAATAGGTGTTTCTCTTGCAGGATAAATTGGTAATAATATGACTCGATTGAATTGACTTAAAGATTCTGCAAACTCGTTCATAAAATCTCTTGTCCTTGAATATAGATGAGGTTGAAATATTACACATTTTTTTTCATACGGGAAAAGATCTTCTAATGCATTCCAGACGGCATTTATTTCATTTGGATGATGTGCATAATCGTCAATTACTATATGTTTTTTAGAATTTACGATGACTTGAAACCTTCTTTTTATACCCTTAAAAGTTGAAAGTGCTTTACATAATTCTTTTTCATTTATCCCAACTTGACTTGAGATTGCAAATGCTCCTATTGCATTTAACAAGTTATGTAGCCCAATTTGACTAAAAAAAACTGATTTATAGGTATTTGATGGTGTATTCAAATCAAAAAAATAACCTTTTTTTGAAAAATTAATATTAGATGCTGAATAATCAGCTTTCTTATTTAAACTATATGTTATTCCATTTAATGCTAAATCCTTGTTTACTAAAACTTTATTAGTAATTTTTTTTAGGAATTTATTAAAGGACTTTCTTACTTCCTCAAAATTACCATAAACATCCAAGTGATCAGAATCTATTGAAGTGATAAGTCCTATTCTTGGGTTTAGATTTAAAAAGGATCTGTCATATTCGTCGGCTTCTACTATCGCATACTTACTACCATTAATTACAATATTAGAGTTAAATTCATTTAAAACACCTCCTACAAAAGCTGTAAAAGATTGTCTTGTTTTGTAAAAAAGATGAGTAACTATTGCAGCTGTTGTAGTTTTACCATGTGTTCCAGCAATAGCAATTGTTTCAAAATTTTTAGTTAAAAAACCTAAAATTTCTGCCCTTTTATAAATTGGATTTCCTTGATTTTTAAAAAAATTTAGTAGTTTATTTTTTTTTGAAATTGCAGGAGTAAAAATAACAATTACATCTTCTTTCTTAAACAATGAAGGTACACATTTTAAATCTTCGTTATAATTAATTTTCACTCCACTTTTTTCTAGATTTTTTGTTATTTCGGTTTTTGTTAAATCATATCCCCCAACTATAAAATTATTAGTGATTAAATATTTAGCGATTGATGACATCCCAATGCCTCCTATTCCAATAAAATAATAAGTGTCTCCTTTATCCATTTGACAAAATATTATTTATTTGTAACACTATTTCTTTAGTTGCATTAGGTCTAGCGAGTTTATAAATAGCTTTTGAAAGTTGTCTCCTAATTTCCTTAGATTCGAGAAGTTTTTGAAGATGCATTAAAAACTCGATATTAATTTTTTTTTCTTCAATCATGATAGCAGCTTTTCTATCTACAAGATATTTTGCATTATGAAACTGATGGTTTTCCGAAACATTTGGAGAGGGGACTAAAATCGATGGTTTTCCAACTATACAAAGTTCAGAAATTGTTAAAGCACCAGCTCTAGAAATGACAATATCACACTCATTATAGAACCTATCAATTTGTTCCAAAAAGGGGAATATTTTAACAAACTTATTTTCAAATGCCTTGTATCTTTCGTAATAATTTTTACCACATTGCCATATCACCTTGATCTTGTTTTTTTTAAAAAATAATATGTTGTTGGAGATAATTTCATTTAATTTTTCGGAGCCTAAACTACCTCCTAATACAAGGATATTTAAACTAAACTTACTTAAAAGACTGTTTTTTTTATTTTTTGCCACTTCCAATTTAGATTTAATCAAAGAACTTCTAACAGGATTACCTGTTAAAATAATTTTTTTTTGGGGAAAAAACCTTTCCATGTTTTCGAAGGCAACAGATATAGTTGTTGCAAAGCGAGAAAGTATTTTATTACTGATCCCTGGTAAATAATTTTGTTCTTGGATCACAATTTTTGTTTTGAAAATTGAACCAACAATTAATATAGGAAGACTTGCATATCCACCAGTGCCAATCATAATATTTGGTCTAAATTCAATCCATATTAAAAGTGCTTGAAAAAAGCTTACGAGTATCTTTAATGGAAGAAAAAAATTCTTCCACCACTTTTTTCTGTTTAGACCTGAAATCCATAATCCTTTTATGGTAAAACCTGCTTTTGGAACTTTCTTCATTTCCATGTTTCCAAATGCACCAACAAATAAAATTTGGTTTAAAGAATTATTTTTTTTTAAATAACTCCCAATAGCAATGCCCGGAAATATATGACCTCCAGTACCCCCACCAGATATTATTATTCTGTTATTCTTCACTGATTATTAGCAATGGATTTGAAACTGTTTTATTCTGATTTACTTTACCTTCATTAAATCTTTCCTCACTAACACTTAAAATTATACCAAAAGCTATGCATGTTACCCAAGCTGCAGATCCACCACTGCTCAATAACGGGAGGGTTTGCCCTGTAACAGGAAAAATATTAAGTGCAACACCAATATTGATAAACGCTTGAATAATAATTGGTAAACCAGCTGCAATAATCAATAGTTTAGCATACGCAGAACTTGCATGATGAAGAATCACTGTTATTCTCAAGAGAATTAACAAATAAATTAATATTACCATTATTCCTCCTAATAGTCCAAATTCTTCAACAATTATAGCATAGATAAAGTCTGAACTGCTTTGAGGTAAAAAGTTTTTCATTACACTTTTGCCAACTCCCAAACCCGTTATACCTCCTGTTGCGATTGCAATTTTTGCTCTTTGGACTTGATAATTACCATCTTTACTTAATGAGGGGTTAAAATAATTTTCAACTCTATTTATCCATGTATATAATCTGTCTGGAGCTTTTTCTGGATATTGGATTGCTAAAAAAATAAATATTGTTAATAGTAAGAAACCAACTAAAAAAATATTCAATAAATATTTCACTGGATAGCAACCGTAAATTAAAATTAAAAAAACAGTAAATAAAAAAATCAACGCAGTAGATAAATTAGTTGGAAAAACTAATGTGAAGACCAAAAAAACAGGTACCCACAAAGGGAATAATGTTTTTTTAAATTCAATTTTTTTTTCTTTAATTTTATCCAGATAATATGCTAAATAAATCATCAATATTAGAGAGGCTAAAGAGGATGTTTGAAAACTAATACCTATTAGCGGAATTTTAATCCACCTACTTGCATTCACCCCATCAATCATTTTACCCTGAGATATTGTGTAAAACAACATTAAAATTACAACTGGTAAAAGTAAAATTGATATACCCTTAAAATAGTAAAAAGGAACTTTATGAACGCTCATAATTAAAAGAAACCCAGTAATTAAAATGAATGTATGTTTTAGTAAGTACTGCCATGGAGATCCAGTTCCAATAACATAACTCAAGTTGGAACTGGCACTAAAGATTGGAAAAAAAGAAAAAATAGCAAGAAGCGCTAAGAGTCCCCACAAAACTTTATCACCTTGAAATAATTTTCTTTTCATAATTAAAGGTTCCTAACTGCTTGTTTGAATTGGTTTCCACGATCTTCAAAATTTTTGAAAAGATCAAAACTTGCACACGCAGGCGATAATAAAACGTAATCTTTTTTATTTGCTAGATTATGAGCAATTTTTACTGCCTCAGACATAGATTGAGTTTCTACTATAACATCGACAACAGGAGAAAAAGATTCAATAATTTTTTCATTGTCTAATCCGATGCAAATTATAGATTTTACCTTTTCTCTTACTAAGGGTAGTAATTCAATGTAGTTATTGCCTTTATCAATTCCACCAACAATCCACACTGTTTGACCTTCCATGCTTTCAAGAGCATAAAAAGTTGCATTAACATTCGTGGCTTTTGAATCGTTTATATAAGTTATATTTTGAATTTTTAAAACCTCTTCAAGTCTATGTTCTACATTTGAAAAACTAATTAAACTATCTCTTATGCATTTATTTGAGACTTTTAATAGTCTGGCTACTGAAACAGCCGCCATTGCATTTAATAAATTATGTCTTCCTTTTAGGGAAAATTTTAAAGTATCATACATATTAATATTTTTTTTTTCTTTAACAATTATTGATTTTTTTTTAACCGTGGTAACTAAATTTCTTTTTGGAGGATTAAAACCGTAAGGAAACTGAGTTACATTTTGGGCATACCTTTTAACAGCTTTTCTCAAAACCTTGTCATCGGAATTGAAAATTAAAAATTGATTTATGCTTTGATTGAGTGTTATATTAAGTTTTGATTTTATATATTCATCAAAATCATAATTATATCTGTCTAAATGGTCTGGAGTAATACTTGTAATAACAGAAATGTCAGGCGAAAAATTTAAAATATTATCTAACTGGAAGCTGCTAATTTCTAGTACATAAATTTTATGATTTTGATCAGCAATAGATCCTGAAAAACTTCTACCAATATTTCCTGCTAAAGCAACATCAAACCCAGACATTTTTAAAATATGGTAGATCATTGTTGCCGTTGTAGTTTTACCATTACTGCCTGTTACTCCTATGATTTTTGAATCAGTTTGAGAAAACCCAAACTCAATCTCGGATATAATATCATTTCTACTCTTTCTAATTTCAACTATTAAATCTGATTTTTGATCAATCCCTGGACTTTTAATTATTTTCTCAGCTTTAATAATTTTATCTATCGAGTGATGATTTTCCTCATAATCAATTGAAAGTTTTTTAAATAATGACTTTGTTTGTTTTGGAATTTTTTTCAAATCCGAAACAAAAACCTGATATCCTGCTTTTTTTGCAAGAATTGCCGCACCTTTTCCACTTTCTCCTGACCCTAAGATTGCGATTAACCCTTTCATCTGATTTTTAAAGTTAAAATTGCAAGGACGCTCAATAAAACTCCAATTATCAAGAACCTATTTGTAATTTTACTTTCATGAATACCTTTTTTTTGATAATGATGATGGATTGGAGACATTAAAAAAATTCTCTCACCTACTCCTTTTTTCTTTCTTGTATACTTGAAGTAGAAAACTTGAATTAAAACAGATAAAACTTCTATTAGATAAATTCCACAAATGATTGGAAGTAGTAATTCTTTTCTAACCATAATAGCAATAACTGAAATTAATGCCCCAACAGTCAAACTTCCCGTGTCACCCATAAAAACACTGGCTGGATAGGTGTTGAACCATAGGAAACCAATCAATCCTCCAGTAAATGATGCAATAAAAACAGTGATTTCCCCTACATTAGGTATATACATGATATTTAAATAATCTGAAAAGATTATATTTCCCGAGACCCAAGCAAAAATACCAAGTGTTATGGCCATAATTGCTGAACTCCCAGCAGCTAAACCGTCAATACCATCAGTTAAATTTGCGCCATTTGAGACCGCAGTTACTATAAAAATTACCATTGGAATAAAAATTACCCATGTCATTGATTTTGGAATTGAAGACCATTCAATAAGATAATAGTAGTCAAACTCATTATCCTTGACTAATGGAATTGTAGTTTTTGTAGATTTCTCCTCTTGATAAAAAGTTTTATTTTGAAATTTTGAACTTTTCGAAAATTCTGATATTTTTTGTTTTATTGTTATGTCAGGATGGAAATAAATAGTCAAGCTGATAACAATTCCTAACATAATCTGCCCAATAACTTTAAAACCTCCTTTTAAACCCTTTTTATTGTTTTTGAATATTTTAATATAATCGTCAATAAAACCAATAATACCCATCCATAGGGTCGTGAATATTAATAAAATTATATATATGTTGTTAAACTTAGACAACAGGAGTACAGGTACTATAGTTCCAATTATTATTATGATTCCACCCATAGATGGTGTGCCATTTTTTTTTGATTCGTCGCTTATGCCCAGTATTCTTACTTTTTCACCAATCTTATTAATTGTTAAGATTTTAATAATTTTCCTTCCAAAAAAAATTGATATAATTAGTGAGAAAATTAGAGCGAATGCTGCTCTAAATGAGATATATTGAAAGAGTCCTGCTCCAGGTATCTGGTAATTATCTTCGAGAAAATTGAATAAATAATAAAGCATAATATTTATCTTAGTAATTCTTTTACAATTTTTATATCATCAAAAGGAATTTTCTGCCCTTGGATTTCTTGAAAGGTCTCATGACCCTTGCCAACAACTAATAGAATATCACCAGAATTAAGCTGTGAACATCCTCTTTCTATTGCTTTACGCCTATTAATTATTTTTGATATTTTTTTGATATTGTTGGGGTCAATTCCCAATAACATGTCATTAATTATTTTTTCAGGTTTTTCATACCTTGGATTATCGGATGTGAAAATAACTTTATCACAACCATTCAAAACTATTTCGCCCATTTTTGACCTCTTACCTAAGTCCCTATTGCCACCACACCCAATTATAGTTGTAAATAATTCGTTTTTTGTTCTTATTTGGCTAATTGTATCAATGACATTTTTTAGACTATTTGGAGTGTGAGCATAATCAATAATTACATATGCATCATTTGGCGTTTTTAAAATTTCAAACCTCCCTTTAATTCCCTTGGTTTGACTCAAAATTTTTAAAATTTCAATTGACTTAATTCCAGCGATATCAGCTACTGAAAAAACTGCTAGAAGATTAGAAGCATTAAATTTTCCTATAAGGGGTGTCCAAAACTCTTTGTTGTTTATTTTCAAAAGCATTCCAGAGAAATCAATTTCTAAAACTTTTGCCATATAATCTGCCAAGTTTTTAATCCCAAATGTTTTAACTTTTGATAAACAATTTTGTACCATGAATTTTGAATTTTTATCATCTGCATTTATAATCGCAAAAGAGTCACGTTTTAGGTTATCAAAAAATTTCTTTTTAACATTCCTATAAGAGGCAAAAGATTTATGATAATCTAAATGATCTCTAGTAATATTTGTAAAAACCCCACAATAAAATTTTAGTCCATTTATCCTATCTTGATCTATCCCGTGTGAAGAAACTTCCATAAAACAAAACTCAATTTTTTTAAATATCATTTCGTTGAGCACTTCATTTATTTTTTTTGAATCTGGAGTAGTGTGTTGATTTTTAAAAATATTACCAGCATATTGTATATTGATAGTGGAAATTAATCCTGAATTTAATCCTGCTTTATTGAATAGATTGAAAAGAGTAGTCGCGACTGTTGTTTTACCGTTTGTCCCAGTAACACCCACTAATTTTATTTTTTTTGATGGATTGTCGTAAAAGTTTGATGCAACTATTGATAATGCTTTCCTAGTATTTGGAGTTTTTATAGTAGTTATTTTTTCTTCCCCAAAACTGTGATCATTATAAATTATAGCAGAAGCACCATTTTCTATCGCCTTATTAATAAATGTGTGGCCATCAGCATTTTCACCTTTGACAGCAACAAACAATGAACCATCTACAACTTTTCTAGAGTCAAATTCAATTGATTTAATAATTATACTTGTATCTCCTTTAATGGAATCCAAATCAACGCCGTAGATGATATCTTTTAATTTTTTCATGACAGATATAAAATGATTTTTTTATTATAATCTACTTTAGATCCGGATTTAACAGATTGTTTGAATACTTTCCCTTCTCCTTTAAGGACAAATTTTATACCTAGTTGCTCTAGAATTACTATTGCGTCCATCGCAGGCATTCCAATTAAATCTGGAATAACAGAGATTTCGCTTTTGTTATTTCTTATAGTTTTTTTAAAGTTTTTATAAAGGTTGTGGTTGATAGACTTTACAATTACATCTCTAGGAGTTCTAGAAAATAATTTTTCTGCTATTTCTTTAAAAACTGGAGCCGCAACTTCACCCCCATAATAACCAATTTTCTTATCTGGTCTATTTATAACTACAATACAAGAGTATTCCGGTTTTTCATATGGGAAATAACCAACAAAACTTGAAACATATTGGATCTCATCTGAAGTATAGTCAATTTGACAAGTACCTGTCTTTCCGGCCATTTTCAAATTACTACTTTTAATTTTGTTTGCAGTTCCCCACGTCTTATCGATAACATTGAACATCATTTTTTGAACTTTAACTAATGTTGTATAAGAACAAATGGAAGGATTTAAGATTTCCTTTTCATATTTTTTAATGAATGATGATCCAGAATTTTTAATTTTATATATAAAGCGTGGTTTGACTATTTCTCCTCCATTAGCAATACCATTATAAAATGAAAGGATTTGCAAAGGCGTTAGTTTAACTCCATATCCAAATGCCATCCATGGCAATGAAATTCCACTCCAATTTTTATCTCCAGGGTAAGGTATCATTGGCTCACCTTCTCCTTTTATACTTAAGCCTAATTGATTGCTTAGTCCCATATTATATAGTCTGTCAACAAATTTTTTTGGGTTACTTTTATAATTTTCATAAACCATTTTTACTATTCCTGTATTTGAAGAGACTTCAAATGCTTTTGCAGGAGTTAATTTTCCATAACCCCCTTTTTTTGAATCACGAACTTTGTATTTATCATAAAAGATAATTTCACCATTTTTTGTATCAATCAACTTTTTACTTATTTGATCATTATTTTCTAATGTGGCTATTATTGACATCAATTTAAACGTAGAGCCGGGTTCCTGTGACTCTGCTACTGCATAATTGAATTTTTCATAATATTTACCGTTTTTGGTTTTAGAAAGATTAACAATAGATTTTATTTCCCCTGAATTTGTTTTCATAACAACAGCACAACCATGGTCAGCCTTGTATTTTTCTAACTGTCGCAAAAGTGCATGATGAGTTATATCTTGAATATTTGTGTTTATAGTTGAATAAACGTCGTAACCCTCTGTAGGCTCTATTTCGTTGTTGTCATTAATGGGCTTCCATTGCCCATTAGCTATTTTTTGTTTCAATCTTTGTCCACTTTGGCCTTTTAAAAAGTGACTAAAAGCACCTTCCATACCAACTCTTATATAATGACCTGAAGGGTCCTTTTTTTCATAACCGATTGTTCTTTCACAAATTTTACCCATTGGGTTTTCTCTAACTTCTTTTGATTCGGCAATTAATCCTCCTTTTAAGGAGGAAAGATTAAAGAGGGGTAGTTTTTTAATTTGTTTGTACTGAGAATAACTTAAATCTCTTGATATTAAAAGATACCTGTTTCCGTCTTTTCTAGCTTTTTTTAAAATGTCTAAGTAATAATTAGATTTTTTTCCTAAAATCTTTGAAAGTCCTTTTGAAAGATTTAATATATTTTTTTGAAAATTTTGTTCTGAGGGAACTTTGGAATCCCATCTGATTTCATAACGTGGTGTTGTCGTTGCGAGTAAACTTTTATCATCCGAATATATGTTACCTCTGCTAGGTTCTAAAATAAAATTTTTAATTGTATTATTCTCAGATATTTTCCTGTAGTAATCACCTTCTTCTATTTGTATATATAATAATTTACCAATTAAAATAAGTGCAAAAAAAACGATAAAAGTTAACGATATATAGTATCTGAACATTATTTTTCTTTCTGTATAATCCATTATTTCCTTAATTTTAATTTTAAGGGTTGTTCTTTAGATGGACCAACTCCAATTTCAAGAAGTCTCTTAGCAACTCTAGTTTCTAATTTTAAAAACATTAATTCAGATTTGTTTTCTACAAATTCACTTTTCACGAGTTTTAACTCATTATTCAAATTCGCAATCTGATAAATTTTTTTATCTGCACTGTGACCACTTGCTATTGAAATCATTGCAAGAGTTGATATAAATAAAATCATCCTCCAATTTTTCATAGAGTCCTCTTTTAACAAAAAATCAATATTTAAAAGAGATAAAATATATTTCATATTTTTTCAGCTATTCTCATCTTGGCACTTCTTGCCCTTTTATTTTTTTTAATTTCATTAATGTCAGGTACAATCAAGCCTCCAATTTTTTTAAATGGTTTTTGAACATTGCCAAAAAAATCCCTGTTATCTAAATTGTCAAACGAACCACTTCTAATGAAATTTTTTATCAGTCTATCTTCTAAAGAATGATATGAAATACAAACTATTCTGCCTTTTACTTTTACTAATTCTGATGCTTGTAACAAAAGCTGCTTAATAATTTCCAGTTCGTTATTTACTTCTATTCGTATAGATTGGAAAATCTTAGCAAGATTTTTATACTTTGAAAATTTACTTATGCTTTTTTCTAATACTTTAACAAGATCTGTTGTTGATTTTATTGGTTTTGTTTTCCTGTGAGACACAATTTTTTTTGCGATTTCTTTTGCCTTAATAACTTGGCCATATTCTTTAAATATTTTATAGAGTCTTTTCTCTTCATAATTATTAACGACACTTTCAGCTGTTAAATCTGAGGCTTTATTCATCCTCATATCCAATGGACCATGTTTAATCATAGAAAAACCTCTCGATGGAATATCTAGTTGATATGATGATACACCAAAATCTGCAATTATGCCATTTACCTTATAAATCTCATAATGATTTAGATGCTTTTTCAAATGCTTAAAATTAGAGTTGATAAAAAAAAATCTTCTATCGTTAATTAAATTTTTCTTTGAGTCAATATCCTGATCAAATGCGAATAACTTCCCTTTTTTAGATAATCTGCATAAGATCTCCTTTGAGTGGCCACCACCACCAAAAGTGACATCAACATATATTCCGTTTGTATCAGTAATAAGTGCACATATGGATTTTTCAAGTAATACTGGATTATGGTAATGAAATTTATTCATTGTCATCTCCCATTACTTCTTCAGCCAAGGAACTGAAATCAACTTTCGCTTCATCAATAATTTCTTCATATAGCTTTTTATCCCATATTTCGAGAATGTTTACAGCAGCACTTAAAACTATGTCCTTTCTAATACATGCATGTTTTATTAAGTCTTTGGGAATTAATAATCTTCCATTTGTGTCTATATCTACCATTTTTACTCCAGCAGTAAATCGACGGATAAAGTCTATATTTTTTTTGTTGAAACGATTCAACTGATCAATTTTATTCATCACAAATTTCCACTGATCAAAAGGGTATAAGTCGAGGCATTTATTAAATAAACCTCTTTTTATAACAAAACCATTTTCACTAGATATAGTTATTTGTTTTTTTAACGCTGAAGGGATTAAAATTCTTCCTTTCACGTCAATTTTACACTCATAAGTTCCTATAAAATGGTTCAATTTCTTTATTCTTTTTATAAATATATAAGATATTTACCACATTTAACCACTTATTACCACAATGTTGATAACTTTTACCACTCAGTTAAATTTCAAACTTTAAAAAATAAAATAGAAATGAATGCATTGAATTAGTTATATTTGGATGGAGTGTAAATAGAGACTTTATTGAAAAATTACAATTATATAGAAAAAGGTGAAGGACAAGTAATTATTCTTCTTCACGGCTTGATGGGAGGATTAAGCAATTTTAAAGACGTTATAGACTTTTTCTCATCTAAAAATTATAAGGTTGTTATTCCAGAATTACCAATTTATACTTTACCCCTGAAGGAAACTAGTGTGACGGCTTTTTCAGATTTTTTAGAAGACTTCGTTAAATTTAAAAAACTTAATAACCCCATTTTACTTGGGAATTCTTTAGGTGGACACATAGGTCTAATTTTTTCAAATAAAAACCCAAATCTTGTAAAATCACTAGTGTTAACTGGAAGCTCTGGATTATATGAAAACTCTATGGGTGAAAGTTATCCTAAAAGAGAAAATTATAACTATATAAAAAGAAAAACGGAAGAGGTTTTTTATAACCCAAAGGTTGCAACTAAAGTGATAGTAGATGAGGTTTTTGAGACTGTTAACGATAGAGATAAGCTTGTAAGAACACTCGCAATTGCAAAAAGCGCCATCAGACACAATATGTCTAGCGATTTACCTAATATTAAAACCCCTACTCTATTAATCTGGGGAGAAAACGACTTGGTTACGCCTCCTGAAGTTGCTATTGAATTTAATTCATTACTTCCTAACTCTGAACTAATATGGATGAAGAAATGTGGTCACGCTCCAATGATGGAACATCCAAAGGAGTTTAACAGAATTTTATTTAATTGGCTTGATCCAAAAAAAAATTCTATTTAAATGGATGTATTTAATTCTGAATTTATAGCAAGTAGCCCAAATGTAAAAAATTGTCCAAATGAATTTATTCCTGAATATGCTTTTATTGGGAGATCAAATGTTGGAAAATCTTCTTTAATTAATTCTATCTGTAAAAAAAAAAATTTAGCAAAAACATCCGGAAAACCTGGAAAGACTAGACTTATAAATCATTTTAAGATCAATAATAGTTGGTATCTAACTGACTTGCCAGGTTATGGCTATACACGTCTATCTAAAACAGAAAAAAAAAATATTGAAAAATTAATTACAACCTATTTTTTACACAGAAAACAAATCAGATTAATTTTTTTGATTATAGATATTAGACATAAACCTCTTGAGATAGATATAAATTTCATGTCATGGCTTATTGCTGAGGGCATGAGGTTTTGTATCATTTTTTCTAAATGCGACAAGCTTAAAAAGGAGAAAGTTAACGCCCTTGATTACATTTTAAAAATAAAAAATAAACTAAATAAAGAACCAAAATATTTCACCACCTCTTCAAAAAAAAATGAGGGTGTCGAAGAAGTTTTAAAATACATAGAGGGTCTCAATGTTTTATAGGTTTTTATTACTATTTCTGTTTACCTTCAAATCTTCCTTAATAGACTGAGAAAATTTTTTTATTGCATCTTTAATTTTAATATTTTCGGTTGCCCTATAAAATGCCTCACCCATTGTTAATAGTGACTGATAAAAAAACTCGTTCATTTCGTCTACGGGCATTTCTTTTGTCCACAAATCTATTGATAATGATTCTCTATTTTTATGATCCCATATTGACAAGAAAATTGCTTTAGAAATTTTATTTTTTACTCCACCATCCGGAGCAGACCAAATTAACTTTTCCGGAATTTTGTTTTCATCTAGTTTGACTAAAATGTTAATATTAGCTTGTTTTTTCTGCACCATTTTTTTTAGGGTTTATAATTAGCTTCTTTGAATATTTCTTCATAAGATAGTTTTAAAATTTCTGAAATTTTTAATGTTGGATTTTTTTTTCTAAATGATCTCAAAATTTGCCAGCCAATCCATTGACCAATCTTCCCAGGACTTTCGTTGTCAATCTCTAAGTAGAATTTTGAAAATGGAGCTGGAATTATAAATCTATCTATTAAATCATCATCAGTTTTAAAGAGCAACTCATTTTCTATAAAATATTTCCATATATATTCTTCATTTTGCTTTACCCAATTAATTTGTTCATTAGAATATCCTATTTTTATTTCATCACTTGATAATGGAATAACAAAATCTTTTAATAAAAGTATTTTCCCCTTGTATATGATTCTGTCTAAAAAAAATCTACTACTAGGTGATTTGATTATTGAACTAGCAATTTTGTCAACCAAAATAGATCCAAATCTATTTTTATCCATATCACTTTTGATGTAATTTGGAATTCCATTATATATGGTATTTTTTGACCCTAAGAATGTGTCAAGAGAAATTAATACAATTGTGTCTGCAAAAATTACTTTATTTTGGTAATCAACATTGTTTATCAATGTCAAAAATTTAGGAACTTTTATTGAAGGAAAATTATAAATAAGATGCTTGAAAATATTTTCTGCCTCTTTTTCAATATTACTCAAAGTTGGGAAAATTTTATTTACCTCATTTTGTAACATAATCTGAATAGTATCATTTTTTCTTTTTAACCAAACTCTATCGGAAAATTGACTTGGAAATAAATAATTGTATTTTTTTTTAAAGTTTAGAAATTCATTCTTTTCAATTGATGCGAACTTTAAATCAAATCTATCAAATTTAATTTCCAAAGGGATTTTTTCAATTTCTGAATTGATTTTTTTATTATCCGAGCATCCTAAAAAAATGAATATAAGACAAAATATATTTAAAATAAGAAATACTAATAACTTGAAATGGTTTAGCATACGATTTGTATTTTAATTTTG
>CENJ01071951.1_pt1 | contig 34306 bp, 36 predicted proteins | sample 356161 | NCBI WGS metagenome assembly CENJ01 (sample SAMEA2619531, study PRJEB7988) | marine metagenome | biome: marine biome (ENVO:00000447); feature: surface water layer (ENVO:00002042); material: "saline water (ENVO:00002010), including plankton (ENVO:xxxxxxxx)" | depth 5 m | reverse complement strand
CAATCGTTTCTGTTCCTTACTCAAACGAGATCAATGACTTCACGCTGTTGTCCCGCCGTAGCTATACGACCACAGAATATCGCGACATTCTCATTGAAGAACTGAACGTGCTCTATGCTGAAGCCGCGGAAACAGGCCTCATCATGAATGTCGGCCTGCACCCGCACGTGTCTGGCCGCGCTCACCGCATTCGCGCGCTTCGTGAGTTCATTGCTCATGCGAAGTCTCTTCCGGGTGTGTGGTTCGCCACGCGTGAGGAAATCGCAGACCATTATATGAAGGTCCATGAGACTCACATTCCAGGTCAGCTGGGTTAGTTTCAGATGTCAGCGCTGGATGATGATTACAAAAAGGCGGGATTTGGCGGCAGGCTGGAATTTGGTTCCAGCCCGGCGCTGCTGATCGTTGATGTCTGCCGTGCCTATGTCGATCCGGCGTCGCCGCTCTATGCGGGGCCGGACGCTGAAACGGCCCTGCAGAACAATGTCGCCTTACGTGACCGTGCACGCGAGCTTGGCTTGCCGGTGATCTTTACCGAGGTGAAGTATCATCCATCCGGCGTGGATGGTGGTCTGTTCTTCAAAAAGGTTCCGGCGCTGAAGCATTTCGTCGCCGGTCATCCTATGGCCGCGTTTCAGCAAGAGCTGACGCCTGAAGGGACGGATATTCTGGTAACCAAGCAATATCCGTCTGCATTTTTCGGGACGTCTCTGGCGGCAATGCTGACGGCTATGCATGTCGATACCCTGCTGATTACGGGATACTCGACATCGGGCTGCGTGCGCGCCAGCGTGCTGGATGCGTTGCAGAACGGTTTTGTGCCCTTCGTCGTAGAAGATGCCTGCGCTGACCGCGCTGAGGGGCCGCACGCCTCCAACATCTTCGATCTAAAATCCAAATATGCCGAAATTGTCAGCACGGAAGAGGCATTGTCTCTGATGGTGGGCAGTTCGGAGAGGCCCTCCCGCTAGCGTTTCCCTATCCCCAAGAAACTGCGGCGCTAGCAGTAAATGCCGGATCCTGATGGATCCGGCATTTTTCTTATTGGGGGTGGGGAGTTGGGGGGAGGTGAAGCGCCGGTCAGTCGATGCTGGCTTCGAGGGCGCGGCTCTGGAACATGGCCTGGCCCAGCAGATAGTCGCGGCGACGTGTATCGTCCGCGAGGATATCAGTCAGTTCCTGCTGGTAACGCTTTTGACCATCGGCGTCTTTGTCTTCGAGCGCCTTTTTGTTCTTGATGGTCTGTGCCTGAACGAAGGCGCGCATGACGCCCTGACGCTGGCGTTCATATTTCTGAAGCGGGGCAATATGGTCACCGCCTGAGAGCAAGACGTTTCGCAGCCCATCGGTGAGATTCCAGACATCATGAATGCCGGAATTCATCCCGAATCCACCCAGAGGATTGTTCAGGTGTGCGGCATCGCCGGCCAGAATGATCCTGTCGGTGAAATAGCTTTCGGCGACGCGCTGGTGCACGCGATAAATCGTGCGGTGTTCAGTGACGACCTCGGGATCATTGATGAGGTGCTGGAAAACTTCACGCTTCTTTTTATCAGAGACGATATAGCCGTCATCGCCATCATGTGCGGGCACGAGCACCCGCCAGACGGACGGCACTTTGAGAAGGACCATCCACTCATCCGGATCGGCGACATAGTTCACGAACGCCAGATTTTCGAAATAGTCTTCAAGCGGGCGTGTCGTGCTGAAGGTCACGAACTTTTCGGGATAGGTGAAACCCTCAAATCCGGTATTCAGCCATTTGCGTACGGTTGAGCCTGCCCCATCACAAGCGATGACGAAGTCGGCGCGATATGTCTCGATATCGCGTGTTGTTTCCACCTTCAGTGTCACGCCAGAACCATCTTGCTCGACTGTCAGAACGCGGCGTGAGAACAGGACTTCGCCATTTGGATGATCGGCGAGTTTCGCGGTGAGCAGACGGGCGAGTTTGAATTGCTCGCACTGAAGCCGGTAGGGATAGTCCGTCATGTCCTGAAGTTCGGTCAGGTCAAAGGCGAAAGTCTCGCCAGACTGGCGGTTTCGATACTGATAGACAGGCGCTTTCAGGCCCATGTCGATCAGGTCGTCTACAATGCCAAACTCATTCAGCATTTCGAGAGTGGGCGGGTGCAGTGTGGAGGCCCGAAGGTCTTCCGGGCAATCCGGATGGGCTTCCAGCAGGATTACATCCACGCCCATTTCAGCGAGGCGCCAGGCGGCGACGCTGCCCACAGGGCCCGCGCCTACAACAATGACTTTTGCAGTTTTGGTCACGACAGAACGACCTTTGTTTTAAGTGGTGACGGGAAGATGATCAGACGACGATCAGACGCATGTCGACGATAGCAGCGCCTTTGCGTTTGGCTTTGCCGTCCAGATAGACCGGATCGTTCACATAGGCTTTTGCAGAGTCCGCATCAGGGAACTTGCTGACGACGACGCGCTGATCGTCAGGCGCGCTGCCCTCAAGCATTTCTGTGATGGAGCCTTTGACGATGCTCTCACCGCCATACTTTTCTGAAACGCCTTCGATTGTCTTCGAATATTCCTTGAAGGCGGTCATGTCCGAAATGGAGACGGTGGCGACGATAAATGCTGGCATAAAAGGCTCCGTAGGTGGGTGCTTGCCATGTACACTACGGGTCTCACGAACCGGTTCAGCGATAAATCAAAGAGTGTTCGGTGGGTGGATAGAGCGCCGCCCCGGGCGCTATTTAGTCGTGTTCGCGAATGGGAAGCTCTGTAGAGTATTTGTGCTGGCGAAGCGCAATCTGTGACGTCGCCGACGCCACGCTCTTATGAGAGAGGATTTGCTCCATCAGGAGCTTTTCAAAATCGGCCACGCTCTCGACCCGAACCTTCAACGAATAATCATGCGCGCCGGTCACTGAATAGCATTCCATGATTTCCGGTGTGCGTCTGACAAAATCCAGAAAACTATCGCGGTCCACGCGGTCATGGCTCTTCATATCAATGGAAACGAACACACAGACCGGAAAGCCGACAGCAACAGGGTCCAAGAGCGCGACGCGTTTCTGGATCGTGCCCGCTTCTTCCAGATCGGTAATGCGTCGCCAGAGCGTTGTCGCGGATACGCGCGTTGCGTCCAGCATGTCCTGTCGGCTGAGGCTGGCGTCAGATTGAAGGACTTTCAGGATTTTACGATCAGTTTTATTGAGCACGGTATTCTCTAAATATGTTCCGAATTATCGAGTAAATAGAAACATACGTTTCAAAAATTTACAATGAATGGTTGGTTTTGGTCCGCGTGTTTCACCGCTTCCTGTTATTCTGATTCAAAATAAAAAGAATACGGGAGAGGAATATGGCTTCAGTCCAAGGACTGACCAAAAACCGCTATGCTGACGCCCCGCGCAATGCTGACTACACAATTGACCAGCGCTGGGACACCTACACAGCCGCCGAGCACAACCGGTGGGACCGCCTGTTTAAAATCATGGCGGACCGCGTTGTCGGGCGTGCGTGCAAGCCTGCGTTAGACGCGATTGAGACGCTGCGCCTGTCTGAGGGCGGCATCCCGAATATGGAGAAGCTGAGCGACCAGCTGGAGGCAAAAACTGGCTGGCGTGTCGTGCCTGTAGCCGAGCTGGTGCCGGATGAGGTCTTCTTTGATCACCTCGCCAATCGCCGCTTTCCGGCCGGTGCGTTTATCCGCCCTGAAGAAGAGTTTGAATACCTTCAGGAGCCGGACATTTTCCATGATATTTTCGGCCATGTGCCAATGCTGGCAGACCCTGTGTTTGCCGAGTTCATGGAAGCCTATGGCAAGGGCGGGCTGCGTGCGATGCAGCGCGGGCAGTTGCACAATCTGGCTCGTCTGTACTGGTATACGGTTGAGTTTGGCCTCATCCGCGAGGCAGGTGAGCTGCGTATTTTCGGTGCCGGTATCCTGTCCTCGCCGAAGGAAACCGTTTTCGCACTGGAAGATGCCTCACCCAACCGGATCGCCTTTGATCTGGAGCGGATCATGTGCACCAAATACATTATCGACGACTTCCAGAAGACCTATTTCGTGATCGACGATTTTCAGGCGCTTCTGGATGCCTGTTACCGCGATTTTGATCCGATTTACGACGATGTGCGCGGTCGGCCGGCTATCGAACCTCACGAAATCACAGACGCTGACCGCCTCATCCATCGCGGCACACAAGACTATTTTCGCGCCAAGGCGGCGCGCCATCCCGAACATACTGAATAAGACGAGAGGAAACTTTCATGCCTGACCTGTTTGAGAATCCCGCTGGCCTTGATGGCTTTGAATTCATCGAATTTACCGCGCCGGAAAAAGGTATTCTGGAGCCGATCTTCGAGACGATGGGCTTCACCCGTGTCGCAACCCACCGCACCAAAGACGTCGAACTGTGGCGTCAGGGCCAGATCAATCTAATCACCAATTACGAGCCGCGCTCTCCGGCCTGGTTCTTTGGTCGCGAGCATGGCCCGTCTGCATGTGGCATGGCGTTTCGTGTGAAGGATGCGCGTAAAGCTTATGAGGGCCTGATTGAACGCGGCGCAGAGCCTGTGCGAATGGATGTCGGCCCCATGGAGCTGTCTATCCCGGGCATTCGCGGGATTGGCAATTCGATCATCTATCTCGTCGACCGATATGATAGCGGTAAGGGCGAGCTTTCTATCTACGACATTGATTTTGAGTATCTTCCGGGCGTGAACCGTCATCCGGCGGGCGCGGGCTTTAATGAGATCGATCACCTGACGCACAATGTCTATGGCGGCCGCATGACGTACTGGGCGGACTATTATGAGAAGCTCTTCAACTTCCGCGAAATCCGTTATTTCGACATTAAGGGCGAGTATACTGGACTCACATCCAAGGCGCTGACCGCGCCGGATGGCCGTATCCGCATTCCGCTGAATGAAGAAGGCAAGGGTGGCGGCGGCCAGATCGAAGAATTCCTTCGTGAATTCAATGGTGAAGGTATTCAGCACATTGCGCTCATCTGTGATGATCTTATCGCGTGCTGGGACCGCTTGAAAGCGAATGGCGTGCCGTTCATGACAGCGCCGCCGGACACATATTACGAAATGCTCAGTGAGCGCCTGCCTGCGCACGGTCGTGATGAGGCTGAACTGAAAACTCGTGGTATTCTGCTTGACGGCACGACAGAAGGCGGTCAGCCGCGTCTTCTTCTGCAGATCTTTGCAGAGCCGCAGGTTGGCCCGGTCTTCTTTGAGTTCATCCAGCGCGTTGGTGACTATAAAGACGGCTTCGGCGAAGGAAATTTTAAAGCTCTGTTCGAGAGCATTGAGCGTGATCAGGTCGCGCGCGGCGTGATCGGGGATAAGACAGAGGAGCCTGCATAATGGCTGCTCCAAAGCTTGGCGGCGTGCACCACGTCGCCTATCGCTGCAAGGATGCCAAAGAGACGGTAGAGTTCTACCGCGAGGCTCTTGGCATGGATTTCCAGCTCGCCATTGCTGAAGACCATGTGCCATCAACCGGCGCTTACGATCCATACATGCACATCTTTCTGGATGCGGGGAATGGCAACGTTCTGGCCTTCTTCGAACTGCCTGAACAGCCGGAAATGGGGCGCGACCAAAACACCCCTGAATGGGTCCAGCACATCGCTTTCAATGTCGCGACCATGGACGAATTGCTGGCCGCAAAAGAGCACCTTGAGGGCATGGGATTAAAAATTTTGGGCCCTACCCATCACGGTATCTTTAAATCGATCTATTTCTTTGATCCTAACGGGCATCGTCTTGAGCTCGCCTGCGATATCGGCACCGATGAGCAGTATAGGGAGTTAAAGCGCGTCGCCCCGGACATGGTTGACGAATGGTCAGCAACAAAAAAAGCACCTCGCCACGCAGCGTGGTTGCATGAGCTCGGGAAGGAAGCAAAACCATAATGAGGCTACATGGCTATTACCGATCCTCTACCAGTTATCGCGTGCGCATCGCACTCAATCTTAAAGGGTTGAATTACGATATTCAGCCGGTCGATATAGCCAGAGGCGAACAGAAATCGGATGATTTCAGGCGCCTGAATCCTCATGCTGGTGTTCCGGCACTGGTTACAGATGATGAAACGGTACTCGCCCAGTCGCTGGCTATTCTCGACTGGTTGGAAGAGCAAAATCCAGAACCATCATTCTGGCCCGAAAACGCACGAGAGCGCCAGATTTGCCGCGAACTCACCTATGCTATTGCAACGGAAATCCATGCGCCGTGCAATCTGCCGGTTCTGACTTACCTCGAAACGGAGTTCGGCGCGGATCAGGAAGCCAAAGAGGCCTGGAACCAGCGCTGGATGCACAAAACGCTGTGCGGGCTGGAAAGGCGCCTGTCGCGTGAAATGACCGGAGATGCGGCTTTGCCATTCGGTCGTCCGACAGCGTTTGAAGTGCTTCTCATTCCGCAACTTTATAATGCCCGCCGCTGGAAGGTGGATCTGGCACCGTTTCAGGCACTTCGGGCGATTGATGATCATTGTCAGACGCTGGACGCTTTCAAGCGCGCCCATCCGGACGAACAGCCTGACTCACCCGATAAAGGTCCTGCTACGTGAAGTCGCCAGCGCATGGAGGTAAGATGACAATGAAGTGTGTTGAGGCCTCTTGAATGCAATTACCTTCCGACCCGCTCTACCAGCAATGTTGCGCCATTCTTAGGGGTGAGCAGGATATCACTGCTTCTGAGGAGCAGTTTTGCGACTGGCTAGGCATGGAATTTGGCATTGCGACGCCGATTAGCGCGGTTTCAGACCCGACTCCGGATGGGCGGGACCGGCTCCACGTCGTTCTGCGAACTCGGGCGGATGCTGAGGGCTTTTATACGGAAACAGCAGAGTTCTACGGGCGCGATGAAGAGAAGCAGGATGCCGTTCTTCGAAAAGCCCGGGAGTGCGGCCTGCTCAAAAGTACTGACGGCTGGTTTGTGGCATGGTCGGCATTTGATCCGATCGCAATCCATGATGCACTCACGCGCGTGCCTGACCGGAAACGCAAGCAGGTTTTGAAGGCGTTTTCCTCTGCGGGGCTCTCGGTTATCAAGTCGCAATTTGCAGGCACGATCATGATGTTCCAGACAGAGGCGCAAAGACTGGCTGCTGAGAAAAATGGCGTTCAGGCGCAGATTGCGGAGCGCTGGCGAGAAGAGGTTCTTCCCTTTGACGAATTCGGGGTGCTTGCAACGAACGAACTCGAAATCCTTTTTGATTCAAAAGAAGTTTTTCGCCGTGAGTATGGCGGCAGTTGGTTCCGATACACGAGGTAAAATATGAAACTTGCTACACTCAAAGACGGTAGCCGCGATGGCCGTCTGGTCATCGTCTCGAAAGACCTCACCCGCGCAACGGATGCTGCGCGAATTGCGCCAACGCTGCAGGCGGCTCTGGATGACTGGGAACATGTCGCGCCGCGTCTTATGCGACAGGCAGAAGGCGTTGAACTTGGCTCTGTGCCGACGTTCCGTTTTCACGAGCATGATTGTGAAAGCCCGCTGCCTCGCGCCTATCAATGGGCGGATGGTTCTGCGTACATCAATCATGTCGAGCTGGTGAGAAAAGCACGCGGCGCTGAGGTACCGGAAAGTTTTTACGATGATCCGCTCATGTATCAGGGCGGTTCGGATGCCTTCCTCGGCCCGCGCGATGACATCCCGCTTGGTGATGAGGCCTGGGGCTGCGACATGGAAGGTGAAATCGCAGTGATCACGGATGATGTGCCGATGGGCGTCAGTGAGGCTGACGCCGCTGATCATATCAAGCTGATCATGCTCTGTAATGATGTGTCGCTGCGGGGGCTCATTCCGCCGGAGCTCGCGAAAGGTTTTGGCTTTTTCCAGTCCAAACCGCCAGGTTCATTCTCGCCGGTGGCGATTACACCTGATGAGCTGGGTGATAAATGGAAGAACGCGCTCGTCCACCTGCCGTTTCATGTCGACTATAATGGCAAGCCGTTCGGTCGCGCGAATGCGGGTGTCGATGCGACTTTCTCAATGGCGCGCCTGGTTTCCCATGCTGCCAAAACCCGTCCATTGACGGCGGGCACGGTTATTGGGTCTGGCACAGTGTCCAACAAGGACGCCGATGGCGGCGCTGGCCGACCGGTAGCTGAGGGCGGTCTCGGCTATTCCTGCATCGCCGAAATTCGGATGATCGAAACAATTGCGAACGGAAAGCCATCCACTGCGTTCATGAAAGCAGGAGATGTCGTCCGCATGGAAATGCTGGACGAGAAAGGGCATTCAATCTTCGGTGCCATTGAACAGACCGTAGTGGAGGTATGATGCAAACGCTGACCGAGACCGAAATCAAGACACTGTGCGCGCTGAAACCCGGCTGGGCGCTGTCAGAGGACGGCAAGTCCGTATCGGCCAAAGTCGAGTTTGATGACTTTGTAGAGGCCTTCGGCTTCATGACGCGCGTTGCCTTTTTTGCGCATGAGCAGGACCACCATCCTGAATGGTCCAACGTCTATAATCGCGTTGAAATCCTGCTCTCAACGCATGACGCCGACGGACTGACCGAGCGTGATATGAAGCTTGCAAAGTCGATCGAAAACCTGCTGAAATAGTCCGTATCAGGTTTGCGCCGTCACCGCGCGCAGAGCAAAGTGTGAACTGATCCGCGATACGCCTGGCAGAGATGTCAGGACGTCGCGGTGAAGGCGCTCATAGGCAGCCGTATCGCTCACCTGAACCAGCATGAGATAATCATAGCTGCCGGACATGAGATAGCATTCGGCAATTTCCGGAACGGATTGCACGGTCAGCTCGAACGTCTGGATGGTTTTGTTATCCTGTTTGTCCAGCGTTACCTGAACGAAGATGTTCTGGTTACGCCCTACAGCGTCCGGATTAAGGATAACGGTATAGCCCGTGATCACGCCTTCGCTCTCAAGCCGCTTGAAGCGTTTATGGCAGGCTGACGGAGACAAATTGATACGCTGGGCGAGCTCCGCGTTGGTCAGGCGTCCGTCTTCCTTCAGACACGCGATAAGCGCGTGGTCGTATTTATCCAGTTCGGTAATGGAATATTCTCCAAATTTCTCTTACGGAGAAATATTATACGTCAAATTTCTTAATCTGTAACATAATTCGAAGGCTATTTCCTGAATTATGTGGTAGATTGTCCTCATGTTCAGCATGGAGTGCAGACATGAAGGTTGGTTCGCCAAAGGAAATCAAAAATCAGGAATATCGCGTAGGCCTTACACCGGCAGGCGTGAAGGAACTGGTTGATAATGGCCACGATGTCATCATCGAAACTATGGCAGGTGATGCCATCGGTTTCAGCGATGAAGCTTACGTCACAGCAGGCGCGTCTATCGCTGCCACTGCCGACGACGTTTTCCAGTTTGCAGATCTGATCGTGAAGGTGAAAGAGCCTCAGCCGGTCGAGATTGAAAAGCTCCAGCCAAAGCACACCCTGTTCACCTATCTTCACCTGGCTCCGGACCCAGTTCAGTCCCGCGGCCTGATGAAAAGCGGCGCAACCTGCATCGCGTATGAGACTGTAACCGACCGTCAGGGCAAGCTGCCGCTTCTCGTGCCAATGAGCGAAGTTGCTGGCCGTCTTGGCACGCAGGTCGGCGCACAGCTTCTGCAGATCAATAATGGCGGTCCGGGCATTCTGCTTGGCGGCGTTACTGGTACATCTACAGCGAAGGTCACTGTTATTGGCGGCGGTATCGCCGGTACGAACGCGGCTATGATGGCGATTGGCCTTGGCGCTGATGTGACGGTTCTGGACCGCTCTACCGAGCGCCTTCGCGAGCTGCACGCTATTCTTGATGGCCGTGCGAAACTTCGTTTCTCAACATCCAGCTCTGTCTCTGAAGCGGTTCGCGACTCTGATCTGGTAATCGGCTCCGTTCTTATTCCGGGTGCGTCTGCGCCGAAGATCGTGTCCGCTGAAGACATCAAGGCGATGCGTGCTGGCAGCGTTGTGGTCGATATCGCGATTGATCAGGGCGGCTGTTTTGAGACGAGTAAGCCAACCTCTCACAAAGAGCCGACTTACATTGTCGACGGCGTGACGCATTACTGCGTGACCAACATGCCGGCGCTGGCGGCGCGCACGGCAACCGAAGCGCTGAGCAATGTCACCCTGCCATTCGCGCTGCAGCTTGCGAATAAAGGCACAGACAAAGCGCTCGCTGATAACCCGTTTCTTGCTGAAGGCCTGAATGTGAAGGCCGGAAAGATTACCCACCCCGAAGTGATCCGCTCATTGAATTTCTCTGAGTAGGTCCAACCTCCCCCCAGAAAGAGCAGGCTCCCCCAAGGCCTGCTCTTTTTTTGTTGTGCGCAAAGAGAGCCGTTCTGTTCAGTCCGGGAACGAAGATGAACGGATTATGTTAGATGAATAAAAATTCGAGAAATCTGAACGCACAAACGACTCAATAAAACGATCATTATTTCAGCGTACTAAATGAGATTAGGGGCGACTTGGAGCAGGATTTCTCCCTACTTGAACCGAATATGAATGAACGTGTCAGTTTTCGTTGTGAAAGCCTCAGCTAGACCGGACAGGCGTTCCGCACACGAGGGTGGGAAGAACGCAAGCTCGCAAGAGCAAGGGGACCCGGGAAGGTTGTGAGCGCGGGGACACAGAGGCTGATTTCGCCCGAGATCACTCTGAGCGTTCACGCCTTCTTGTCCGCAGACTGCTGTATCCACAAATTCAGAGCATAAAAAAGCGGAGCAACTTATCGCTGCTCCGCTTTGTTTCATGTTGTCTGGCTGGATTACTCAGCCGGTTCCAGTGCCACAAGCACATTGCCCGCAGTCTGGCGGAAGGAGGCGTAGCCCGATCCGATTAGCAGCATGCCATTGCCTGCATTCACAGCATGGCTGTCGATTGAGCCGCCGCGCGCGCCTTCGACGCCATTGATCGTATCAAATTCGACAGCGGTGTCTGTCACAGACAAGATCTCACCGGTCGCGGCATCAAAGGCAAAGACTTTGCCGTCCAGCGTGCCTGCGATCAGTGCACCATCCACAACGAGAGGGGTCGCGGAGAAGCCGTATTTCTGATCGCAGAGCGTAACCATGTCGCCGCGGCCATTTTCACAATTAGGTTCTGCCAGATATTCCCAGACAGGTTCGCCCGTTGCGATGTCGAATGTGTAGACACCCGGCACAGGGTTCTCTGTACCGTAAGATACAGGGTCATTGATGGTCAGGAAGACACGTTCGCCATCAATCGCTATGCCCCAGTGGTTGCCGCCAAGCGGTGTGCCATTGCCGATCTGGCGTTCCCAGATGACATAACCGGCTGCCGCGTCCAGTACCCAGACATGGCCGGATTTCTGACCGGCGACAAAAACGTCGCGTGGCTCGCCATCGATTTCGACGGTGGTCAGCGCTGCTGCACCGCCAAAGTCGAAGTCGCGACCGATATTTTCGTCATCCCAATGCCATGAGCAGTTCGGGCCCGCAGTCGAATCGTCGCCGCGGCAGTGCACGTTCCAGATGTCGTTTTCCATCGCCTGGAAGACCCAGTTCGGTTCGCCTGTGTCGAGGTCAAGCGCGATGATCGCATCAGAGGTGCGTGTCGCTGGGAAGGATGTGTTCTCGCCGGAGGTGACGATGACCTGATTGCGCGTTTCGTCGATGGTTGCCTGTGTCCAGATTGGCGCGCCCGACGGGCCGCGTTGCATCTGACCGAGGCTGTTGATGAGACCGTTATCTGTGGCCTCTTCCATAGTGTGCCATTCCCACTTCCAGCTGCCGTCTGCGGCATTAAGAGCGGTCACCGAGCCGTGGCCAGTACAGCAATAATTGCCACCGCCGCCAACACCGGACGCGGAGATGTTCACGATGATCGTATCGTCATGCAGGACAACGCCGGAGCGGACACGTCCACCATCACCGCGACGCGGTTGTGCAGACGCTTCCCAGAGCATTTCGCCAGTCAGCGCGTTTACAGCGTGCACATCGGCTGTGCCTGTCACATAGAGTATTGTGTCGACACCATCGATCTCGCCATAGGTGATCGGGGAGCGGGACATGCCGCCAGCATAAGTCCACTTTACGCATTCATCCTGCGTGTCGAACGCTGCCAGAACGCCGTCACCATTGATGAAGGTCGTGTTTCCGACGGTGGCAGGTGCTGCGCTGACATTCTGGGAATCCGGGAAACCGATTGCCCAGGCAACCTGCAGTTCGCGCATGTCCTCGGTGGTCAGGCCTGTGTCTTCTGCAGATGCGTGGCGGGTAGAGCGCGTATCCACGCCAAATGTCGTGAATGACGCGTCGCCTGTCAGGTCAACCGTGCGATTGTCTGCAGCGCACATAAGGGGCTCTGCCCAGCTGCCTTCGCCGCTTGTCGGGGTCTGGCCAGATACAAGATATTCAATGAGCGCGATCTTCTCGCTCATCTCCAGATGACCAGCCATGGCTTCCATCATGCCGCCTTCGCTGATGGCCGCATAAATCTGTTCGCCAGTCATGCCGGTCAGAGTTTCAAAGCTCGCTGCTCGCGTATCGGCTGGATTGTCGTGGCATGCTGCGCAGTTTTCTTCGTAGATGATACGGCCTGGTAGATCGTCATCAGGCTGGTTTGTGTTCTGCGCGAATGCAGGCGAAAATGCGGAGCCTGCTAAGAGAGCGATCGTGGCGGTTGCCACGCGCATGGTGAGCTTCATTAATTTTCCTCCCGGGTGATGCCGCCCGATTTTGTGGGCATCCATCAAGATAGTTCACTATACTTGACTGTTTTGAGCCGGTTTGTCCATGGGTTTTTGCACACGTTAAGGTAAGCAGCTTGTGACTTTCGCCTGTTTTTGTTCGCAGAATTCAACGCAAAAGTGCAGCCCTGTGCCGGAACAATATACTTCGATAAATGATGGCAATTGGCGTATGTGAGGGGCTGGGTGCAGCGCCGGACTGGTTAACCGGAGCGCGCTAATTTTTCATCCTTTAAGCAACAAGGTCTCAATTCTATTCGGGTACGATCAGAAAAAACAAACATAACTTTCTGAGTATCCTAATGAATAAATTTTTTCTCTTATGTTCGTCTTGTCTGGCGCTGACTTTCTCTGCTTCCGCAGATGATCTGAATATTAAGCTGGGCGCCCATGCCTTCCTCGATTACGAGAATATTTCCGTAGGCGGCAACAACGTCGTGGACGGCACAAATCTGCGCCTTTTTCGTGTAGATGTCGGCGGGTCTGCCAACGGCTACAAATTCAAAAGTAATTTCGACATTAAGAACGGCGACGTGTTCATCCGCGACCTGTTCGTTGAATTTGGAGATGAACTGACCGTGCGGGTCGGTAACTTCAAAATCATGAATGGTCTGGAGCAGCAATCGTCTCTCTATGCGACGACGTTCATGGAGCAGTCTTCCGTTTCCAAAATGAATGGCCTTGGTCGCTCGCTCGGCGTCGGCCTCTATCGCAGTTTTGGTGACTTCCATCTCTCAGGCGCCGTGTACGGACCTGATGCAAACGTCGTGGAAGATATTGATCTGTTCGGTGCATCTGCCCGTCTGGCGTGGACGAATACATTTGCGGATGACAGCATTCTGCATCTGGGTGGTTCGCTTCGCTATCGCGATTCAAACGATCAGAGCCTGTTCTCTTACTCGCAGCGCCCGCTGGGTAGTTCGGCGCCTCGTACGGTTCGGGTCGGCGGAACAGCCGAGAGTGATCTCTTCCTCGGCGTTGAAGCGGCGTACATTAATGACGGCTTCACGCTGCAGGGTGAGTACGGCGTAACCGAGATTGACTGCCCGCCAACACTTTGCGCAAGCGATCCGCAGGCAGAAGCATTCTATGTGGATGCGTCTTATGTCTGGGGCGGTCACCGTGTTTATCGCAATAGCCTGTTCAGCCGAACATCTGTCGACCAGTCTATTCATGATGGCGGTCGCGGCGCATTCCAGCTGTCTGCGCGCTACGACATGGCAGACCTGTCTGATGCTGCGCTGAATGGTGGCTCTCAGGACACCTATATTCTCGGCGGCACCTGGTATCTCGATCAGTATGTCCGTCTGATGGTGAACGTTGCTCACACTGAATACGACAACAGCCCTTCTTACGGGACCGGCGATGCTGATTCTGTGCTCTTCCGTGCTCAGATTGAGCTCTATTAAGGAATAACCCCATGCTGACCAGATCAGTATTTCATTCGGCTGCGATTGGGGCACTTCTTCTGTGCTCCATGAGCGGCGCCAGCGCGCAATCAGTGACGGATGTCCCGTCTACAGATCTGATCGACGACGCGTTTATCGCTGACCTCGAGATCATGCTGAACTCGCCGGTCATCCACCACGCTATTGATCATCAAAATGAGGTTCGTGCGAATATCTCCCAGACCGAGATTGATGCACTGGATCAGAGCTGGCGTGCTGAAACACAAACCGACGGGCCCCAGCCTGTCATCACAGCTGCGCTGGGGGCTCCGGCATCAACATATCTGTTGAGAGCGCAAGCGGCCTCCAAAGGTCTGCTCAGTGAGATTTTTGTGATGGACCGCTTTGGTCTGAACGTCGCTCAAAGCAGCGTTACGAGTGATTTCTGGCAGGGCGATGAAGCCAAGTATCAGCGAACCTTCCCTGAAGGCACGGGTGCGATTTTCGTCGACGAACCTGAATTCAACGACGAGGTTGGCGTCTGGCTTACTCAAGTCAATCTGACCATCGACCGGGACGGAACACCGATTGGTGTGGGGACTGTTGAAGTCAATTTAAGTGAGCTCGCACGACGTCGTGCGTATCAGGGGTCTTGATATGTTGAAGTCTCTGTCTGTTACCCTGAAAGCCGCAGCTGCATTCGCGATCATCGCGCTGATCTGTGCGGCGACTGGCCTTTCCATCTTTGTCTTCGCCGACAGTGTCCGCCGCGATTCCGTCGTGAACGAAGAACTCAACAGCGCTGTGCGCAGCCTTTCCAGCCTTGAAAGTGGGCTTAGCCAGCATTCGCTCACGGCGAACGCCTATCTTCTGTCGTCTGATGAGACATACCGCGAGGAGTTTCTGGCGGAGACCCCGCTGCTCGCTGCTGAGTTTGATCATGTCGCAGAGATGTTTTCTGAAATTGATCCGGCTGCGGCCGCGGCAATACGTTCGGTCAAATCCAGCTGGGAGTTGTATGCTCAGGACTGGATGGAACAGCAGTTTACGCTGATGCGTCGTCTGGAAACGATCGATTATGCCCGCGCACTTGAAAGCGAAGGCGAAGGTCGTCGCCGTCAGGCTGCCGTGGTGGAGCAAATCGCGGCCGTTCTGGCGGATATCTCTGCGAAGTCTGCGGAGCTATCGCAGCAGAGCATGACGGGCCTTGGTAACATTCTGATCGTTTCTGTCATCGCATCAGTCGTCTCTATCCTCGCATCTGTTGCGCTTGGCTTCCTCTTTAATGGTGTGGTCTCCCGCCCGCTTGCGAAAATTCGTGATGCGACGCAGGAACTCGCCAAAGGCAATACGGATGTTCGTGTCGATGCCGGTGAAGGCAAAGATGAAGTCGCAGACCTTGCCCGTGCATTACAGGTCTTCCGTGACAACCTGAACCGCACGCGCCAGCTCGAAGAAGAGCAGGTCGCTGCACGCAAGCAGGCGGAGAAGGAAAAGCAGGAAACTCTGCAGCGCATTGCGACCCAGTTCGAGCAGGAAGTGTCAGGCGGCATCAGCTCTCTGACAGACGTCATCGCCGAACTGAAATCACTGTCTGATACGGTCGTTCTGGCAGCAGAAGACACGGGCAGCCGCGCAGGTGAAGTTTCACACGCAACGGAAGATTCTGCGGGGAATATTACGGCGGTAGCCGGTGCAACCGAAGAAATGTCTTCAACCATTCGCGAGATTTCCCAGCAGGTGAATCAGGTCGCCAGCATTGCTGCGACCGGTGAAACTGCCGGCAGCAATGTCGTGAAAGAAGTTGAAGGCCTTGAAGGCGTCGTCAGCGAGATCGAGTCGATTGTGAGCCTGATCTCTGACATTGCCGAGCAGACCAATCTTCTCGCGCTCAACGCAACGATTGAAGCGGCGCGTGCAGGTGAAGCCGGTAAAGGCTTTGCGGTGGTTGCAAGCGAGGTGAAAGCGCTCGCGTCACAGACGGCCTCTGCAACGGAATCTGTTGCTAACCAGATTTCCCGCGTCCGGACTTCGGTTGGCAGCGTTTCAGAGTCGTCTGATAATCTGAACGAGCTGATTGTGAAGCTGAATGATGTTTCCGGCGCAATTGCGGCGGCCATGGAGCAGCAAGGCGCTTCGACGCAGGAAATTGCAAGTAATGTTGATCGCGCTGCACAATCAGCGGGTTCAGTGTCGGCCAGCATTGGTGAAGTTGCCAGTATTGCTCAACAAACCGGTCAGTCTTCACGCCGGATCGGTGAGCAGGCAGACGGCGCTATTCAGGAAGCCCGCCGTTTGAAAGAGCAGGCAGACAGCTTTGTGAAGCGTCTTCTGGCGAGCTAGAACGCCAGCGATCCCAACAAAAAAGAGCGCCTCGTTAGGGGCGCTCTTTTCGTTTGATACGGCTATCGGCCTTTAGCAGGTCGCGACAATGCCGCCGTCCAGAGCGATGGTCTGACCAACCACGTAAGAACCGGCTTTAGATGACAGGAAGATCGCAACGCCTGCAGCATCCGATGGCGCGCCGACGCGGCCAGCCGGATTTTGCGCGCCGATAGCGCCCCAATCCACATCGTCGCCTTCGGTTTTGCCGCCAAAGCCGACACCCGTTGAAAGCATGTATGTCGGGAATGGGCCCGGTGCGATTGCGTTCACAGTGATGTTGTCGCCGATCAGGTGCGCAGACAGAACGCGTGTCAGGTGGTGAACGGCTGCTTTGGACGCGCTGTAAGAAGGCGTCAGCATTTTAGGTGTGCGCAGACCATCAATAGAACCGATATTGATGACGCGTGCCGGATCTTCAGCTGTGCCTGCTGCGCGGAGCATTGGAAGCAGTTTCTGGGTCATGAAGAAAACGCCTTTGACGTTCACGTCCATGACTTTGTCCCAGCCCATTTCAGGGAATTCATCAATCGGTGCGCCCCATGCTGCACCGGCATTGTTGATGAGCACGTCGACCTTGTCTGTGACTTTTGCAAGCTCAGATGCCAGGTGATTGACGCCGTCCATAGTGGACATGTCAGACGGGATCGCGCCGATATCGTCGCCATACGCTTTCAGGCGTTCGACAGCTTCTTCGCATGCAGCGGCTTTACGGGATGAAATAATGACTTTCGCGCCAGCGTTCAGAAAGCCTGCAGCCATCATCTCGCCAATACCGCGTGAACCACCAGTGATGACCACGGTTTTGCCGGCTACCGAGAATAAATTGTCAAAGTCCATCTGCATGGGCGTCTCCTTACTTGCTTGTTTCGTGTTTCCCCGATGAATACAGGTGTCCTGTATTCGTCTAATGCGGTTTCGTGTAGCATGACTGTTCAAAGTGCAAAGTAAAACTTGGCTTTACTGCGCTTCCTTATCCCTCAGCGACCCGGATTTTCAGCGCCAAATCTCACCTGCGACAGTTTAGGATAGTTGACTATTTTTTTCTCTGATATAGCAATGTTTATAAGAGACAGAGGCCGAAAGAGCCTCGGCCATAACGGGAGGAAGCCTGGTGCAAATGCCAGCAAAGCGCGGAACGACCCCAATTGCGGGAATATTGCTAGGCGGCATTTCGCTGTTGGTGTTGGCTGGATGCGTCCAGACCGAGACCGCTTCTTCCGATACTGTGGATACCTCTGTTGCTGAAACTGTGGCTATGGAGGCGCGCGTAGAGACGCCGCATCCGGGCGCGCTTGTGTATCAGGAACGATGTGCGGACTGCCATGATGCAGGCGGTGACCTGCGCATGCCGAGCCTCGCTGATCTTCAGAACATGAGCGGACCGTTCCTGCGCTATGCGGTTACGCAGGGCAAAATGCGCGATATGGCGACAGGCCTGAACCGCACGCAAATTGCTGACCTGATCGATTATCTTTCCCCTGCTAGTGAAACGGGTACTGTCGTCTCAGAGGCTGCGCAGTGCGAAAGCACCGATATTGATTTTGATACCGTCCATGTTGGCTCATGGGGCGTGACAACAGATAACCAGCGGTATTTCAGCTCTCAATCAACGTCTCTGACGGCTGAGAATGTTGATGGGCTTGAACTCGCCTGGGCGTTCGGCATGCCGGGTACGTCTGACATGCGATCTTATCCTGTCGTGACGGAAGACACGATCTTCACGGCTGCAACGTCTGGTCACCTCTTCGCGATTGACCGCCAGTCCGGCTGCATCAAATGGCATAACCAGACAGAGCGCCCGATGCGTTCTGCGGTATCGCTTGGCGAAGTTGGCGGCGCACCCGCTATTTTCGTGATGGATGCCATTGGAACCGTTCACGCCTATCGCGGGGAAACGGGTGAGGCGCTCTGGTCGACTGAAGCTGCGCTTTTCAACACATCCATGGGCACAGGCGGCGTGGTGCCTGCTGGTGATCGTCTCATCGTGCCGATGTCGAACAATGATGCGCCCCGCGCTATGGATCCGCGTTTTGAGTGCTGCAAAGGCCATGGCGGCGTGCATGCACTGGATATGGAAACCGGCGAGATCCTCTGGACGACACATATGACACCGGACGCTGAGCCGATCGGTGTGTCGTCTGTCGGGACCCAGCAATGGGGCCCTTCTGGTGCGCCTGTCTGGGCTACGCCTGCCGTCGATCTGGAAAATGGCCGAGTCTATATTGGTACAGGCGAGAACACCTCGCTGCCGGCAACAGAGACAAGTGATGCCCTCATCGCGCTCGACCTTGAGACGGGTGAGATGCTCTGGGTGTATCAGGCCTGGGATCACGACACTTGGAACATGTCCTGCTCAGCGTTCCGTCCTGATGGTCCAAACTGCCCGACACCTGAAGGGCCGGACTATGACTTTGGCGGCGGCGTCACGTTCACGCAGCTCTCTGATGGCCGCGAGGTTGTGGTCGCAGGTCAAAAATCTGGCGACGTGCATGTCGTCGATGCTGAAACGGGCGAGCTTGTCTGGACGCGGAAGATTTCTGCAGGCTCAGCGCTCGGCGGTGTGCATTGGGGTGTCACCGTTTCCAATGGCCGCGTCTATGCGCCTGCGGCCGACCCTGAATTTCCGATGGATCCGGCCGAATATAATCCGCAACCGGGGCTGTATGTGCTCGACCTTGATACAGGAGACATGCTCTGGTCAGTGAGCGCTGAGCGCGGATGCGATATTACGTATGCGGAACGCAACGAGCAGACCGAGCCTTGGCCGGACTGTTCTTTCTCCTACGGATATTCGGCGACGCCTGCATCTACGGATGAGCTCGTTGTTATTGGTGCGCTCGACGGAAACCTGTTCATATTCAATGCTGAAACGGGCGAGCGCCTCTGGGAATATGACACGGTTCGTGAATTTGAAACGGTGAACGGCATCTCCGCCCATGGCGGCGCGATTGATAATGCCGGGCCGTTCCTGGCGGGTGACATGCTTTATGTTCAGTCCGGCTATAGCGGTTTCAGCCAGATGCCGGGGAATGCACTCCTCGCTTTCCGGCTGACTGGGAAGGAAGAATAAAAATGAAAACATCTAACCTTGCGGTATTCGCACTCGGCGGGGCTTTGATGCTGTCGGCTTGCGGAAATAACGAAGAAGCCGAGATCGAAGCGCGCATGTCCGCTGTCGCGACATTCATGACTGAAGAAATGGATGAAACGGCAGACGGCATCTGGGACAATGCCGGCTACATCCTCACCGAAGAAGGTGAAGAGTCTCTCTTCCCGGAAACCGATGAAGAGTGGGCTGTCGTTATTCAGGCGACGGATGATCTGATTGCGCAAACGCGCCGTCTGCAGTCTGAAGAGTTTGCAGGCGATGACGAAGAGTGGATCGCGATTTCTGAAGGGCTGGTCGTAGCCGCTGAACGCGTGCGTGCCGCTGCTGAAGCGCGCGACGAAGACGAGCTGTTTGATGCGGGCGGTCAGGTCTATCGGGTCTGCCTTGCCTGCCATCAGCGCTACGCTCTGGATATTCAGAGAATTCGATGAACGCTCTTTCGTCTCCTTATAGCTATGATCGACAGGCTGTCTTGCGTCTCGCGCTGACAGGCCTCGCGATTTGCTTGCTGTTCGCGTTGCCGTCTTTTGCCCATGACGTCTCGCAGCAGAATGCACGCTATATCGAGTCGATTTCCGGCTTTGCGCCAATTCCTTTTCTGTATCTCGGCGCCAAACATATGGTGACGGGCACAGACCATGTGCTCTTTCTGCTTGGCGTCGTTTTCTTCCTGCGCCAGTTCAAGGATATTCTGGTCTATGTGAGCCTGTTCACGATTGGCCATAGCCTCACGCTGCTCGGCGGTGTGCTGGGTGGCTTTCATGCCAACGAGTATTTAGTGGATGCAATCATCGGCCTGTCTGTTGTCTATAAAGCGTACGACAATATCGGTGGCTTCAAAAACTGGGGAGCTCTGCGGGTAAACCCGAAATGGGCGGTGGCTGCATTCGGCCTCGCGCACGGTACGGGCCTAGCGACCAAGCTTCAGGCACTATCGGTCTCTGAAGAGGGGCTGATCGCCAATATGATCAGCTTCAATATTGGCGTCGAACTCGGTCAGGTTCTGGTGCTCATATTCATTGTCAGCCTTTTGAATATCTGGCGTCAGGCACGCGGTTTCGAACAACAGGCCTGGTACGCGAACGTGCTGCTCATGACCGCTGGTTTCATTCTGTTCGGTCAGCATTCCTTTGCCTTCATTCAGTCAGGAGGTTTCTGAGATGAATGAGACTACGCGCGGAACGCTGCTTCCGCTTCTCTTTTCCATCCTTATTGCGGCGATCGTGCTCGTGCTCGCTGTTCTGCCCGCAGAGTTTGGCGTCGACCCGACAGGTTTTGGCCGGGCATCAGGCCTGATGGTGCTTTCCAATGAAGAGATGGAAACCACAAATTATAACGAGGCGGGTGAGGCCGATATCCGCTCCGACCGTCAGGTCTGGACGCTCGCGCCTTATGAAAACCTTGAATACAAATACCACCTGCTGGAAGGGCAATCCCTTCTCTTTGACTGGTCTGCAACGGCAGAAGTTGAATACGACTTCCACACCGATGCGATGATTGACGGCGAAGAGGTCTCCGACAGCTTTGCTATCTCAGCAGGTACAGGCGCGCGCGGCAGCTATGTCGCTCCATATGACGGAATTCACGGCATCTTTTTTGAAAACCGCGGAGCGGAAGATGTCGAGATTACACTCGTGACTTACGGGTTCTATGACGAAGCCACCCTGTTTCGTGATGGAGGGGTCTACGAGGATCAAATAAACGGGGAGGGTACTGAATGAGAGATTTAATGCTGTGGCTCGATGGTCAGCAGCTAAGTGTCGCCTTACGGGAGTCGTTCCTGGTCTGGTCCGCGATCGAAGCGACACACATCATGACGCTGATGCTGTTTGTCGGAACCATCATCATGGTCGATCTGAGACTGCTTGGTGTGCTTTTCACCAAAACGCCGGTATCGGCGATTGAAAAGCGCATTCTGCCACTGACGATGGTCGGCTTTGCGGTTTTGATGATCACGGGCGTCGTTTTGTTCTACGCCAAGCCACTTACCTATTACAACAATATGTACTTCCGGCTGAAACTGATCGTGATCGCGCTCGCGATGATCAACATCATGGTGTTCCACTTCCGGGTTCAGCATGGTCAGGCGAAGTGGGATAATGCTGAAAAGCCGCCAATGAGCGCGCGCGTGATCGCCGGGCTATCACTTTCGAGCTGGGTGATTGTCGTCTGTCTCGGCCGTCTTATCGCGTATGGTGACTGGTTTCATTGCGCGACATTCAACGAGGGTGACTTCCTCTACTTCTTCTCTGATTGTCCGCAACTGGGAGGCCACTGATGTTGTTTGATCTGATCTACCAACTCGCAGGCAATGCCGACTTCTATTCCGACAATATCGAGCCGCTATTCCGCGCTACCGATCAGGGGCCTGCGGCGCGATTCGTGAAAGATGCGTGGTATTTTACGCCGATGGCGGGGTGTGTGCACCTTGTTGCACTATCTCTGTTGGGCGGCGCTATTCTGCTGGCTGACCTTCGGGTTGTTGGCCCGGGCGTCACGGCGCGTTCACCTGGTGAGCTGAACCGGAAAATGCACCCGTTCCTTGTCGGGGCAGCAATCGCTCTGATCATCTCAGGCATTATGCTTGGGTTGGGGCAGGTGATGCGGATCTATAACAGTCCGCCATTTTGGCTGAAAATGGCAGGCTTATTTTCCGCGCTCGTATTTACCTTCACGACGCGCGATAGCGTCATCCGAAACAATGGCAAGTTCACGCCAGTCGCGATTATCGGCCTCGTGATCTCTATGCTGGTCTTCTGGTACGCCTGGATCGAGCTGACCGACTGGAGATATGCGGCCCGTCAGGCCTACCTCATTCTGATGCTGCTGATCGTGGGCTTTATTACCGCGCCAATGTATCTGAAGAGTGAGAAGGTTGAGAAGCTTCGTGCTCTGCCAATGTATATTTCACTTCCGGGCTTTCTGGTGGTTGTTGGTGCTTTGATTTCCGCAGCATTCCTGCTCGCGCGGATCGACTATCAGTATTTCCATGAGCTTGACCTCAACGCGATGGGGATTGCTGCATTCTTCCACCCGTCCATTCTGGGCATGATGCTGGTGTCTTATATTGCCGGTGTGATTTCCTGGATTGGTATGGGTGCAGTGCAGACCCAGCCCTTGAGCATGCGCTTTGTCAGCATGATGAGCATGTTCCTCTGGCTCTCGGTTGCGATTTCGGGTCGCTGGATTGCTTTCTGGTAGGCGATAAGACTTACTTCACAATGCGAAAAGCCCGGGCCGATCGGCCCGGGCTTTTTGTTTTATGTCGCTGTTGAGAGCAGACAAAAGAAAACCGCCTCTGGCGTGAACCAGAGGCGGCTTCATATCAGATTAGATCGTGTGTGATCTTATTCTGTCGGGTCAGAACCGTCTTCCGGAGCGCCTGTGCCTGAAGAACCTACGAACATTTGCTCGCCGTTCGGGAAGGTCACGTCACGGCCGTTAGCTTTACAAGCTGGCGCGCAAAGGCGGTCGATAGACTGGTAGCCACGAACAACGAGGTCTGTACCAGGTGACAGCGTGCGGCGGTTCAGACCAGCGCGCAGCAGAGTGTTAGGCGTGCCACCTTCAACCATCCAAGGCTGGGTTGTGCCATCTTCCTGCTCCACATCGATGTGAATCCATGTGTGCGGGTTCACCCACTCAACGCGGGTTACTGTGCCTTCGAGCAGAACCGGCGCGTCAGCGTCGAACTCGGCAGAGAAAGCGTGGTGGGCGTAGGATGCGCCAGCAACTAGGGCTACAGCTGTCGCTGTACCGAATGCTGCGAGCGTCTTTTTCCCCATTTTAATCATGTACGTTGCCTCCAGATTATAAGTGTGCGGGCCACTTTATGTTAGTTTAATATCACGACCCGCATGAATATCAACTGAATGAGTCAGTTGGACTGCTTTTTGTTATTGGCCACCATTTGCTTCGGCAGCCGCCTCAGCCGAGAGGCGCTCTTCGCGGCGCGCGCCAGCGAGAATGCCCGGCAGTGAGTAGTTGCCTTCATGGCAAGCATACTCGTAAATCGGGCCATCTGTCGCCCATAGAGGCATCTCGGCGCTCCATGGCTGTGTGAAGAGGTCCGGGTCTGTGACCGTGTACTCGTAGAAAATTGTGTCATCAGCGACGCGGGTAAAGCGCTCTTCGACAACTGTATCTTCCTGAAGGTAGAAGCGCTGTGCCTGAGAGGAGCGCTGGTTCATATCCGGATGGAAATTGGTCGTCTCAACGACGAGTGTGTCGCCTTCCCAGTGGCCGACGGAATCACCGAGCCATTGCGCCATCTCAGGACCGCGATGTTCTGCATTCATGCGGATCTGGCGGGCGTTGTGGTTCATTTCAACGAGCAGTACGATCAGGTCGTCTGTCTGGAAGAACTGGACGTGATTGTTATAGAGCACGTTCAGCATTGGCGGTGCGCCGGTGGAGCCATAACCGACTGTGCAGCGCTCGGCTGCGGAACGGTTTTCCGGGTTATCGTAATTGTGCCATGCCAGAGCCACGGCTTCTTCCATCTCCGCGCGGCCTTCCTCGGAATAAGGGATGCGGCCGTCAGCCGGATCAACGATCCATGAAGAACGATACTCGCCGTTTACAACGCCAAGTGTGCTGCCTGGGTCGAGCCAGAACGCGTTATAGCCGCCCACACTGCCACCAGCTTCCGGTGCTTCGCGGATTTCGTCAGGATTACGCGCAGAATTGCGCTGGTCGAACATGCGCGCGCGCATTTCTTCAGCGTTCTGGGCAATCTCCGGCGGGATGACGAGGGTGTCGAACATCGGGCTGCGTTCGATTGATGTAATGGATGCTTTGGACCAGACGCCAGCAAAGCTCGGCGTGCCGTCTTCCATGCGTGGCGGTTCATAATTCGGGTCCCAAGGAGCTGGTCCGTCCTGAGCGGCGGCACCAGACATGCCGATCGCGATGAGACTTATGGTCGCCGTGAGGCATTTGGTCAGGCGTGATGTCATTGCTGTTTTTCCCCGGGCTATGACGTTTTTATTCTTGAGGCAGGTCGCTCGTTCAGCTGGTATAATACTGACGACCGGCAGCTTGTTTGGTTTAATTCGTGGTCTCACCGTTTTCGGCAGCTTCACGTGCGAGGGCTTCCTCACGACGGGCTCCGCCTAGAATGCCCGGCAGAGAGTAATTTCCTTCGTGGCAGGCATATTCGTAGATCGGGCCTTCAGCCGCCCAGAGCGGCATCTCTGCGCGCCATGGCTGGGTGTAGAGGTCCGGATCAGTGACGGTGAATTCGTAGAAGATCACATCGTCTGCTACGCGCGTGAAACGCTCTTCGACGACAGTGTCTTCCTCAACATAGAGGCGGTGGCGGATCGCGCCGCGGATCAGATTTCCAGGATGGAAGTTAGTCGTTTCCACGACAAGGGTGTCACCTTCCCAGTGGCCAACGGAGTCGCCGAGCCATTGGCGCATTTCAGGCGCGCGGTGTTCTTCATTCAGCCGCACCATGCGGGCATTGTGGTTCATCTCGACAAGAATGGAGACGACATCTTCGGTCTGATAGAACTGGACATGGTTGTTATAGAGCACGTTCAGCATTGGCGCGCCGCCCGTAGAGCCGAAGCCTACTGTGCAACGTTCACCGGCTGAGCGTACTTCAGGGTCATCAAAGCTGCGTTGGCTCATGGCCTCTGCCATTGCCGCGCGGCCTTCCTCTGAATACGGGACCTTGCCATCTGCAGGATCAACGATCCATGAGGAGCGGTATTCGCCGTTAACAACGCCGATCCGGTCGCCCATATCCATCCAGAATGTATTGTACCCGCCAACATCCTGACCGGCTTCCGGCGCAGGTGCATCGGGATCAGTCGGGCCCTGACTGGCTTCCATGGCCATAGCCTGACCGTTTTCGATAGCGCGCGCGACGGCTGGCGCTATCATCAGGTCGGCAAATTGCGGTGTGCGCTCCAGAACGGTGAGCGAAGCTTTAGACCAGACACCAGCAAAGCTTGGCGTGCCATCCGCCATGCGAGGCGGTTCGTAATTCGGGTCCCACGCCTCTGGCGCGTCCTGTGCCGAGGCGGCGGCTGCGCCAGTTACCGTCATCACGGTAAGCGCAGTCGCTGCGGCTAGTTTCTTTAATGCCGATTGCACGACATATCCTCCCTAACTCGTGTCGAACGGGCCAACCTCATTTTTCGGGTCAGCTCCGTTCATAGCGTACGGCGAATTATTCGCCGCCGCTGTTCTCGCTCGCAGCTTCGCGGGCGAGGGCTTCCTGGCGACGCGCGCCAGCAAGAATGCCTGGAAGAGAATAGTTCCCTTCATGACAGGCGTATTCGTAGATTGGGCCTTCAGCCGCCCATAGTGGCATTTCAGCCGACCATGGCTGGGTGAACAGATCCGGGTCTGTCACGGTGAACTCATAATGGATGACGTCGTCAGACACGCGGGTGAAGCGTTCCTCGACAAGAGAATCCGGCTGCAGATACAGATAGTGGCGAATAGCGGAGCGAACCGAGTTCTGCGGATGGAAATTGGTCGTTTCCACAACAAGCGTGTCGTCTTCCCAGTGGCCGATAGAATCGCCGAGCCATGTGCGCATTTCCGGATCGCGGTGCTCCGTGTTCATCCGGATAATGCGGGCGTTATGGTTCATTTCCGCCAGAATGCGGATTGTGTCGCCATCCTGAAAGAACTGGACGTGGTTGTTGTAGAGCACGTTCAGCATTGGGGGCGTGCCAGTAGAGCCAAAACCGACGGAGCAGCGTTCGCCCGCCATGCGGATTTCCGGATCGTCAAAGTTTTCACGCGCTTCCTGACGCGCGGAAAAAGCCTCTTCGCGGCCCGCTTCAGTGTACGGAATTTGTCCGTCAGCCGGGTCGACAATCCAGGACGAGCGATACTCGCCATCAATCACGCCCAGCGCGGTGCCGGGGTCGGTCCAGAAGGCGTTATAGCCGCCAACATTCTGGCCCGCTTCCGGGGCTTCCAGCTCGTTCGGGTCGCGTGGGGCGTTAGCAGCTTCGGTGGCCGCTGCACGGCCTTGCTCAATGCGCTGGGCAATTGCCGGCGGAATGACAAGATCAGTGAATTGCGGGCTGCGCTCAAGCACAGTGAGAGATGCTTTTGACCAGATGCCGGCAAAGCTTGGCGTGCCGTCTTCCATGCGGGGCGGCTCATAGGTCGGGTCCCATGCAGGCGGCGCGTCCTGTGCGGAGGCAGCCAGCGCCATCGCGCTTACAAGCATGGAAATGGCGCCCTTAGAAACCAGGTTCTTTAACGGTGATGTCATGTCGCGCTCCCTAAACTGATTATTATAGTCTGAGATGCGCGGTGCGCGTTGATAAAACGCGCACCGGTGTGGTCATCTCTGAAAGCGGCAGGTCTATTCCCCGCCACCTCCGTTAGCAGCAGCTTCCGCTGCCAGACGTTCTTCGCGTCGTGCGCCCGCCAGAATACCCGGCAGAGAGTAGTTGCCTTCATGGCAGGCATACTCATAGATCGGGCCTTCAGCCGCCCAGATCGGCAACTCGCCGCGCCATGGCTGTGTGAACAGATCCGGGTCAGTCACGGTGAACTCGTAATGGATCACTTCGTCAGATACGCGTGTGAAGCGCTCTTCTACGACTGTATCCGGTTCGAAATACAGCTCGTGACGAATAGCCGTGCGAATAGAGTTATCCCGGTGGAAATTGGTCGTTTCCACGACGAGCGTATCGCCTTCCCAGTGTCCAATCGAATCGCCAAGCCATTCACGCATTTCCGGACCACGGTGTTCCGCATTCATGCGGATCATGCGGGCATTGTGGTTCATTTCTGCGAGAATAACGATCAGGTCTTCCTGTTGGAAGAACTGAATATGGTTGTTGTAAAGCACGTTCAGCATAGGCGGTGCGCCTGTAGAGCCGAAACCGACTGTGCAACGTTCGCCTGCAGAGCGGACTTCCGGATCAGAGAAGCTGTTACGCATGGTTGAAATGGCGTTTTCGGCTTCTTCACGGGCTGCGTCTGTATAAGGGATCTGGCCATCTGCCGGATCTACAATCCAGGATGAGCGGTATTCGCCATCAATGACGCCGAGTGCATTGCCCGGGTCCATCCAGAAACGGTTATAGCCGCCCACGCCAGCGCCGCCCGCTTCGGGTGCCTGACGGATTTCGTCAGGATCACGTGCTGCATTGGCGCGCTCTGTCGCTGCGGCGTTACCGGACTCGATCGCTTGCGCCATGGCAGGCGGGATCACGAGATCGGAGAACTGGCGTCCGCGTGTCAGAACGGTAAGGGATGCCTTTGACCACACACCGGCAAAGCTTGGTGTGCCATCTTCCATGCGTGGCGGCTCATAGTCCGGATCCCATGGGGCCGGGCCATCCTGAGCCATCGCACCCGGCATGGCAGCGAGAAGTCCCGCTACCGCCGAGGCTGTGAGAAGTTTGAGCGCTTTCATTAGTCAAGCGGCTCCCGGCGCAGGTGGCCGTGAAGAAGTTCTTCAACAAATTCAATGCAGTTGAATTCGAGGATCTGAGCGTCTTCTTCGATCTGGCGGTAGAGCACCATGGAGATTTCCCAAGGCTCTGTGTAGGTTTCTGGCTCGACGATCGTCGCTGTGTAGCGAATGTGATTGTCGTCAATACGGGAATAACGCTCGGTGACTTCGGCGCCGTATGGCAGGAAGTTGCCAGCGCGGTCGAGCCATGTCTGACCGTTCTGGTATTTGACTTCGATTACAAAGTCATCGCCGTCCCAGTAACCATAGTTCTGACCCATCCAGCTATCGACCGGCGCTTCGCCCGGATCTTCGCCAAGGAAGACGTTACGAACTGCGCCAGCATATTCGTAAGCCATCAGCATCTGGCCCTGTTCCTCATTCATGATGATCTGGAACGGGAATGGCATATAGTTCGCTCGCGGAACGCCCGGCTGGTAGCATTTGATATTCGGGTCGCGATCAATCCAGTTTTCAAAATTCGCATCGCGGCGCTCGAGTGCGTCCGCTGTGTATGGAATGTCGCCCGTGCTTACGACGCTTTCGCCCGCTGGAACCGCGCCAATGGCGCCCAGTGCGACAACGCGGCTATCAGGCAGAGGGCCGTATGGGCCTTCACGCAATTGCATAGCATGGCGTGCATGGTGTGCTTCCAGGTCGTAGTAAGCGCGATTGTTGACGCGCCAGACGCCGTTCAGGTCTGGACGAGCGCTTTCTTCAGCAACAGCTGGAGCTGCTGCGGTTGTTGGCGCTGTACCGGTTGATTGCGCAGTCGCGCAGCCGGCCAGCAGCGCCATCGCTGCAGCGGCTGAAAACAAAGCCTTCATGTATATCCTCCCGCGAAAGGCATTTTCGCCTTTCTGACTCCTCAAGTAAGTTGGCAGCTGGCGGCGCTTTTGCGCACTCTGCCAGCCTGCCGTTGAATTTGTGATACTTAACTACACGAATGTCAAGTTAGGTAAATTTGCCAGCCGGCTGATTACTCGACCAGAGCGTCATAGACGGCCTCACGGCTCGCACCGCGCGGGTCAAACTGCGATTCAGGATCGCCTGCGAACAGCTGGATCATGCCGATGAAATAAAGGTCATTGGCAGGATCGATCCAGAACCATGTTCCGGCAGCACCGCCCCAGTAATATGTGCCAGGGCCTTGTCCTGTACCTGTGGCGGACGGGTCCATAACGATGCCGAAATCAAGACCGAAGCCATGGCCTTCAGCGCCTGTTGCGCGCCCCGCATTGCCGTTGGACCAAAGCTCCATATCCGGACCGAGAACGTTTGTGCGCATCAGCTCGACAGTGTCTTCGCGGATAATGCGGTGGCCATTCAGTTCGCCGCCATTGAGCATCATCTGACAGAAATTCTTATAGTCATCGAGTGTCGCGACGAGGCCGCCGCCACCGGATTCCATAGGTACCGTATCTTCACGGAAACGCGTTTCGAGCGTCGGGACAGTTACCAGTCGATCATATTCCGGACTGAAGGTGAAAACATCAGACAGGCGGTCATAATCGGCTTCCGGAACGAAGAAGCCGGTATCGTCCATGCCAAGTGGTGTGAAGATGTTTTCGTCGAGGAATTCGCCAAAGCTCTGGCCTGAAAGCTTCTCTACAATGTAGCCCTGCACATCGACAGCGGCGCTGTAATACCAGTCATCGCCCGGCTGGAAGAGCAGGGGAACGTCAGCGATCGCATCAATGAAGGAATCCAGATCCGGCTCTCGCAGAATGCGGCGCTCGCGGAAGGCTTCATTCGCGATATCCGTGCCGCCCAGACCGTAAGCAAAACCTGCCTGATGGCTCATGACTTCGCGCATGGTTGGCGGGCGGTTCGCATCAACAAGACGCGGTGTGCCGTCTTCATTCACGCCGTCCAGAACGCGAAGATTTTCAAATTCCGGAATGTAGTCAGTGACCGGATCGTCGAGGTCCCACAGGCCCTGTTCCCACAGCATCATCATGGCAACGCCGGTTATCGGCTTGGACATGGAGTAGATGCGGTAAATCGTATCTTCCTGAATCGGCGCGTTCGTTTGAGTTGAGGCGAGACCGAAGTAATTGCGTGCGATTTCTTCTTCGCCGGATACCAGAACATAAGACAGGCCGATGACTTCGCCGGATTCAACCGCCTGACGCATGGCGTCGTCCAGGTTTTGAAGGCCTTCTGCAGAGAAGCGGCTTTCATGGATTTCGGTTTGTTCAACAGCGGCTGGCGCGGATTCCGAACTTGTCGGATTACATGCGCCAAGCGCAAGCAGCGCGGCAAAACATGCGCCAGCGATCAGCTTTGGGCGCCGTAAGCCCGTCGTCTCGGTTGTGTTCAAGGTATCCTCCCAGGATTATGTTCTCTCTTTAATAGAGTGAACTATGCATAATCGCGGGAGGTGTGCCAGTGATTTTAAACGCGCTCAGGCCGGTGTGGATTCAGCGCTGACTTTCTCCGGGGCTTTCGCTGGCGCCTTCACAAGATCGGAGAACATTTCAGTGACAGTATCGATGACCTGAAGTGTTTCAGCTTTCAGGTCTGTATCATGGTCTTTGAAGTTCATTCGGACATAGTGGTTGCCAGACATGAGCATGCCGGCAACGAGGCGCGGTGTTGTCACGCCTTCAAACGGCATGCCGAAATCTTTCGCCAGATGTTTGGTCAGAAGATCTTCATACTCGCCACGGATCGCGAGTGTCGCGCCCATAATAGTTGGCGTTGAATAGCTCATGCGAAGGTGGGACCGAAATGCCTCGGCGTCTTCCAGAAGCGTATCAACGGTTTCGGACATCCAGTTGCGCCAGAACGCAAATGTGCTTTGAGACGCGTCGCGCTTGCTGATCGCTTCTTCGAAAAGGCGCAGCCAGTATTCATCGCCTGCTTTTGCGAGATCCTGTTTGGTGCCGAAGTGACGGTAAAGTGTCTGAACGTGCAGGCCCGCTGCTTCCGCGACTTCTTCAAGTGTCGTGTTGTCGTAACCTTTGGTCAGAAACAGATGGCGGGCAGACCTGACGAGTTTCAGGCGCGTTTCCATTTTCCGTTTCGTTCGCAATGGAAATTTCGTCGTCATGTCTTTCGTCCGTCTTTCTTTCTTGTCCCAGTTGGTTCGGGTTCGTTTTTTATAACGAGCCCGATACATTCCATACCGAGACTCAAGCAAGGCATATGATCACAGCATGTAAGTGATTAAAAGCTCGCAAACCTCATACTTTTATCGGATTTCGCTATAAAAAAACTTAAAAAATGCCCATCAACACTGTCGTTCTCACTTGGAACACAGATTTTCCGGGTGAGCTATGCAGGATTGTGTCGCACCTATGCAGGTCGTGCTGTGCGCAATTTTGCCAGAAAAAGAGGCGGTCGGAAACCGACCGCCTTCAGGTCTTCTGGGAAAGAAAAGACAGACTCTCAACCCTTGCACAGGGGAAAAAGAGACTGACCTCGGAGCGCCGGAAGCCGGCTCTCCTACGAGACGGCAATACAAGGGACTGCCGCGTCGTTTGTTTTGAGGCGGATACTACACAGGCAGGCACCGCGCTCAATTCTGTCGTGGAAGAGTTTGTCGCTGTTCGATTTATTCGAACGCGCCTTGCTGCACTCCCCCAAATGCAAGCCTCGTAAAACGGCCCCGTCAGGCGATTTCATGATAGGCTCACTACATCTTTAGTGCAGGCTATTAAACGCGTACAGTTTCGTGATCAACTCACTAATTGCAGAAAAAATACTAAAGCATGCCGCAGCGTAAGCGCTGACGCGTTTTCGAACGCCGCTGCACGATAAACGGGCGGTGCTTTGTTTCTGCGTTAAAGGGGGTTCAGGCGCGTGCTTTGTTCTTCAGACGCTTCTGAATGTACATGGCTTCGTCGGCGCGCTCGATGAAGTGCTCCGGTGTTTCACCGCGTTCCCAAACGGCGACGCCGCATGAGACATCGAGTGTCATGGCAGCGCTTGCTTCGCCAAATTCCATCTCTTTGAGGTCATCAGAAAAGAAACCGGCTTTCTGGGCGGCTTGCTCTTCTTCTGCGTTAAGAAGGAGTACAGCGAACTCGTCTCCGCCCATACGGCCGACGAGGTCGGACTGGCGAACATGCTTCTTAATGATGGAGACAAAGGATTTCAGTGCCATGTCACCGGTCGAGTGACCGAGCGTGTCATTGAGCGCTTTAAAGTAATCCAGGTCCATATAGACGAGACAGACCGTCGTGCCGTAGCGCTCGCAGAAAGAAATCTGTTTTGCGAGCTCGCGCATGAAAGCGCGGCGGTTATATACCGGCAAAAGCGGGTCGTGGTCAGCAATGTCGCGTGCCTGATCCAGCGCAGCGTTTAGCGATTGGACGGTTTCGAGGAGATTCTGGCGCTCGGTCATAAGACCAACCAGCATGTGGAGCTGGTTCGGCGTGAGGTCATCTACCGACCAGCCGGACGCATTGAGAAATGTGTTGAGCGACGCGCGAACGGAATCGGACGTGCGATCATTGTTTCCCCCGCCCGGATAGAGCTGGAGAACCTTTCCTGATGTCCAATTCTGATGACCCGAAGGCGTGTCAGACATTAAATCATTCCTCGCAATTCTATTAAGAATGCGCTGAATGGCTTAGTGGACGGTTAACGATAGGCGATTTTTTCTTTAAAAACCGGATGGAAACTGCGTAATTGCGGAGGGTCTTGCCAGCGGGAACAAAATCCATAAGTTGTCCCTTTGCTGGAGCACACCCGCTATGACAACCACGCCTCAGGTTGGGATTATTATGGGCAGTCAGTCTGACTGGCCGGTTCTCTCCGCCGCTCATGACATGCTTGAATCCCTTGGTGTTGCACATGAGTGCAAGATCGTGTCTGCCCACCGTACGCCAGACCGTATGTTTACCTATGCACGCGAAGCCGAGGCGCGCGGTATTCAGGTGATTATCGCCGGTGCAGGCGGGGCAGCCCACCTTCCAGGCATGGTCGCGGCGCTGACCCATTTGCCAGTGTTTGGCGTTCCAATGGAAAGCAAAGCGCTCAAAGGCATGGATAGCCTTCTGTCGATTGTGCAGATGCCAAAAGGCGTTCCCGTTGGCACGCTCGCCATTGGCGGGGCAGGCGCAGCGAACGCTGCTTTGCTGGCGGCGTCTGTTGTCGCGCTTCATGATGAAGACGTACGTGCACGCCTGATTGCGTTCCGCGAAGAGCAAAGCGCCGCGGTGACAGAGGAACCGGTAGACCAATGACACCTTTACCCGTCGGCTCGGTGATTGGAATTCTGGGCGACGGTCAGCTTGGCCGGATGCTTGCCACCGAGGCGGCCCGGCTCGGCTTTGATGTTGTTGTGTTTGGACAGGATGAGGATAGTCCTGCGCGACGTGTCGCGTCACATTCGATTATCGCAGACTACACTGATCGTGACGCGCTTGCGGAGTTATCTGTCCGTTGCGATCTGATCACGCTGGAATTTGAGAACGTGCCTGTTGAGGCGCTGCAAATCCTTGAGGACATGGGCGTTACCGTTTGCCCGGGCCAGACCTCTCTGAAAATCTGTCAGGATCGCCATCTGGAGAAATCCTTCTCGCGTGATGCGGGCGTCATGACGGCTGATTATCACGTCGTGAACAGCGTTGATGAGGCAATGACGGCGTTCGAGGCGCTCGGCGGAAACGGCATTCTGAAAACACGCCGCGACGGATATGACGGGCACGGCCAACGTCGGCTGAAGCCTGAAGACAGTCCGGTTCAGGCGTTTGAAGATTTGCGTGAAGCGCCATGCGTGTTCGAGGCGCTCGTGCCTTTCGCTGGAGAAATGTCTGTCATCGTGGCGCGCCGCGCTGATGGTGAAATGGCTACGTTTGAGCCTGCCGAGAATATTCATAAGAACGGTATTCTCCACATCTCACGTGCGCCTTCGCGTTATGCCGAAGAGACAAAACAGGCTGCTATCGAGGCGGCAAAAAATCTCGCAGAGGCGCTCGGCCATGTGGGTGTCATGGCGTGTGAGTTCTTCGTTCTGGAGTCGGGCGAGATCCTTCTCAATGAGATCGCGCCGCGCGTCCATAATTCAGGGCATTGGACACCTGAAGCCTGTATCACCGGTCAGTTCGAGCAGCATATTCGCGCCATTGCGGGCTGGCCGCTTGGTAGTACAGACCGTCTCATGGATGTTGAGATGGAGAATCTGCTCGGTGACGACGTGATGAAGGCTCATGGATCAGCTGGTCCGGGCGATATGATCACGCTCTATGGCAAGCGCGAAATGCGCGCCGGCCGAAAAATGGGCCACATTGTCCGGAAGCTTTAAAGCTTCGAGAATCCAGGGTCTTCAAACATCGGGCCCCAGCCGCGT
>CENJ01142747.1_pt1 | contig 34479 bp, 34 predicted proteins | sample 356161 | NCBI WGS metagenome assembly CENJ01 (sample SAMEA2619531, study PRJEB7988) | marine metagenome | biome: marine biome (ENVO:00000447); feature: surface water layer (ENVO:00002042); material: "saline water (ENVO:00002010), including plankton (ENVO:xxxxxxxx)" | depth 5 m | reverse complement strand
ATTTCAGGATTAAATGTAATCATGTATAAACAAATAATAATCTATATAATTAAAAAGTATTCTAAATTGGAGTTATTTTGAAAGTATTAGTTTTTGGATCAAATGGAATGGTTGGAAGTGCAGTAAACAGAGTTTTCTCTTTAAATAGTGATTACAATCTAGAACTTTCATCAAGAAAAGATACTGATTTATTTAATTTTGAGCAAACTGCCAGTAAGTTAAAAAAATCACAACCTGATGTGATTGTAAATGCGGCAGCAAAAGTTGGTGGAATTTATGCTAACAATACACAAAGAGTCTCATTTATTCTTGATAATTTAAAAATAAATATGAACATCTTAGAAGCTTGTATTGATTTAAAAGATATAAAAATTGTCAATTTAGGAAGTAGTTGTATATATCCTTTAGATTCAAAAAACCCTATCAAGGAAGAGGAGTTTATGAATGGAAAGCTTGAACCAACAAACTCTCCTTATGCAATGGCAAAACTAACTGCAATAGAAATAGGAAACGCAATGCATTTAGAATACGGCCACAAAGTAATTAACCTTATGCCAACAAACCTATACGGACCAAACGACTACTTCTCTGAACTTAACAGTCACGTTATTCCCGGATTAATTATGCGTATGCATAAAGCAAAATTAAACAATGATAAAGAATTCTTAATCTGGGGTTCGGGAAATCCACTCAGAGAATTCTTACATGTTGACGACCTTGCAAAAGCAATAGATACAATTATTAAATCAGATACTTCTGAATCGTTAATTAATGTCGGTAGCGCTGAAGAAATTTCCATTAAAGAATTAGCTCAAATAATCAAGTCAATTGTAGGTTACGAAGGGGAACTTAATTTTGATAGTAGTAAACCAGACGGCAATCCAAGAAAGTTATTAGATTCAACAAAAATGTATCAACTTGGGTGGCGTCCAGAAATAAATCTTAAATCTGGTTTAAAAGATACTTACAAATGGTTTGTTGAAAATACTGAATTATAAAGAGTTTTCCCAAGTAGGCATTAGCAAGCCCTCATCAATTAAAACTTTTTCTCTTTTTGCTAGTAACAAATCTTCTTGAACCATCATATCAACTAGTTTGTTTATATTAGTTTTTGGCTCCCAACCTAAATCTGATTTTGCTTTGGAATAATCTCCCAGTAGATAGTCAACTTCATTAGGTCGAAAATATCTCTCCGAAGTTGTTACGTAATCTTCAAAGTTTAGCCCTTGATTTTCAAAGGCAAGTTTTGCAAATTCTTTAACAGTAATAGATTTACTTGTTGCTAAAACAAAATCATCTGCTTTACTATGTTGAAGCATTCTCCACATACCCTCGACATAGTCTCCTGAAAATCCCCAGTCTCTTGATGCTTCTAAATTTCCAAGAGTTAATTTACTTTGAATACCTAATTTTATTCTTCCTACAGCTCTTGTGATTTTTCTTGTAACGAAAGTTTCACCTCTCATTGGAGATTCGTGGTTAAACAATATACCATTAACACAAAACATTCCATATGATTCTCTGTAAATTGATGTCATGTTGTGTGCGAACACTTTTGATGCTGCATAAGGGCTCTTGGGGTCAAAAGGGGATTCTTCATTAAGCATCTCCTTATTAACACCGCCATACATCTCAGAAGATGATGCTTGATAAAATTTTATATCCTTTTTATGATGCCTTATAGCCTCAAGAATTGCTATAGATCCAAGTGTTCCAACCTGAGTAGTGTAAACTGGATTTTTAAAAGAAACTGAAACATGTGATTGTGCAGCAAGATTATATATTTCATCCGGCATAATTTCACTGATTAAATTATTTAAGGAAGCTGAGTCTAATAAATCTGAATAATGAAGATTTAATTGATTATCCCCGTACTCAGATATTAAAGAGTCAATTCTAAAAGTATTAATTAGGGAGGATCTTCTAACTGTCCCGTGGACTAAATAACCTTTTTCAAGGAGTAACTTTGCAAGATAGTAGCCATCTTGACCGGTTATACCTGTAATAAAAGCAATCTTCAACTAAACCTCAACTTTCTTATCAAATTTTATCCCTACAGACAAAATATATCCATAAATTAAATAAAAGTTTATTGGAAATTGAACACCTTCCATTGTGATATCCGTCATGGAGTTGAACATAAGTGGTATAACAAGAATCAAGATATTATGATTTTTAAACTTTTTATAATACAAATAGTAAAGAAAAAAATGCAGTCCTAGAAATAATACGAGTTGTAACACTCCGCCTCTACTGTATATATTTACAAGGTAGTTATGAACATGTCTATTTTGTTGATCATGCCCAATGTTCCAAATATTTTGGCTGTCGACTTGTAGATCAAAAACAGGTAGCAGTACGTTGTACCCATATCCAAAAAAAGATTTATTTAGTTCTCTTTGGTAATCATTTTGGTCTTGCCAAATATTTAGCCTCCAATTAAATGTTCCGTCAGTTGAGATTAATCTCCCATCTAATATATAAAATGACCAAAATGGATCTATCTCCCCACTTCTATTATCAACTCTTTTAATTTTTTTAAGCTCCTCAGGTGCGGACTGTATAACAACCGTTTCAAGTTCATCTGCTGATATGTCTGCAAAATTAAATTGTGTAACTCTAAATGTAGAAACTACAAAAAATAAAGGTAAAACTGTTACTAAAATAATAAAATTTTTAAAACTAGAAAAGTAATATTTAAAGTTAAAAACAACATATAGCAATGCGAACATGCCAAGAGCAACCCCTGTTCCTCGACTCATTTGAATAAGTAAAGGTAAAAATATACCTACAGAAAACAAAAAGTAAAGATTTGAGTATTTTTTACTCAATAAATGTACAGCTAATAAGTTTGTTACTACAACTGCCAAAAGCATGTCTGCTGCCTTAACAAATGTGAATTTATCTCCTATAGTTCTAAAAAGAATCTGAAGTGTATCAGGATAGTTGCCTGTACCGAAAGCATATAAAATTATTATCCCAATAAAAAGTATATAGAATTTATTTTTATCGAGATACCTTCCAAAAAGTAAATAACCTAAAAATAAATAACTTATTGTCCAAATATATGAACTATTTTTATATGTAAATTTGTTAAAAATATCTGTATAAGTAATGTAATTAATAAGTAAAAAGGATAAAAATATAATTTTTTGATAAGTAATGACTTCTTTTGGAAATGTAGTTTCTTTCGGATAGAAAATTAAAAAAATAAAGGTCAATAGACCAAATGCAACTAGATATTCACCTAACCTAAAGCCAAAAACGTAAATACCTGCAAATGATCTTGTAAAAACTAAAAGTAAAAAGAATATAATAAAACTAATGTGGCTTAATATTTTCATAAGGTTTATTTTATTAGCGTACATTAAATATTCTTTTAATATATCTCTTAAATTTAAATAAAAACTCAGAACTTGTTTCAAGCATAGATAAGTCTCTCTTGCTTATTAGTTGCGTTTTTTGATTTAATAAATTGTTAAATTCACCAAGATATTCGCTTGACATTGTAGAAGCGTTAAAAGGATAATTACTCATATTTTTTTGATACTTATAATAATTTTTTAAAACATATACAATCTTCTCTTCCAAATTTTTTAAGTCGAACATAATTCCAAAATCTCTACAATATTCTGTGATTCCTCCAGAGTTGATATACATTATTGGCAATGAACATTGTGCGGCTTCAATATGATGGTTTCCCGAAGGCTCGTTAATAGAAGCTGTAATATAAATATGATTTTCCTTAATTTTTTTTGCTAATTGTAATCCCGATAGCGGTTCCACTTTATTTGAATGTTTAAATGAAAAATCTTTAGGTACATTGCCAATATATGTAAATTCAATTTTTTCATTCCAATATTTTTCGGAAAGCATATTGTCAATTTTTTGGTAAACATCAAAACCCTTATTCCAATTAGCTCCCCAGTGGTGAGTAACAATTTTGAGTTTTTCTTTGCGATTCCATGGAATAAAATCTGTATCATTAAATATTTTTTCATTTGCGCCAGCTAAGATAACTTTTTTGTTAACAGTATTTAATCCTTGTTTTTCAAAAAGTTGCATTAACCATGTACTTACAAAAACTGTAAAATCTGCAGATTTATTAACATCAATCAAGTACTTATTTACAAAGTCTGTATTTTTTCTTTCATCGCATTCATTAATTCTATGAACTACCAAAGCTTGATTATTTACATACTTTAAATAATTATTTACATCTATATGAGTAAATGCGGAAGATTCAGAAGTTTTTCTTGGTTCAGTTAATAAAATTATATCAATATCATCATCCATCAAATTATTAACAACTGTATGTCCTGAGCTTTTCAAATGGTGTGCTAAGTTAATAGCAAATAGATTTCCACCACCCCAAGGGCCATCTTTTATATTTGTACCAATACTAATTTTCATTAACTTCCTTAATCATGTTATTAAAATCATTCATTCCATCTGTTAATGTATAAGCCAATGATTTTCTAAAAGCATATTCAATATCTTGCTTCGCCTCAGAAAATTTACTTTCATCATATATAGAAATAGGATTTAGAATTTGCCTTGCTATGCCAACATCCGTAGAAACAATAGGGGTTTTTGTAATGGCACACTCAATTATCGCTGCGGGACCTCCTTCGACTCTAGATGATACAATATATAAATCTAAACAATTGTATAGTTCGTTTATTGTTTGAAATTTAGGCTTTTCAAAATATTTATATTCAATCTTATGTTTTTCAAGCTCATTAATTATAAATTGTCTTCTATAGCCAGCGAGTAATACAACTAAATTAGTTTTAATTTTACTTAGCTCAACTACATTTTTTACAAATAAATCAGGACCCTTAGAAGCCTTTGGTGTTTTAAGGTCATATCCTTCTGTGTCTCTTTGAAATGAACCCACCACAAAACTTTTTTCGCTAATACCAAACTTTTCTCTAAGTGTTTTTTTGTCTTGTATTGTGTAAAAAATATTTTGATTTACCCAAAATGGTATTTGAAAAATTTTTTTGTCTGTTAATTTACTTAATTGATCAAAAGATTTTATTGAAGGAACATGATAAGCATCAACATATTCGTCTCGTTTATAAAAATTTGTTTTTTCAGCGATGTCAAACTTTTGCTCGTCAATGTGGTGGATTGTACATATTACTTTCTTATTTTTTAAATAAGTTTTATTTACATTTTCCCAAGTCCATGGAGCAATCAGCCATATTAATGAAGCAGGTCTCTCGAACCTGGTAACATTTTTTTTATTATATTTATACCATTCACGTCTAAATCTGTCTGTAATCCAAGATTCTTTTGGGTTGTTGATAAATGTTTTATTGTCTTTCAATTTTGAGGTTCTATTTTTTTTCTTGCACAATTAGAGTAGTATTCTTGCTGTTTTTTGTAGTTCGAAGATATGTTGTTGTCCGTATTTAGAATGTAGTAAGACTTCATTAAGTCTTTATATTTATAACCTCTGCTAATTAAATCTATAAACAGTTTGTAATCTTGGGCAAAATAAAACTTCTCGTCATAGTATCCAATATCTTTGATGACATTTTTTTTTATCATTAATGTGCCATGTATAAAAGGATTTTTTAATTTAATACTTAGTTTTTTTGGAATATAACGAGAAAGACCTGGAATATACTTATTATTATCTAGGCGAGTTGCTCTTGTAGTGCAGAAATCTAAATTATATTTATCTACGACCCTAACTTGAGTCATCAATCTATCGGACAGACTAATGTCATCTGAATCCTGTCTTGCTATCAAATCACCATGACAGTTATTTATCAAATAGTTTAATGATTTTGTTAAACCGAGATTTTCTGAATTTTTAAAAAGTTTTATTTTTTTATTATCAGAATACTTTTTCTCAAGTATTAGAGAAGTATTGTCTGTTGAAAAATCATCCATTATCAACAATTCGAAATTTTGATATGACTGACTAAGGATGCTTTCAATAGATTTTTCAATTGTTTTTTCGCTATTGTAAGCGCTTAATATTACAGAAACTAATTTATTTATAATTTCACCATTGTTTCAAACTTCTCAACCAGTACTTTCTTATTTATTAAATTTTGTAAATAATTTTTATTTTCATTTCCTATTTTTAAAGCATAGTTTTTATCATTCACTAGTATTAATTTTTTTATTAAGTCTTCATAGTTAAATTGTTCAAAAGATAGTCTATAGTCATTAGGAAAAAATTCTTCAATCCCACCCGTTCTTGGGAAGATTGATGGAATACCAAGCATAGATGCTTCACATAAAAAATTTGGTTGACCTTCATACAATTTTGTACAGGTCACTACTGCCCTAGCATTAGCAACAATTTGTAATACTTCTTTGTTCGAAAGCCTTCCAAGAAATTTTATATTTTTGCTTAAATTTAATTGCTTTGACAATGGGCCTTCACCAATAATTTTAAGGTTTAAATTATTGAGCGCTGATTTTTTAAATGTATCTATTAATTCTTCTAGTCCTTTTTCAGAAGATATTCTTCCTGCATAAACTATATAATCTTTTTTTGAATGAGACTTCACATTTTCTAAAGGTTCTAGATAATTTGGAAATACATATATATTATTTTTAAAACCTTTCTCTTCTAAATATTTTTTGTGAAATGTTGTTAAAACTGCAATCTTAAAAAATGGGTCTTGTAAAACCTTGTAATATTTTTTTCCATACCTTATAACTAACAATGATTTTAGAAATGAATCTTTATAATACTTATTAAAAAAATTCTTTGTTTTAGAAAACCCGCAGGCGAGACATTTTTCTTCATTGTTTGTGTGTGTTTTAGCTAAATAAGACTTTGTACAAACATATCTAAAGTTATGCAATTTGATTATGGTATTCATATTGTATTTTTTCAAAATTTTAAATACCTCTAGAGAAGCTGCGAACCAAGTATTGTGTACATATACAATGTCTGGCTTAAATTCAAGAATTTCTTTTTCAAGAATTTTCCCGCTCTCAAAGTTTTTATTAAATAAAAAGTACAATATTTGAAAAATATAGTTTTTGATATTGTTAGAGTATATAAGTTCGTTTACTTGGTAGTGGTCTTTCAAGTATCTTATTTCATTTTGTACAGCAATGTCTTCACCGCCTACTTCTAAATACTCGTTATGAACAAATAAAATTCTCATATCTTAAATTTTAAAACCATATATGTAGTTAATATTAACTCAATGAAAGTAATTGTTATTTTTACTTATGGCATTTCTTTGAAACATTGGGTTGATTCAGGTATATACGATAGAGAAATGTTGCTTTACCAAGGTCTTGAAAAGGAACATGGTATTGAATTTACTTTTATAACATTTGGTGATTCAGAAGATTTAAAATACTTTAAAGGGTTTGATAAATCAAATATTCTGCCTGTATATTCACGAATCAAACATAGCAAACTTAATTTTTTTAATTTTATTAAATCTATTTATTTTTCATTTTCTTTAAGTAAAGAATTTACAGATTGCCAATTAATTAAAACAAATCAATTGAGTGGTTCTTGGATTGGAATAATTTTAAAGAAGGTCTTAGGAATTCCACTTATAGTCAGAACTGGATACAACATATATGAATTTAAGGTTAAAGAAAACAAATCAGTTTTGGTACAAACATTCTACAAATACTTAACAAAATTATCTTTAAAATATTCAGATCTTTATATTGTTACATCAAACAAAGATAATATTTTTCTTCAAAATATGGTGGGAACAAATACAAATATTATGGTAATTCCAAATTATGTACCAAAAATCAATTTAAATGAGGCTGATAGTAGGCATATTAATAAAATAATTAGTGTTGGTAGGCTGGAGAAGCAAAAAAACTTTTTTGATCTTTTAAAACATTTAAAACAAACAGAATTTGAAATTGACATAGTTGGTGATGGATCTGAAAGAAGCAAATTGATTGAATTTGCAAAAAAGGAGAATATTAAAGTTAATTTTTTAGGTAAATTAGAGTTTCAAAACCTAAATAATTTATACAAAGAATATAAAATTTTTATATCTAATTCTTCTTTTGAAGGTAATCCAAAAACAATACTTGAAGCAATGGCAAATGGCTGTTGTATAGTAGCTACAAACATTGAAAGTCATAGAGAAATAGTTGTTGACGAGGTTAATGGTTTTCTTTACGAAGAAGTTAGTAATGTCAAAGCAATAATCGCAAAAGTTATGTCAGACGTAAACATTTTCAATAAAATTTCAAGAAATAATTACGATGTTGTTGAGCAAAAATATTTACTTGATTTAATAAAAGACAAAGAAGTAGAGATTTACAGAAAACTAATTAAAAACTAATTTCCTTTTTTCACCGTTATAAACTATTCGAATGTGGTGATCATATGAAAAATCTTCATGATTATGAGTTGAATTAATAATAGTAATATTTTTATTATTTAAAATATTGAAAATAAATTGCTTAGTATCTATATCTAAGTTTGATGTTGATTCATCTAAAAGTAAAATTTCTACTTCAGCTAATAGTGCACGAATAAAAGCTATTTTTTGCATTTGTCCTGCTGACAAAGATCTGTTTGAAATTGATTTATCTAAATTAATTTCGTTCTCAACAAATAATTCAAACTCATTTGCAAGATTAATTAATTCATCATCTTTGATATTTTTTGTGTTTCCATACAAAAAATTCTCTCTTAAAGTATCGTCTAAAATTAATGGCGTTACTCCTACATAACCAATTTTGTTGGATGATATATTTATATTTCCATCTTCCGGATAAAAAACTTGTGAGATTAAACCTAAAAGAGTACTTTTTCCTGATCCATTAGGACCAGTGATGACTGTATGTTTATTTTTAGGTATAGATAAGTCTAAATTTTCGAAAATATAATCCTCTGAATTAAAATATTTAAAACTAATATTGTTAAACCTTACCGCATCTTCATTCGATTCAATATGTGAAAAATATTCTTTTTTAATTATTACTTTGTTATTTTCTAATTGAGTAAATTTTTCTAAATGAACATGCGAATTTATAAGTTGACTTAAAGACTTATTCCAAACTCCAATAGTTTGAACTAGTCTTAATGTTATTCCTAAAAATTCTAATGTTAGATTTTTAAGTACACCAAAAAAAACTAACAATATTGCTATGGTAAACGCGGTCACAAAATTTGGAAGTGCCGCGTTGATTATTGCAAAATTCTGATTCTTTTCACTTGCTTTAACTACTTTTTCAATAGTGTTGTTAAAATTTTTGATTTCATATTCGCTTGTCCTTAAAATTTTTATTAGAAAAATATTTTGGATAACTCGCTGAATATCTTTTTGGGCTTGTTGTCCACTAACCCAATAATCATGCATATATTTTCTACCCCTAACAAGTAAGTATCTGGTTGGTAACGCGAGCAAAGCTGCACCAAGTACAAATAAGCCAATAGTTTCGAAATTTGTATAAAACAAAAATGCTGCATAAACAATTACCTGTATTGAGCTATTAATTAAATTTGTTAAAGCACCATAAAAATAACCTATATGGCCACTGAGTGTATTAATTAAATAAGTCGCATCAGCAATTGAGTAATTGCCCTTTTTATAAATTTCTCTTATCAAATGGTCTTTTAAATTCGATTCTACATTTAGTTGAAGATTTATAATATTTGCAGCCTGTATGAAATTGTTAATAAATCTAATGAATATTATTACAGGAAGTAAATAAAGTTTTTCTACTATATTGTTTAAAAACTCACTAGAAGTTACTTCGCCGACTATTATGTTTGCAAAAAAAAGAATTATTAAAATGTCTGCTAAAACATTTACATTTGCAAGGACTACAGAGAATAATATCCTAACTTTCTTGCTATTTACTGCCGTTATTTTTGATATATACAGTACTTCAGAAATAGTTTTTTTGAATTTTTTCATTTAAATTATCACTCTAAATAGTATTACGTAAAATTTTTTTAATTTAATAAATTTAAATAATTTTTTGTTTTTTTAAAATTTCTATTATCGAACCTAGTGAAACAAACTGTACTCCTAATAAAAATGCAAGAATTGTAATTTCATTTGAAATAACTTTTGGTTCCAATTGTCTAATCCACAAAGATACATCATTTACAAAAAATAAAAATGCAAATAACAAAAAAACTAAACCTGGAATTATAAGGAATTTTACTGTTTTTCTATATAGAAAAAGCAAAAACATTGAGCTGAGAACATTAAATGGGTACTTGATTCCTATGAATGATTTTCCTGCTTCTCTATTTTTAATATTTACATCCACTTCAGAATAAGTTAAATCTCTAAGCTTTGTATCTAAGATAATCTGTTGTGCAGCATTGTAGTTCCCGATAATTTTAAAATCTTCTAACCATTTTTTAGAAACGTAAATAAACCCGTTTGATGTATCTTTTATTTTTAATCCTATAATTCTGAAAATTATTCTAAAAAATAACATCCCAAATCTTTTTAAATATCCTGGCGTGAAGCTATGTGATCTATAAAACCTGTTACCTTGAATTAAGTCTGTAGGTTTGCTCATTAATCTATCTAAAAATAAGTCAATATCACTTATATCCATTTGTCCGTCACCGTCTAGTTTAATAACTCCATCTACGTCGTTTTCTAAAGAGTGTTTAAAAAGAGTAGAAATTGCATTTCCTAAGCCTTTATTATTTAATCCAAATAAAACTTCAAATTTCGAATTTTTTAAAATTGATAATGAATTATCTGTTGAGCCGTCATCATAAAATACAACGTTAAATTGTAGGTCTTTATTACTTACCGTTGATAAGTAATCATCTAAATTTTTAATTACATCTGGTAAATTGTTCTCTTCATTGAATACAGGTATACAAATATTTATTTTCATGACTGTTGTAATTTAATATTAGATAATTAAAATATACAATCATAGAAAAAAAATTTATTTTTCAAATTTCAAAGTTCCAATTGGTTACTGGAGTAAATTTTTTGACTCGTACTACACTAATTTTTTTATTATCTGATCTTTTAAAATTTAGTTATACATTTATTTTTTGGGCATCTTTAATTTATATTATTCTTCAGGGTTATTATCTACACAAAAAATTTGTATTTAAATCTAAATCTCATAACTTTAAAAAATACTTTTTCGTCAATTTCATTTTTGCAATATTTGACTTTTTTATATCAACATTTTTAAAAAACTCATTATCTTTATATAGTATTTCTTTTGTTTTTAGTTCAATATTTACTTCACTGCTAAGATTTTTAATATATAAAAAATATGTTTTTAAATAAAGCAATTACATATTTTCAACTATATCAATAACAAAATGAGTAACAAAAATATTTCTGTAATTACCTGCTCCATGAACAGACATGACGATTTAATTGAAGCAATTAAATCAACTCAACAATTAAAACACTTAGAGGAGCACATAATTATAAATTGGTCAAGTAAAGATCTTGTTCCCACCGGTCTCATTAAACACAACTCCAAATTACGAATATTTAATGTTCAAGGAGAGAAAAGTTGGTGGCTTTCTCGTGCATACAATTTTGGAGCATTTTTAGCCAAAGGAGATTTTATTTTAAAACTTGATGCTGACACATCCATAAAACACAATGCATTAAATAAAATAAATCTTGAAAAAATAAACTACTTAAATTTTACTCACAAAGATAACGGATTTGGAAATTTTTTAATCACCAAAAAACTTTTTGAAGAACTAAATGGATTTAATGAGTATATATATGGATGGGGTTATGACGATATAGACTTTCATAATCGTGCAAAAAATATGACAAATGTTAATGATACAAATAATGAATTCATTGAAGTTAATGACCACAGTGACAATTTAAGATTTAACTCTAAGTCAACTAATCAAAAATTTTATAATGCAATTAAAATGGCAAATCATAAAAAAAATAAATATATTTCACAAAATATCAGTTGGAATGAAAACAATCGTAGAATTTATAAAAAAATAACTGAAAACACATATGAAGTTGTGCATTTTTTTTCTGTTTTAAATCTGACAAATAATTTGGCCAGAGAATGTAAAAAAATATTCTTGAAAGTTTTTGTAAACGAATATTTTGGAGTGAATATAAATTCTTATTTTCAGAATCTTTTTTATTTATTTCCGCAAAAAATAATTTACTATTTGTTAAATGTAAGAATATTCCCAAAAAAATAACAACTATTTTTTGAGTTTTAAAACTTTACCATCACTTAAGTCGATTATATTATCAACATAGATGCTTGAATTACTGTATATACTTTCAATAAAATCTCCATATAAATTATTTTCAATGAAACTATCATTTTTATCATTCCCTTCAAAAAAAACAATATAATTAATTTGTTCTTCAGCAATTAATTCTTTAAAGCCGGCTTCGTCAAGTTGCAACAATCTTCCATAGCTTTTGTTATATTCAGAATAAAAAGGTAGTAAAAATACCTTTCCTTGAAAATCTGAATAGTAAATCTGGCTTGAAAATCTAGAGCCTAAAATATTTTCATTTCTGAGGTTTTTATTTATGTATTCAATTGTCTCAATTGATAAATCTGAGCAATAACAACTTTTTAAACTATTTTCAAAACTTAGATTTAGTGTTGTAATATTGAAAAGCAATAGAGCACCAATATAAACAAAAAGAATCTTATTCTTAATACACAAATATGAAATGATTAAAAAAATAAAAAATAAATTGTAAATAAAGTATCTAAAAGAAAGTGTATCAACTTTATTTACTCTTAGAGTAATTAACAATAATGCAATATTCACTGTTGTAAAGGATATTAAAAACTCAAAGCTTACATTTGGAATTAATAATTTACTAAACAAAGTCGATCTTGTTAAATCAAATTTCGACAAATAATAAAAAGTAGACAGCAAAATTAATGTAACTAATAATTTGTTGAAAGGTAAGTTTGGAATCAAGAAAGTGCGCTTTAATAATATTATCAAATCATGTATTAGAACTTTAAACGTGTCTCCCTCTACTCCAGCTGGATGGCCAAAAACACTCCCACTTCTTATCCAATTAAAATAGAAATTTGCGAAAATACTCATAGTAGGAATAAATAAAACCTTATAAGAAAATTTATGCTTTTTGCAAATAAACATGCTCAACAATATTGCAAAGATATGTAAAAAGAGTAATTGATATCTTGAACTGTAAAATAGGCTGCTAGCCAATAATCCGGTAAAAAAATAATGGTACTCATTAGTTAGGCTAAACTTGTACAATCTATTAAACCAAAAAATTAGTAAGAAAAATCCAAGTGCTTCGGAAGATATTTTTAGAAGAGTTTCAAGAATATATCGATTACTAAAAAATAAAGCAGTGATAACAATTGATATATTTAAAGTTGAGATCGATTTAACAGTGTCATAAAAGAAAACCATGCTTAGTGCACTAAATAAAGTAATTAATAGTGAAACAATTTGAATAATTGTTGTTGTATCTAATAATAAAAACTGACTAATACCCTTTAAAACAATCCCAAAAATAAAAGATGTTAAAGGAGAATTTTTAACTGCTGTTGTTAGGTTATTTTCATTTCCGTAGGTGTAACCATATCCTTTAAATATATTAAATGAAGAATTTAATGTAAGGTGACTAAGATCACCAACAAAATAATCATCAGAAACGATAAAAAGGTAAATAAAAAAAAGTAAAGTTGAAAAAAAATATTTAAAGGATGTTTTCATAATCAATTATTTTTTTCCAATTAAATATCTTAAAGTAGACAGTGTTAGTTTAATCTTTCCTTTAACACTTCCACCACCTTTTGCAATACCTGCTTTTCTCTCAAGGAAATCTATTTCGTAATAATTTATCAATTTTGACATTTTTTTAATTTTTAATAAAAGATGTAAATCAAAATTAAAATCATTTGGAAAATTGTCAAAGTAAAAGTCTTTTGAATTTTTAAAGTATTTTGGTTGAGCGTTTATATCTTTAAATATAATTCCTGTAAATAAGAAAACAATAAAAAGCATTCCTTTTGTAAAAAACTTATCTAACACGCTTCTTCCTTTACGTTTTCCCATATGCAAACTATTTTTATCAGCTGCTAAAAATAATTTCGCTATATTAATTGTTTCTTCAGCAGGAATTTGAAGATCAGCATGAGATATACCGATATACGGAGTAGTAATATTGCTTAAAGCAATTTTTAAACCATATCCATAACCTTTATTTTGCTTTAATGACATATAGCTAAAATTTGGTATGTGGTATTTATTAATGTTTTCTTTTATTTTAATTAAAGAATTATCAGTAGATCCATTATCGAGAAACAAAATACACGTATCATTTAAATTTTCTATGCAATCATAAAAATTTTTAAATAATGTATCAATATTTTCTTCTTCGTTATAACAGGGCAAAACTAAAGTTAGTTTAAACATTTTTATTTTTTTCGTATTCTTTTGGAGTGCCAAATGATAAATATTTTTTTACAATTATCTCTTCAAATTTATTTTCCTTGTTCAACAAAGATTCAATAACTGTATCTAAATAGTATTCATTGTTTACTTTTGTATTTTGTTTCACTACTTGAGAATAACCTTTTTCAAAAACAGAAAAATTTTTATAATAAAAAAATCCTAAAATTACATTACTCAACAGTAAATTACTTGGCATTTCCTTACAATAAATTTTTATGTTCTGTGAAGTGTTTTCAACCCATCCAAATTGAGAGCTGTTTTTAATATGATAATTATTTGGGTTTACCGTGAAAACTGCATGTTCAGCTGAGGTTGAAAATATATTTTTTACCTTTTTGCTATAAATGACAGTATCACACGGAGATACAAATAAACTTGAAGACTTATTGACTATGTCTTTTATAGAGTATAAAGAAGAGGCTTGACCTTCAGTTAATGTGCCTACGTTGTGTATTCTAAATTTAAACTTCAAACTAGATATCCACTCTTTATAAATATCATAATTATTTAATTCGTCATTAATTACAAATATAGTTTCATCAGCAGTGGGACTATTTTGTATTATTTCATCAATAATATATTTACTATTTTTTATCTTAAGAAATTGTTTTGGTACATCATAGCTACTATTTTTAAAGCGCTGACCTCGACCACTCATTAAAAATACATTTGTATTCATGATGAAATTTGCGCTATTTTTAGATGCTCGGAATTATTTACTTTAAAAATGATGATTTTATTTACTTTAAAAGTTTTAGTAATTTGTTTATTTATCGTTTTTTTATATTCTGTACTATCAATATTTTCTAAACTACATATCGTAAAATGAGGAATCCAATCAGAGCCTACATATGGATATTTATAAATGTTTAAATTTTTGCCATAATTAGTTTCAGGTAAAAATAAAGATTCTAAATCATTATTGTCAATGTACTCTTTTAATATTTCAATTAATCTAAGTTGTAAATCAATAAGCTCTTTTTGTGGCTGAATTGAAAGAAACAGGGTCTTAGAATCGGTAAGTAAATCATTTTCAAAACACTCGATTTTATTCGTAGAAATTTCTATCTCTTTAAATATAAAATTTTCTAAAACCTTAATCAAGTCATTCTCTTCAAAATATCCGTGTAGTAATGTCAAGTGATTAGGGTGATCGATATAATCATTAATTGAATAATCTTTGAAGCTTTGTTTTATTTCAGAAATTTCTTTACTTAATTCTTTACTTGGTTCAATAACTATTGCAAATTTTTGTTTCATATTTACTCCTGATGTATAAAATTCTTAAACATTACTTTATACATATTTCTTGAAATATTTGGATAATAGGTATGGTTTATTTTAATTACTTCGAGAGGTGTGTTGTGAGGGATGTTGATTAAATACCACAGGTGTATGGGTATATTAAATAATTTTCCAAAAAGGCAACGGAGAAATACTTGATGTGTAACAATAAATGAATCGCTAAATTTAGTGGAATTTAAAAATTTTTCGACTCTCAATGAAACATCATAGTTGTTTTCACCTTCTGGAAACCTAGGATCTTCTTTTTCAGACCATTTTCTAATAATTTCACTGTAATTTTCTTTAAATTCGTCAAACAACATGCCATCAGCCTTACCGTAATCTATTTCAGAAAGTAGCTCTGATTCCGTAAAGTTATCAAATCCGTACTTAGACACAGTTTGTTTTGCCCTAATTGAAGGAGAAGTATAACAGGTATATTTCTCGTACTTACTTTTTACCTTATCTTTATTTATAATTTCTGAATTATTCTTAGTTCCAAAAAATATTGGTAAATTATTTGATTTAGTTTTGGCGTGCCGTATAAATATTAATTTAGTAGAGTCTTGATAAATAAACTCAGTCTTCCTATAAAATTCATCTAAAAATTCACTGACCCAAGTTACATCGTTTTGTGTTGATGGACTTCTTGTGTCTTTTCTATTTTTAATCTCATAAATTTTTTCTTTATATTTTGTATAAGTCAATCCTAAATGCTTGGAGTAATTCTCATCATCTATTTTTTCTAATTCATTTATATTTAATAAAAATTTGACATAATTGTTTAGCAAATTTTTAACTATATGATATGTATATTCCGTCAAATGAATTGAATCAAGTTCAATATATTTCTTAGAAACTGCATAATTTGATTGATTTTCAAAACTGTATTCTCTAATTGATAATTGATTTTTTTTAATATCATTTTTATAATCAACAACTCCTCTTCTTGCATTTAAAAAATCATTTAACATTAATCTTCCAACTGGAAAAAGTTTATTCAATTTGTTTAATTTAAAATTTTCTGTTCTTTCCCAGTCGAAACAAGTAAAGGGGCTATTTATTACATGCTCTACATGCCCATCTATGTCATAAATCATTATGTGAAGAATTATTAATTTATCATCATAAATTTTCAGTGGCCCAAATGAAGAATTGATTTGAATTTCATAATTTCCTAAAAATTTCTTATGATCAAATTTTTTGAAATAATTTAGAATGTAATCATAAATTTCTCTATCAAGTTTTTTTACAACAATTACAAAGTCTATGTCGGAAATATCTTCTAGTTGTTTTTCAAAATAACTTCCAACTAGATTTACTGAAAGAACACTCGGTATTATTGATACTCCACTTAGCAAGCTTTCAATATAATCTTTTCTCATGGCCTAACCATACTTATTAGAATCTTTTAAATTAATAATTTTTTCTATTGGATTATTGCCATTTGATAAATAGCTTTGGGATACAATTTTTTCAACTGAAAAGTTTTTAACATTTAAATTATTAATTCCTCCATCAACTGTAATTTCAGTATCCTGAAGTTTTATTTGATAGAGCTTGTCCAATAATTCAAAATATTCTTCATTAAACTTTTGTCCAGAAAAACCTGGCTTATCAATACAAAGTATCATAATTTTTTTAAATTTATTTACTATTGTTTTTAATTCTGAGCTGTCTATTTTTGGATCGTTTAAAACTACTCCAAAATTATTTTTACCGATATATATTTCTTCAGCAACACTTGCTAAATCTTCATAGTGAATAAAAACATCCACGTATTCCAAAGAAATTTGATTTAAATACTGCCCAGGATTTTTAGACATAATGTGAATTTGAATTTCTTTAGTTTTCAGTTTTGAAATCAGCGAATTTATTAGAAGAATGTCATTACAAATATTATCAATATTGTAACTTTCATCAATTAGATCTATATGAATAAAATCAGAGTAATCAATTGCAGTATCTTCATCCTTACCTAAATTCATATCACTTTTTGGATGTACAGCATATCCAATTTTTACTATTTTTGAAAAAGTAAAATTTAAATGAACAAAATAAAAAAAGATAAAAAAGATTCCAGAAACAAGAATTCGTGACAAATATTCATTTTCAGGAAGAAGATTTGGAATTTGATCAACAAAAAATAATTGAGATAGGTATGACGAAATTGATACTAAAAAAAAATAAGTCACAGAGCGAAGATATTTTTTTCTCGGTACATTGAAATTAAATTTCAAATTCGCATACGCAGAAAACAAAATTCCAAAAATAACAGCATAAATATTTATATACTCAAAATTTAAGAGTTGATTTAAGAAAATTCTTAATGATATTTCAATAAGTAGGCTTAATGCTCCAAAAAAAATATAGGTTATTAGATATCTATTTTTAACAACAACCTTTTTAAAGGTACCTGCAACACTAGTTTTGACCATAATAGGAGTTGTCTCCATGTTTTCTATTATGATGTAATTCTGATATATAAGGTTCGATAATATTTATGTTTGGTTCAATTATTAACGTGTTAAAAGATAAATGAGCAATGTACTCAATTGCTTCTGCGTTCCTAACTGCAGTTTCAATATCTTCTGCCCACGAAAATACGCCATGATTAGCTACAAGTATTCCCGGAATCTCAAGAGGGCTTATATTAAGTTTTTTTAAGGTATCAACAATTAAAATACCTGTATTTTCTTCATAATTTTTTTTTGTAAACTCTTCAGAAATTGTCTTAGTACAGGGTATTGTATGTTTTGTAAAATCAGAATGAGTAGTACCAAAGTTTTTAATTGAAATTTTAGCCTGTGCAAATGAGGTAGCGTATAAAGAATGGGTATGTACTACACTATTGATTTCAGGAAAGGCATTGTACATAATCCTATGAGTTGGCTCGTCTACAGATGGGTTTAGTTCAGATAAATTTTTACCAGTTTCTATATCAACAACTGACATGTCTTCTCCATTGCAAGAGAATAGATTTATTCCTGATGGCTTTATGACCAACTTATCTTCAAATCTTTCGCTTACATTTCCAAAGCTTTGAATAACCAAATCACTTTCTTTAAGTGATTTGTTTGATAAATAGACTCTTTGTTTTACTTGGTTTAACATATCATTAATGACAAAAGAAGGTTTGAGCAACATAATTATTCATAAAGTAAATGATACTAGATATTTGTCTGAAATTAATCCAAATTATGGCGTTGAGTTTGATGTAAGAAGTAACAATGGTGATCTTGTATTAAGCCATGACCCTGTTGGAGCTAATGACGAGCTTAACTTTTTAGATGATTTTATTAAACTTTGCGAAGGAAGGCTTTTGATTGCAAATATAAAAGAAGCTGGCATCGAGGAAAGAGTAATTAATCTTTTACAAAGTTATAGTGAAAAATTCTTTCTTTTAGATTGCGAAATGCCTTTTTTAATAAAGAATCAAAAAAAGTTTGGCAAATACTTATCAATTAGATATTCTAAGCTCGAATCAATAGAAACTGTTAAAAATTTTTCTCAATATGTTAAGTGGGTATGGATTGATACTTATGAAAATTTAGATTTAAGCAAAATAAAAAATTATATGTTAGATGATTTGAATACTGTTTTAGTTTCACCAGAAAGATGGGACATTAATTCAGATTTAAATATCTTTATTAAAAAACTTCAAAATGAAAAAATTAAGCTCGATTATGTTATGACAGACCCAGAAAATTCAAGTATTTGGGAAGCCAATAGTTCGATATTTAGTTATAAAATTTAATAAAAAATTTATATATTTTGGACACAAATTTACCTCGATTGCTCAATGAGTAATAGTCAGACTCTTTTTTAACAATTCCTGTAATTTCTTGTTCAGAAATTCTTTTAGATAGGTAAGACTCAAAATCTATTGCTGAAGAAAATTCATCTAAAGACATTTCAATATTCGAGTCCAAAGTAGTTATCATATCAACGGTTAATGATCTCTCTGTAAACGATATTACAGTTATGAAATATAAAGTACTTCCTAGAATTAGTGGTGTAATTAAGGACAGTATTTTAAATAAATCTGTTTTTAAATAATAGATCAATAAAAGTATATAAAGAAAAAGTTGAACAAAAAAAGTTGAAAAAAGAGATGAGAAAATATTTTTAAATATAGACCAAGTCAAAAGATGAAAGGTATAAAAGATTAATGAGCTTGCTACTAATAGTGCAATATATTTTAAATTTTTCATAATTTTTGTCTTGTAGTAATTATAAAAGTTGCTTTGTAATATCTAATGCAATAAAAATTTTGATAAATACTTATAAACATAAAAATAGAAAGAAATATTTTAAACTTATCTACTAATATAATCTCATGAAGTCAGATGACAATGTTGAGCAAGTTTTAAAAGATGACGGTATTAAATTTTCTATATTAGAGCCTGGGCATGATTACGAAAACTTAACAAGTAACAGTATTTATAAAATTGAAAGCGAATTAAATTTTGATGACTCTTGGGCTGCTAGAGTCGTATATAATTCAAGATTTGCTGGAGTTATAATTAAACAAAATCCCGGTGAAGGAAATAGGCTTCACTATCATCCAGATGCTGATGAGTGTTGGGTAATACTTGAAGGAACATATATATGGAGCATCGATGGTGTTCAGCAAGAAGTTTCGGTTGGAGATATTGTCGTTGTAAAAGAAAAAACTTGGCACCAAATAACTGTTATTGGTGACAAGCCAGCAGCAAGACTTGCTATAACAAAGCCAGATGTAGAACATATATATGAGGATTGATTTTACCGGCAAAACATCTTTAATTGTTGGAGGCTCTAGTGGTATTGGAGAGGGAATTAAAACAAAATTTTCTGAATTAGGCTCAGAAGTATTTTCTATTTCAAGAACTGAAGGAATTGACATTAGAAATACCCAACAAGTTGATAGTTTTCTTCAAAACTTAAGTAAAGTTGATTTTTTAATTAATGTTGCTGCAATAAACTCTACAAATAAAATTGATGATATATCAGTTGAAGAGTGGAATGATGTTATTTCAACAAACCTTTCATCTATCTTTTATATAACAAAAAAAAGTTTAAAATTGATGAAAAGTGGTTCAAGAATTGTAAATTTTTCGTCAATTGCAGGAAGAAATCGAAGCTTGGTAAGCGGTTTGCATTACACATCATCCAAAGCAGGGATCATAGGCTTTACAAGACAGCTAGCTTATGAGCTAGGACCAAGAAATATTAATGTTAATTGTGTTTGCCCATCCCAAACGAAAACAAAGATGTTGCTTGAGTCAATGTCAAAAGAAGAACAAGAAAAACTTAGTGAAAATATTCCACTTAATAGGCTTGCAAGCATTGAAGATCAGGTGGGACCCGTTGTATTTTTATGTTCAGAATTATCGAATTATATAAATGGTGCAGTTATTGATGTAAATGGTGGACAGCTATAAAAAAAAGGGGAAGCTGACAGCAGTAATTGCTGTAAGAAAAGGGTCTCAAAGAGTACCTGATAAAAATATACGACCATTTGCAGACACAAATCTACTTGAGTTAAAAATTAAAGTTTTAAAAAATTGTAAGCTCATCGATGAAATTATTATAAATAGCGACAGTGAAAAAATGCTTAAGATTGGTAAACAATACGGTTTAAAAACAAAATTAAGAGATGATTACTTTGCAAGCAGTGAAGCAACAAATTCCGAATTTCATGGACATATTGCTGAAACAACAGACACTGATTTTATATTTTTAACTCCTGTTTGCTCTCCATTTATAAGCTCTAAAATACATGATGATGCGATTGAAAAATTCATGTTAAATACAAATGATAGCCTTACATCTACTAATGATGTAATTGGGCACCTGTGGTTGGATGGAAAGCCTTTAAACTATAGACTTGACAATGTCCCTAATAGCCAAGATTTGCCTAAGATAAAAATGCTTAATTATGGAATTTCAATCATTGAAAAGAATAGCATGAGAGAGCTTAAAGCTTTGATTGGTCATAAACCAAGTTTTTTTGAGCTTGACAGCTTTCAGTCTATAGACATTAATACTGTTGATGAATTTACAATTGCAGAAACTTTATATAAAAACAATCTAATCTCTGGCCTCATTTCTTATTAAAAAAATAAATTAGAGTTTATCTATATAAATATAAATCATTAAAATCATTACATGGACAAACTAAATTTTGAAAATATTGGTAATGTTTTCAATGAAGTAACCGATTCTAAAGAGTGGCAAGAACTACAAGAAAAATTTAATTACTGCGATGATATTTTTATTATTGGACACGGCGGAAACTTAGCTGTAGCTGATCATGCATCTGTTGATATTTCCAGGCTTTCAAATGGTACTAAAAATGCTCAAGCTCCTGGAAGTGCTATCGTTGCAACATCCTTAATAAATGATACTAGTTTTGATGATTGGCTTGTTCACTGGCTTCAACAACGAACAGTTTCATATAATAAAGAACAAAAAGACAAATCGCTAGTCTTAGGAATATCATCTTCAGGTACATCAACAGATATCATAAATGCATTTGGGTATGCAGAGTTAGAAGGAATGCAAATCGGATTAATAACGGCGTACCCCTCAAATTCAAACTTAAGTAACTTGACTGAAGTAATTCAAGGGGTTGAGTTTTACCATACTGCTGAAGTTCTTGCTCTTCTTTTAACTTACCAATTAACACATGGTTCAGGAAAAGCTACCCCTCCAATTTTCAAAAACAAACCAAAGGATTTGGAACAATTAAATAGACAAGCTGGTGCCTCAAAGGAAAGAAAATACTCATATCCTGATGAGCACGTAAATATTGCGATAGATTTTGATGGGGTTATACATAAAAACTCAAAAGGCTATCACGATGGAACAATTTATGACGATGTAGTAGATGGTGCAAAGGAAGCGCTTGAAGAGATTGCAAAAAAGTATACAGTCATCGTTTATACAGCTAAAGCACGTCATGATAGAGGTTTTATAGACGGTAAGTCTGGCACGCAGTTGATTTGGGAATGGCTTGAGAAAAATAATTTGTCTCATTTAATCTCTAAAGTAACAGCTGAAAAACCAAGGGCTGTCGCATATATTGACGATAAGGCAATTAAATTTAGCGACTGGACAGATGTACTTAATAAAATTTCAAAACTTAAATAAATTTAGTTAAAAACTTCATCATAGATTCCGCGTTCAAAAACTTCTAGTTTTCCACCTTTTGTTAAATTAACTATTTTTACATTATTTTTTTCAAGAAACTCTCTAGCTTTTCTGTAAGCAATTATTGTTTTGTGTAATTGGGGATCATTTGACTCTATGCCTTTCCCAAAATATCTAGGGTCAAAATGATTCGGATCATCACCATGGGATTCCCATACTTTCCCTTTTTTTATAACATCTTTTGGCAAAACATAATCAAAGTCAACTCCTATTAAATAAATATTTTTAAATCCCATAAAATAAGCTAACTGCATATTTAAGTATGTTACCGTTTGACCTGCGTAAGCAACTTTTGCAAAATTATCAGAAAATTTAATATTTGTATTTTTTAAGATATTATATTCATCACGATAAAAACGTGAGTCCATATTAAAAAAAAGAGAGTTTTTGTATAATCCTTCTTTTTTATAAAAATGAGGAAAAAATTTGTATTCAATATCGTATTCATTTATTTCTTTTAAATTTTGTTTCATAACTAACCTATCCTCAACCATATAAAAACTCGGCTTAAAAGAATTTTTTTCTGACATTAAAAAAATGCTGTTTACTCCAAAAGTTTTTATGTTGTGTAATTTAGACATATCAGTTTTATTCAACGAGGGTCCATTCCCAACAATTACACAGCTTTCATTTGAGTATTTATTTTTAAAATAATCAATTTTTTGTCTATCTAATTTATTGAAGTTGATTCTTTTTATTTTTAATTCGTTTTTATTTTTTTTGTAATTTAAAAAATAAAAAACTGAATAGTAATTAAGCAAAGCAAATTTGTTAAAACCAATAAACTTGTAAATTTTTTTAAATATATTAAATATAATTTTTAGCATTATGAAGTCAATTAATCTTATATATAACAATTTGGCCAAGGTGGTTTGGAACTACAAAATAATTAACATCGTTTTTAAGTTCATTTCCAAATTTTGTCACACCATCTGTAAACCAACCACCAAAATCATCCAAAATTATCACTGCATTTTTAATTGCGTGCATAGAAATGTACTCAAAACTTTCTTTTGCAGATTCATAAGTATCAACATCAATGTGGGCAAATGAGATTGGTTTTTCAATTTTAATTTTGTCCATTGAATTAGGAAAAACTCCTTTTACAACCTTTAATTCTTTATTAAGCATATTTTCTATTTCTCTTATTTTTTCTAAACTTGCATCCGCATATTCATTGCCTTGAAAGAAGGTGTCTTTATCTGAAGCTTTTGCTACTCCAGAAAATGTATCACAAAGTATAAAGTCAGAGTTTTTATTATGATTAGTTAAAGCTACTAATCCTGATGCTCCACCATTCCAACACCCTACTTCAATAAATGAGGTATTTTCAAGTAGGTACCGCTGTGAAAACTCGTATAGTGTATAAAGTCTGGATTTTGGATTTAAAGTGTAATCTGAAATCATAGAATAAGCGGAATTAAATACCTCATTTGTTCTCCAAGGTAAGTAAAAGTATTCAAATATCTCAATACCATATTCTTTCCTTGTTTCTTTATATCTTAAATTTATTTGAAATAATTTAAATAGAAAATTAGTTATTAATTGCAATCTTCTTCTTGCTTTTGTAACTTTTTTTAATTCAAACATAAATTTAATACCATAGAATTAATTTGACTAAGTCGATTATAACTTGAAAGTTAACAGATAAATTAATATTTTTTTAGATTTAAGGATTTTTAGTAATTAACTTCTTTCCTTTTTTGATGTTTTGAAAAGATATATGATTTAATATTTTAAAGCTCATGAGATTAAGCTATTCATAATATATTATGTTTCTTACTAATTAAAAAAATAATTTCTATACACATTAAAGTTTTTTAAGAACTACAGAATAGTTATGATACAAAATTTCATAAAGATCTGGATTTTTATCAAGAAAATCTAGAACTAATCGACCTTTACCAGGAATAAAATCAAATTTGTTTTTTTTTGAATTACCAAATAGTTCATACCTGATTGGAGTGTCATCTATTGCTATCAATGCTCCTTTTTTCAAATTTTTATTTAATGACAAAAACTCATTCAACCCATGATTTTGAGATGGACTAGGATTATTAAGATCTAAATCAAAACTATCTAAATATACAAGATCTAACGAATTTATATATTTATCTTCTAAATCATTTATAAACTTTAGGGAATCTTCAGAATGAAATTTAATATTACTTGATTCAAGAAAACTAAAATATAATTTAATTTTTGGATTTATGTCAACAGTTTCAAATCGTCCACCAAAGATTTTTACATAGCTAGCAAAAAGTATTGAGCTTTTTGTTCCATGAGCAGCACTTCCTGTTTCCAAAATATTCATGCTTGAGCCGAATGAATTTTCTAATAAAACTTTGAACATATCTCTATTAACATGTTTTGGATTTGCGTATGTTTTAAAATGAAAATCTAACAAATCATGTATATTATTTATTTTTTCTAATTTTTTTTCTAAAAAGTCACTATTGTTTATCAGTTTTTTATTTCTATTTTCTAGATAGGATTTTATAAATCTGAGAATATATTTTAAATAATTTAATGGATTAAAGTATTTAATCATTTTGTTGATATAAGCATAATCTAATTGCCGATTTCTTGTTTTCCAAAAATAGGTTAATTATTTAAACTTAACTAATTATATATGATTCGTTACAAAGTTTTTGATGCACAGTTGGCTTGAATTAAGGGTTGAATCCTGTTTTGCTGATATCTTTACGAAATGGATAATTGTGTTGCATTAAAAAGTTGGTTATGGGGGCTTTATAATATTTATTTTTTAACTCTGGTTTAAGGTTTAAATACTCCTGTACTAAATTCTTATCAAGAAATGGATATCTTGTTTCAAGACCAAAACTACCTCCAATAGATTCCTCTTTACCTAAATAGCTAATTTGAGTACCGTAGTAAAAATTTTGCCAAGGAAATATGTCTTTTAAATTCTCAGTAAAGAACTTGGGGTTTGGCTTTTCAAATTTATAGTTTTGAATATTAGAAAAAATTTCATCAGCACCTTGGCCTGACGCAACAATTTTAATTTTGGAATCTATATTTTTCATCCTTTCTAAAATATACGACAATCCAATTGCTCCAGGATCCTCGTGTCCATTTATGGTTAGGTTTTCAATATTAGGGCCGTAGTAAAATTTATCACTATTTTGATTTATGTGTTTCTTTATACGATTTCTGACTTTATGATTCTGTAAATCTTTTTTAAATCTAGTCCTAAATGGCGAATTTATAAGCCTTCGCATAATTCTTTTTGATAGTATTTTTCTGTGCTCATGCCTAAAAAATGAATATGTATAATATTCGATACCTAATAAATCAAAAGCTAAAGAAATTGCCCCACTGTCATGACCGCTACTGAGTGGGAGTATTATTCCATGATTTGTATTCATAAATCTTTTTTTTATACTTTCTATAAACTTTTCATTCCAACCATCATAACTATCAACATGTTGATCTAAGTTAAACTTAAAATACTCTTCCTCTATTTGTAAATTTGAATTAATTAAGTCAAATGAATAACTTGTATTTGGTTTACACTTTATTATATTTTTGTGGCCATTTTCTTCTAGAGTAGATTTTAAAGAAGAAATAGTTATTATTTCTTTTTCGACTGAATAATATAAAGGCTTCGTTCCGAAAATATCAGTAAGAAAGATTACCTTACTATTTTTGCTATCGTATATAACAATTGCATATTCTCCATCAAGATTCTTCCAAAAAGACTTTGGATTCTTAATATATTCATCAAGAATAAAATATGAGTCTGATAAGTACTTCGTTGAATCATAATTATAAATTTGACCATTAAATATAAGATTTATATCTTTTTTTGAAACAGGCTGGGTAGTGAATTCACCTGTCAGGCTTAAAAGAGAATGACTCATGCATAAATTATTAAAATATTTTTCGTTGTAATAATCAGGGCCACGAGTTAAAAACTTTTTATCTAATTTGGCAGTTTCGCCATTATTTGAAAAGTAAATTCCACACATTTGAAGTCATTAACAGAATCGAACTGCCGATCCCTTGTTTTAGTAGATGTGGGCTAACCATTTGACCTAAGTTGATTATAAACACATTCTTTACTATTTAATTATAAATTTATGATTGAGATTATGTATCTAAATCTATGATAAATTTAAATTTTTGCCATCAGTTGTTCAAATCAAAATTGTTATTTATTGACAACCTTAACTTACCAAAATAAATATTTTCATATTCATCATAAATCTCTTTATTTTCCTCGGTGAATATATAAGAAATAATATACTTTGCTTCGTCTATATTCCTAAATTGTTTTCCTTCTTGCGAATTACTTAAGTCATATTTTTTCTTAAATATGTAATCGAATCCTCGTCCAATTGTGTATGGATTTGATGGATAATATGGTGAATACTTTGTACCAAATTCGTTTACCCAGTCGTAGATACCGCCTCCCAAATCATAAAAAATTGGAATTTTTTTGCTGTCTCCTGTTTTACTCCAATCATCAGCAATAAATTCTGTAATTTGCTGTTTATGCAACATGGGTACATCAGATTCCGACAAAACACTTGCTTTATTTTGATAGTTGTCAATTAAAATATTGTAAGAAAAATATACGTTGAATACAACAAAAACTACAATTAAAAAACTATTTAAAAAATGAAACAATTTTGATAGTTTAAAATTTTTATAACAATATCCCAAGAAAAACCATAAATATAAATAAATAAAATATGTTTCTATATAATTATCCATTCTTTGATATTTTAGAAACTCTCTTCCACCAACAGCAGGACTTATAGATGTAAACAAGAACAAATAAAAAATTAGAATAAAAACTTTTTTAATATAATGCATATCAAGCATTTTTTGAAAAAATATTAATAGGATAAAAATTAACAAAATATTTATCAGCGCATATCTCTGAAGAAACCAATGAAATTTTAGAAATAATTGATAAAGATCATTAGTTGAATTAGAAATTATATTGGTATTCATAGTTGGAAAATAATATGACCTATCATCAACCCAAAATCCGAATAATGATCTAACGGTATTCTTATATCTCTCAATAAATATCAATAAAATATCATGTGAGCTGTTTCCAACTTTTGAAATTTCATTTAGAGTGACTTTATTGAAATAGGGAATCCAAGTTAATCTAGAGATTAAAAATAATAAAGTTATTGAAATCAAATTTATATATTTATTGGTAAAAAAATATTTTATATTTTTTATATATAACAAAGTAAAAATTGTAAAAAATATTGTATACAATACAGAGTTTGTTAAACCTGCAAGATAAATCCCAGATGGCAAGATTGCAATAACAGGAAATAAAGGAAATAAATAATATTGTTTATTAACAGCAAATTTAAATAAAAAATATAAAAATAAAGAGTTAATAGTTGTTAATAAAGATTGTCCCCATGGCTCAATTGTATGCTGGCTTAAGTAGGTTGAAAATCCAATTAGTAAAAATAAAAGAATATTTTTATAATCATTTTCTTTGTTTTTTAGTGCCAGATAAATAAGGATAATATTTAAAAAAGCAATAAATAAAGAGACGGAAATTAGGGAGTCAAAAATTGTAAATATTTTTGAAAATAAGATTAATAAATTTGGATTTGGTAGCCCTACTGAACTTATAAGACCTACATGAGTATTTATAGCCGTTATATTGTCAGCAATCCAAATTACAGTTGACTCATCTTCTCTCCAAGATGCAGCTATTGCACCCCAAAAAATTTTATAAATAATTAATAAAACTGTAGCAAGAGAGAAAAGTGCTTTTTCTTTTTGTATTTTAAAATTTTTCATGATTTTTTTAAACTATAGATTTTGTAATTAAATATTTGTAAGTATTAATCTTCATTTTTATTTTATTGACTAGCCAATTTGAAGATAGAGGCGATATATCTAAAACCATCAATGAATTTTATTTTTTTTCCATCTTTATAACTCCTAGCAGAATAGCTTATGGGAATTTCAGTATATTTATTTGACTTAGCAAGGGTTTTTGCCAAAAGTTCTACCTCTATAGTAAAACCTTTTTCTTTTAGCTCAATAGATTGAAGAATATCTTTTCTAAAAACTTTAAGACAGGTTGCAATATCTGTAACTTTTTGTTTATGTATCGTTGAAAAAAGCTTACTTAAAAACTTATTAGCAAAATAGGTTCTTAAATATATATTTTCCCTTTTAAAATCACCTATAAATCTTGAACCGCATGTTACATCACCTTCACTTGAATTAATTTCAAAAAATAATCTTTTTAAATCATTTGGTGAGTACTCCAAATCAGCATCAAGTATCCCAATGTATTTTTTAGTTGATTCGTTAATTCCAACTTTGAGAGCATGTCCTTTTCCTTTATTTGTTTTTGAGTTAACTAATTTAATATTTTTATATTTATTAATTAGTTTTAAAGCAATTTCATATGAGTTATCGTATGATCCATCATTAACCAAAATAATCTCGCTGGCAAAGTCTTCTTTTAATAAATTTAAAACTGCAGTTTCTAGTGTTTTTTCTTCATTAAAAAAAGGCATTATTACTGAGTAATTTATATTTTTCATTAAATGTTAAAAATCTAAGTTAACAGTCACAATATAATTGCCAAACTGATAGTGATTGAAGTTCTTGTAAACATCCGTAGGTAGATCGTCAAAGGAGTAGCTAAGAAAAAATTGAGTATTGTCTGGATTTCTATTTAAAAAACCTTCTTGTAAATTATCAATCCCATATTTTCTCTTTAATAAATAATCAAACTCTCTTCCATTGCTGTATATAAATTTGTAATAAGAACCGGAATAGTTTATTTGATTAAAATAATTTGACCATTCGTACTCAAATTCCATTAGACCGTAATAAATTGATATTTCATCATTAACATATCCAGCTAAAAAATCGACTATTTCTTCTTTATGAATTATTGATTCATCAGCGACAGAATGGCCATAACTTATAGAATTGTTAAATTCATTCTGAAGGCTTTTGGAAGTAATTAGATTTAAAAGAAAAAAAGAGGATATAAATAATACAATGCTCCTAGAAAATAATTTATTATATCTGAAAATAAAAAAAGAAGTAGACCATAGATATATGTAAAGAATATACATTGATGAATAAACCATTAAACTACCAATATCAAAATCAAAAAAAGACCTTCCCTGCCCCAAAATCGGTGTTAATACGGTATAAACATATATTAGAAAAAGTGTAAAAATAGCTTTCAGTAAGTATTCAGTATTAACCTTTTTTTTAAATTTTGAGTCGCTTACAAATAATCCAGAGAAAATAGCTAAGACAGAAAATAGATTAAAAATTTTATGATATTTTAGTAAAAGACCAACAGTATTTTCCGTTGATGGTGAAAACTTATCACTGTATTGAAATGGCCAATAAATATTTGCTTGATCAGCAAAAATATTTAAGAAAAAAGATGGAAAGATTTTAGTATTTTGAACCCCTAAATAAAGATAATCCATAATTCTTGAATAAGGAAAAAGTTCAGTTCCTGAACTTTGTATTTTTAAAGAATTAAATTCAATATTAGTAAAATATTGATACCACGTGATGTAAAAAATAGAAGTAAGTAGAAAGAGTCCTGCACCAAAATGGTATTTACTCGAAAAGTTCATTTTGAAATTTTTAAAATTAAATAATAATATGCCAACAAAAATTAAAAAATATATCAAAGTGTTTGAAAATCCACCAAGATAAAGAGATACTGGCAAAATAGTTACTATTGGAAAATAAGATCCTAGATAATATTTTTTATATAGAAAGTATTCAAAAAATAATTTTAAAAATAATGCATTAAAAGTTAAGACTGCCATATGTAAAGCAATTGAAGATGTTACAAAAACAAGGTACGAACTAAAAGACAAAAAGAGGCCTAAAATAATATTAAATTTTTTATCGGTTGTTTTTAAACAAAAGAATAAGATAATACACTGAACAGAACTTAAAAATATTGAAACTGCAACAAAAGAATCAAATAAAATTAATACTTTTGAAAAAAGAATCGATAAATTTGGATTAGGAACCCCAGGTGACGATACATTACTAAATGGAGAATTGAGAATATTTTTTGTTAAAGAAATCCACAATATTACTGCTTCTTCATGTTTCCATTGAGAGAGATGTGACCATAAAAACCTAAAATATAAACCGCACACAAAAATTAGAGCAGGAATAAAATTTTTTTCTAAATTGAGATTGAGATGTCGAATTTTAAACATGCTCAAGGAAGCCTTTCTGCTCCCCCGTTTTGCCGCTTTGAAAATTATAACCTATATCCTCAAAAAATATATTTCAAAAGGATAATTTATTTAAATAAAAATAAATTAAGGTAAAAAATTGTATGGAAAGTGTGATAAATATGATTGGAAATTATGAATATAAATAATAATCAACGAAATTATAACCCCAGTATGCATTTTTTTATTTACTCTTTTCAATTCATAAAAGTAGATAGATGCCAAAAATACCATTAAGTGAAATGCTTGAATTATGTATGTGGATTTAATTGTATCTCCAGTTGAATTAGGATATGAAATTGTAAATAGTAAATAGCCTATTAGGCTTGCAATCCAAGCTAAATTGACATACTGAATAATAAAATTAGATTTATACTTTTTGTAGGCTAGGTAGCAAAAAATAACGACAATAAAAGTAGTGATAATTGAAACAAGATTTACTCTTGCAAGATAGTCTCCAATATTTAATTGATTTCGACCATCATTTAAAAACCTAGATGTAAAAGTAAAATATCCCCAGTAATCACCCCATAAATCAGAATATAATATAGAAATAAATTGATTATTTAAATTAGGTCTAATCGGTTTTGTAAATAAGAACTCAAGTTGAGAGAAATTAGGTATATAAAAAGATAGATTTTGATTGTTTAATGAAAAGCCTTTTGATTCCATATTGAAGGCAGTAAAAGATCCATAATTCTGATATAGACCAACATAAAACCAGCTTGATAATAACGCACCGATAGATGCACTTTTTGACCAAAATTTGAAATAATTTAGTTTTGTGTTTTTATAAATTAATAAAACAATTAATGGAATGAATAATAAAAAGCCCCATTGTCTACTTAATGCAATGCAGGCAATAATGACACCTGTATAAATTATTTGTTTCAAACCTAAATCATAATTATGGTTATCTGCTTTTAGTACAACCAGTAAGAATAAACTTAGAAAAAATAGTATATATGTTTCACCACGAATCATTGATATTGTCCTGTAATTTACAGCGAGGAGAGAAATTAAAATTAAATACTCAACATTAAAAATATTTTTTGATTTTGTAACTAGTTTTAACGTAAAAAGATTAATACATAAAGTTATTACATATAAAATAGATTGAAATATTTGGGTTGCTTTACCATAGATAGGCTGACAATCAGATAATAAGTTATTGGATTCAATTATATTTCTGCAAATTAGTTGTGCAAATGAAGGAAAAAGATAACCGATTGGTGGATTGAAAAATTCTCTTGTTTCATCTTGGCTAGGTAATTTTATTTCTTTAGGAAGATACCTGGATAAATAATCAACATAATTGAAGTGTGCTTCAGCATCGTAACCCAGAATTGGAGAGTAATGAAAAATGTTATAAATTAAAATAAACAAAGTTGAAATGCTTATCAAAACAAATACAGAATTTGAGAAGTTAAAATTATAATTTTTCATTTCATAAAAAACTTTATACTAAATCTCAATCAAAATCTACAGCCATGCAAATAATTTAAATTAGTCTTCTTTACAAGTTTTGATTTGATAAATAACAATTATTCCAATTGAATCAAGCTATGATTCAAACCTGCTAAATTAATTTATGTAATGCAGTTTTTTAAAAAAATAATTAAAAAAATTTTTGAATCATTTAATTACGAAATCTTAAAAACTAAATATGATAACAAACAACTTAGCTATGAATATTTGAATCTAGAAAGAGTTGAAAGAATAAAAAAAAATAAATTTCTAGAAAAGCGACCAGAATTAAATGAAGAAGATGTAAATGCAATAAAGTATATTTTAAAAAATGATTTAACAATGGTATCTCCCGCTAGATTGACAGACACTGTCCTAGCGGTCAAGCATGTAGAGTTTAATAATATTCGAGGTTCATTTGTAGAGTGTGGAACATGGAGGGGTGGTAATGCTATAGCAGCATCACTTGCATGTAAGAAGTACTTTAAAAATAGAAATTTTTACATTTATGATACCTTTACAGGAATGAGTGAACCTGATGATGGTGTAGATAAATCAGTATTTATTGGTGATACCTCAAAAAATGTCTTTAATAAACACCAAGAACTAAATTTCAATTCTTGGTGCTATGCCTCCCTAGATGAGGTAAGAGAAAATTTTAAAAAAGCAGGCTTAACTCTCGAAAATATAACTTTTATAAAAGGAAAAGTAGAAGATACTTTAAAAATTAAATCAAATTTACCTGAAAAAATTTCTGTTTTAAGGCTTGATACTGATTGGTACGATTCAACTATCGTTGAATTAGAAGTTTTGTATCCTAAACTTGAAATTGGTGGAGTACTTCTAATCGATGATTATGGGTATTGGGATGGAGCAAGAAAAGCAGTTGATGACTATTTTTTAAGGCACGATACACCTACAAGGCCATTTTTTGCTCAATCAGATTTTACAGGAAGAGTTGGTATAAAAGTCTAAAATTAATAATCGCTAAAGTATCTTGAAGTTTTTTAACTTTATTTTATTTTTTTTCAATGCATTGTGAATATTCACAGTACTTATTATTCCATTTCGATGCTGATTTTTATTCTTTCCCATCCAGCCATTTATCCAGAATGTATAACCATTAATACTACTGGAGGGTCTTTCTGTTCTAATTTTTTCGAGAATTTTTAAAAACCCAGGCATAGTTTTTGAGTTTACATCATCGAAGTATAAAATAAACTCTTCATCCAAAACTAATTTATAAAAATATTCATATTCAAACAGCAAACCTTTTTCTGTGTGATCAGCATCTGAATAAATTAAATTTGTCTTTCCTTTAAATTCATCAGAAAAAGCTGTCAAGTCATCTGAAGAAAAAACATCCCCTTTAAAATAAATTATTTCATTGTTGTCCAAAACATAGTTTTTTTTAATCCCAGATTTATTCACAAATTTAAATTTCTCCTCCATAGGCTTATATATATCATTAATATCAAATGCATATAATTCAGACTTGTTTAAAAAATTTGCCATTAAGTAAAAATTTTTTAATACAGAAACGCCTATTTCTGTATAAACAACCTTTTGAGATAGCAACGTAGATATAAACTGTATTAAATCTATATTTGTAAGTCGAAACCCTAAAAACTTATTCAAATTGTTAACATTTTTCCAAACACCATACATATCATCTGATTTACTGACTTCGTTTATGTCAACAAATTTTCCTAATTTAAAAAGTTTTAATCGATTTGTAGCGACTATTGAAAATGCGGCATAACTTAAATAAAAATCTCTTCCAGTCAATCTATTTAAGACAGTTTTTTTGCACATTGTTTATATCTTCAAAATAAGCTGTATATTCATATTGTTTTTTATAATTAT
>CENJ01173705.1_pt1 | contig 34679 bp, 28 predicted proteins | sample 356161 | NCBI WGS metagenome assembly CENJ01 (sample SAMEA2619531, study PRJEB7988) | marine metagenome | biome: marine biome (ENVO:00000447); feature: surface water layer (ENVO:00002042); material: "saline water (ENVO:00002010), including plankton (ENVO:xxxxxxxx)" | depth 5 m | reverse complement strand
AGGCGCCTGATTTTGTTACTCATTTCAGCAATTTATCTACTTTAACAATCAGGGAACCAGCCCTTATTGTCCTCCAAAATGACGCGTAACTTCTATGCCCATTTGCCGAGGCATTCCCCAATGCGCGTGGCGACCATATTGAGTGTTACCAGTCGCCATGCCCGTTACATATGCTGCATTTGTGGCATTTCTTATAAAGAACCTTGCCCCATATAACCCGTCAGCACTAATGTAGTTTGCATCTGCATTGACTACCACATAACTTGCCTGAGAGTCTGCAAGCGCATTAAACTCCCTGAAGAAGGTTCTGGACCTATAACTATTATTTAGACTTAAAGCCAAGCTTCCGCCACCGCTGAGCGCTATGTTGTAGGTTGCCCCTAGGTTCAAACTATGTTCCGGTGCGTTGTTCAACCTATTTCCCTTCACATTAATGGCCCCAGCATTTGGCTGGAGTGAATCTTGGTTTAAAAAGTCTCCATATGAGCTGTCTAAGTAGGTGTAGCCAGCTGACACATTAAGACTATCATTAATGTTCGAAACCAACTCAACTTCCACTCCGTCAATCGAAGTATCCCCAGCGTTAGCTATAATACCGCTTATTCCAATAACCTGCGCCACCTGAAAATCATCGTAGGCATAATGAAAGAGTGCGGCAGAGATGCTAGTCGTACCATCACCAAGTATTGATTTATATCCGAGCTCATATGCAGATACAGTTTCAGGCTTCCAAGGAGGCTGGCAATCGATATTGATTCCCCCTGCTTTAAAGCCCTCTGAATATGAACCGTAAATCATACTATCGTCAGATGTATCCACTTCCATAGAGGCTCTGAGAGTCGTATCAGACTCTGTCCAGCTAGTTTCTTTGTATCCACCGCAGAAATCGAGAAACGGATCGGCAGCGGGCACTCCCTCGGTCGTTTGGAAGATCTTCCGGGAATGCTTCTCGTCAATGTCTTCACTGCTGCTTCGGACCCCCATGCCAACCCTCCAACTGTCAGACAAGGCATAAGTCGCATCAACAAAAAAAGCGGTTGCCTTTGTGTCCCATTGAGGTTGGAGATGTTCAAATTGAATGGGGAACGGAAAAAAAGCAGGTATTGGTAAAAATATCAGAAAGGTTCGGTCTCTTTGATCATCCATATAATAAGCACCAGCCACCCAATCCCAATTACCCGTTTTACCCGAAAGATTGAACTCTTGAGTGAAGGTTTTCGCACCTCTGTGATCAGATCGGGAAAAAAGGCCTATGCTTGAAGCATCCGCCGGACCGCCAAACAAATCATCCCAATCCTGATAGGCTGTGATTGATTTTAGAGAGAAGCCATCAAAACTTTTATCTATTGTGAGGCTCATAAGGTCATATTGACGCTCCGAGTCGGATATACCATTGTTGTATATTTTCCATGGAGCATCAGTAACCAAAACTGGAGTTCCCTGATACTCTAACGGAAGTCCACCGCCTCCCTCGGCTGGAGAGCCCCCCGCGATTTCCATATGTTTTGTGGAAATCGCCCAGTGGTCCCATGCACCATTCATTTCACTCCTAGCAAACACTACGTCAGCGGTTAACGAATCGTTTATCTCGGCTGAAACTGTCAACCTTACATTTGTCTTCTCGCCCATTTGATGATCATTAGAGCCTTCCACAAGATTCTCTACCCATCCCTCTCCGGCATCTAAGTGGTTAAAAGCCAACCTAACGCCAATATTGTCGGAAATAGGCGCACTGTAAACTCCTTCCAACGAAATATGATCATATTCTGCATAACCCATTTTCACACGTCCAATAACCTCGTCTGTCGGCTTTGCAGGTATAAAATTTACTGCGCCTCCGTTGGAGTTCCGTCCGTAGAGTGTACCCTGAGGACCTCTCATCACCTCTACCCGATCAAGGTCCAACTGGGAAAGTTGCGAGCTTGTTCCACTTGACTGAACAACTCCACCCACACTTACCATCACACCGGGTTGATTATTAAATTCTCCAACACCTCTAATAGTGATCCTTTTATTTCCAAGCACCTCACCAAAATGAAGACTTGGTACAGCAAATTGCAACTCCGATACCTCATCAATACCCCTTGCACTAAGCTCTTCCGATGAAACCGCAGTGATTGCACCAGGAGTAGTCATTACTGTTCCAACTCTTTTTGATCCCGTTACCACTATTTCCTCTAACTCCGCAGCCACAGCCGAGATCGGAGACAGGATAAAAAACGCCATGACGGATAAACGCAAATAATTAAAATTTATCATTACCTAACACCCCTAAAATAATTGATTTTTTTTTGTATTTGGACTAAATAAATTGACGCATTATGGTGCATTTTTAATTTTAGCCACCCGAGTATATATAGCGAACTATACTTATTGAAGAAAATCAAAGGAAACTATTGGTTATCGGATAGTTGATTTATTCAACTATGATTAATAGTCTTATCGAACAAAACCTTATTTCGCTCTTGCGCAAATGCAAGTCCTGCAAATACAAACATCGGTATGGCAATAAAAGAAACACAGGTATATGCAGTCAAAACTATTGTGTAGGGATTGTTGTAACCCTGTGATGAAAACCAGTCAATAAAAATTCCACCAGAGGTGACGCCAATCGCGACACCCGCAACCTGGATCATCAAGACAACAAAACCGAATGTCAGACCACGCTGACTTGCGGGGACAATTTCCTGAATAGTGGCAAATGCAGGAGCATAAAAACAAGCCATTTGAAAAAATGTAGCAAAAATCCCAAAGTAAAACCAAATACTACTTGGATCAACGAGCCTGTAGGTCAAAAGTAGAGGTGCGAGCAATGTCATGACTAGCGCAAGGAAGAGTGGTCTTCCCAAGTTAGTTTTTCGCATAAAAAGGTCACCGCCAAAACCACCAAAGAAATTCCCCACTAATCCTCCAGAAATAGCCATCCACGCGGTAACCGCGGCAATCTCATTCCTATCAAACCCTCGTTCCTCAACAAACCATAGCTGCTCAAACGTGGTAGCACCCATCATTAAACCAAATACCATCGAGCCCGCCACCGTAAGAGAAAGGACTTTAGACCCTCTTAACAATCCAATAATTGTTGTTACAAGCTTTGCAATAGAGATATTAAGATCTCTGGTGTACCTGTTGTCTCGCCTGGGTGTCTCGGGAATTAGGTATGCAGTTATCGCTAAAATAACTCCAATAAACCCCATCAAATAGAAGCACCCTCGCCACCCAAACAAGGGCTCGAGGTAAGCGACGATAAACAAGCTTCCCCCAAGCCCCAAAGGTACACCCATACCGAAAACTCCCACAGCAAAACCTTGCCACTGGCTGGGAAAGCGATCACCAAGTGTTGATAATGCAGAGGGCGCCAATACTGATTCGCCGACCCCAACAAGCATGCGCGGAACAGCTAGACTATAAAATCCTCTCGCAGCGCCGGATACCGCCGTTACGGCGCTCCAAATGGCTACTCCAAGTGCTATGAACTTCATGCGATTAACACGATCAGCAATCGTACCCATAAAAACCCCGCCTACCGCATACACAAAAATAAAAAGTATGCCGCTAATTAGTCCAAATTGCGTGTTGCTAAGCTCTAATTCTGGAACAATCCAATTAGAAAAACTTGGGATCAAATTGCGATCAACATAGTTAATACAATTTAGTAAAGTCAAAAACATAAGCAGTAAAAAATCATTAGAACGCACCGCGTTATGTTCGGTTTTCAACGTACACTCCTTGCAAGCTGGTATCAACAAGATCTGAGAGGGGTAAACAACAAATTTTGTTTTTATTTGTAATTTTTACCCTATCACCTGATAAGTTTTTTGACAACTGCAAAAAAAGTACAAAGGTTTCAGCCATAATCTATGCTTTTAGAAATTTTAAAAAACACTTCTATGAATATAATAGTTTATTAATGGAAGATAATGCCCCACCATTGAGGGATTGCGATAAAAATTTAGATGTCTATAGTGTGCTTTCAATTTAAACTCTGATTGGGTTACATACATGATTGCAAAATATCCTAAGCGAGCCCATAAAAAAAATCAAAACCGACATAGATTAGAAACCGCGGCATGTATTCTTTTTTCGACAAAAGGTCACCAATATACGACTCTCTCAAATATCGCGGATAGAGCTAATCTGCATGTTCAGACGTTATATCGGCACTTCAAAAACAAAGAGGAAATTACAATTGCCGCTGCTAATCTAGTTGTCCACGATTGTAGAATTCATTTCGAGTGCACATCCTCCAGTGACTCTGTCTTCGAAAAGTGGCGGGGTTGGGTATCCAAGACTGTTCCATTCCTTTTTTCAGAGGGAATAAGCAAGTACAAAATTAACCAATGGCAGTCCCCCTATTCTTTACTTAATGACCGCTTCCTACTATTTTTGAATTCTGGTTATGAGGATCTGTTGACTGAATATCTTGCGGTAGAATTTAAAGTAGATGTAACCAATCAGGATCTCCCTCGACTGATAGCTTGTCTGCTTTTAAGTGGTAACGAAATGGTACTGAAAACAAGCGCAAAACAAGTAATCTCAATCGATGATACAGCTTGTTATACCGATATCATTCTTAGCAAGAGTGATGACTTGATTAATAAAATAGAAAGGATTGCGCAAAGTTATTTTAGGAATCATGAACTCGCCTCAAGCAAACACTGATAATCCAATTCATAACTGCTAAGTTAGGCTAGTGTGTAACCGCATGAAAATCCGATGAATTTTAGTCAAACATGCTAGGTTCCAAATAAAAAGATATTGCTCCAGTGTTTTTCAGGGATGACTTCTCAGATCCAACCCGCAGTAACTCATCTTGCACATGGAGACGAGCCTTCTCTAACCTCTTCATAGAACGGGCAACAAAAGCTCCATCACCAAGGTCCAATGTAAAATATTTTTCCCCTTGAGCTGCAGCTGAAATACTGGTGAACGCAAAAACCTGGTAGTGGTCACGCGCATAATCAAGGATTGGGTAAATCGAAGGTGCGAGTGCATCATCCTCAAGCCACTGCGAACCGTCATTAGCACCCTCCCAAATTCGATGGACATAAGACTCCATCACCTCTAAATGATCTCCAAGCCAGGTGCGCGGTTCTGGATCAAGCAAAAAATGAGCTTTAAACGGGCCTGCTAACGCAAAGTCTGCTAAACAGGCCCGGGGACCCAGGAGAAAATCGTGATTTGACAAATGCTGCCCCAACAGTCTCAGTAATCTTGAAAAATCGCGCTGAATTGCCTCTTTATGCGCTGGACCCGCTCCTTGCACTTCACATGCCCCAACGCCAAATGCTTTATGAATATACTCTCCAAAATTAGCGACCTCGGTCTTCTCCGAATCATCCAACTCCTCGTCAATAAATTTCCCCAGAAGAGTATTCATCCCAAAACGAACTCCAGTTACTTTTACGTTATCTGGATAGCACCACCTCGAATGAAGGGCGTGTCTGGGAAACCAATGATTGAAAAAATCCTCAAGTACAAAACAGGTTCCCTTTTGGACCGGAGTTTCTGGCAAAACTGGAATTTCAGAAAACCTTGAGTTTAGCATCGGCCCCAAACTTATTGTATCGCTAATCATCCATCCATCTGGAGTACTTAAAGCTGGGATAAAACGAGTACCGGTTCTCGACTCGATAAACTCTCGATTATCATTAGTTTTAAGCATCCATTCGTATGGGATTTTCTGATATCGCAACTGTGCTTCCAACTTACGGGTGAACATACTCATTTCTTGCCCGATCAACTTATATTTGCCTTCATACATTTCTCAATCCCTCTTTTTCAAATTTTGATCACAAAATAACTAGCAAATTAAGAGTTTTAGCACTTTGTCTGAATAACACAGACAATGCTCTTAACAACGCAAAAGCTCACACCTCTATCTTTGGAAGTCGCTCTCTAAGCGCGTTTTTAGCTACCTTTTCTATAGTCGAGCGGGGTAAAGATTCAACGACGTGTACATCACGTACCACCTTGAAATCGGCTAAATTTTCAGAACAGACTGAAATTATTCTGGATTTAAGCTCATATACATTGGTATCTTTGAGGGGAATTACAAATGCAACCGGAACCTCCTCGAGCATGCTGTGCGGTTGCCCTACCACGGCACATTCCTCCACTAAACCAGAAGACTGAATAACGCTTTCTATCTCGGAACTCGCAACATTTTCAGCACCGACCCTCAGCATATCCTTCGCACGATTAACAAAAAATAACCACCCATCCGCGTCCATACGAATGATATCACCAGTCTCAAACCACCCATCCACGTCAAAAGAATCCTCTGTAGCCTTCGAATTTTTATAGTACTCCTTGAACATGGAAACGCCGCGCACACCTCGAATGAATAACAAACCGCTCTCTCCCGGGCGTATTGAAGAGCCATCATCACTACGAATTTGAATCTCGTATTCATCAGCAGCACGGCCGATAGTACCTGTTGGACCCAAATGATGAACATCCGCAACAATACCTTGCGTCAAGGTCTCAGTCATACCCCACCAACCAAGCATCGGAACATTAAATTTAGGGAAATACTCCGTAAAGTTACCTCCTGGACCCCAAAACCGATAAGAATGCTGAGGCACAGGATGCTTTGATAGCGCCTGCAGAACAAAAGGAATCGACGAGGCCCATGTAACTTTGTACTTCAAGGAGAGCGGCCAGAATCTAGACGCCGAAAACTTGGGTTGCAGAACCATTGTGCCGCCAGACCAATGAGTGGCCAACATTGAATAGCCCTGTGCGTTAACATGAAATAGTGGCATAAAAACAAGAGTTACATCATCAAACCTCAAGCCCAGATGACTTGCTGAAAGCTTACCCGCCCAAACTCCATTCGCATGAGTCCAAAGCACTGCCTTCGGCCTTGAGGTAGTGCCAGAAGTAAATTGCACACTTAAGTTCCGCTGAGGATTTCTTGAGAGAGCAGGAAGGGCGCGCTCAGTATCATAGACTTCATCAAAAGGGATACATTCAACATGTTCAGGAATGGCGGCAGCTTGGCCTGCGTCATTATCGGTTACTATCAGGAGTGAAATATCGTCGCAGCTGTTATATATGAGTTCAGAGAAAGATGGCTGCGTCATCGCACATACGGCTTCCGTGTGCCTAGAAAAATATTTAAGGTCCCTAGCTACGGATCGCGTGTTCGTCGAGACAGCTACAGCCCCAAGTTCAGCACATGCGTACCAACTAATCACGAATTCCGGTGAGTTAACCATATGAAGGATGACAAAATCGCCTTCCCTTACACCTAAATTAAATAACCCTCGTCCTAATTGACGAGCTTTCAACTGTAGCTCTCGGTAGCTGAGGGTACTTGAATCTCCCTCAAATGGCTCCCAGATCAAACAAGGCTTATCAGGCGAACGACACACGGCCTGCTCCAGCATCCAAGGTATATCCATACCCTCCATCGCCTGTAGCCTCGTTTCATCTAATTGTTGTTTTAAATCCATTTCTCCAAAGTCCTTTTGAACATTAACGGAGTTATATTTTCACTGTCCACTTGCCAAGAAAACTAATCAGTAAACTGCTTGACCAAAAATTCTCTCAATTCGTTGTGTACTTGATGGAATTCGGGAGATTCTCCTGCAATAAGATAACCGCCATGAAACATTCCGTCATAAACATTTAATGATGCCTCAATACCGGCTTCTCTTAACTTCCTGTGCAATCGCACCGTATCACTCAACAATAAGTCTCTGGTTCCAGTAACCAGATATACGGGCGGAAACTTGTCAAATTCACCAAAAATTGGTGATATTAAAGGATCATCCAATCGCGTACTACCGGCGTTTAGACGCGCTAAGGTATCCATGAACCCATCATAAGTAGGAAGCACTGGATCGATTCCCTTAAGTACGTTCAACGAATCACTCATGTTGGTTGCATCGGTGCGCGGAGTCCCAGCATAGAGTGCGTCCGGGATGGGGTAATTCATCTCCTTAAAATAATGGATCGAGGCCAAAGCTAGCTCGCCCCCAGCTGAGGTTCCTCCTATAGCATATTTTCGATTTGGCTCTTCGGTAAACAGTGCCCAATAGACACGGGCTATATCCTCAATTGCAGCGGGATGTGGGTTCTCAGGCGGCACTCGATAATCAATCGAGATTACTTCAATGCCGACTTTGGACGCAATAATTATTCCCTCCTGCGCTGCCAAGTCCCCACCTCCAAAAAATCTTCCTCCCCCATGAAGGTGTATAAATAGTCCTTCGGTATTAACACTCTCGGGCGTAAGCCTAAAGATGGGTACCCCAAGAATTTTATCTCGCTCCACGGTAACAACAAAACGGGACGATAATGCCTCTAGGGACGATCCCACAACCCCTGCCCTGGCTTTATTTACTCGCTCTCTAAGGTCAATCCACGCCTCGTCAGTGGTGGGTATTTCTTGTGGAATCGGGACTTGGTTTTTGATGATGTAATTTCTTATTTCCTGACTAGCAGCCATTGGAGGCTTTAATGGGCTCTCTTTTTTTAATAGTGCCGAGGCAAAAAAGCCAAGGATAATGCCAAGAAAAATCAGCATGATACTTACTAACATCATACTTTGATTCCTATGCTCTAGTAATAATTTAACTTCCATAACCCCCTTTTTGTTGCATATCCCTCAAGCTTTGCAAATCCTCGCCCCCATACGAGATAAACGGTTGATTACCGCAAATAATATCCAAAAGTACTGGCTCTCCTCGCTTCACTGCCTCGATTGCCCGGTTAAAAGCTGGAATTATCTCTGCGGGTTTTTCAATACGCTCAGCGAAGGCGCCAAGTGCTTTAGCAACAGCGGCATAGTTTCCGCTCAGCTCATCATTCTGAAATAATTTAGCTGCTTTGGGAATTATTCTAGAATAATTGTTCATTAACGAATTATGATAAATAATCGTGATAATAGGGATTTTCTCTCTAACAGCCGTCTCGAGATCTCCCATAACCATCCCAATCGCGGCCTCACCCATAAAATTAACAACCATTTTTTCAGGCACAGCGAGCTTAACACCCAGACAAGCACCTAGTGAGAACCCAAGCTGGGTAGAATGTCCCCAACCTAGGTAACTTCGAGGCTTAGTGGCAATGTAATGTGGCACCAAGACATCGCGTGTAACTCCAGGCTCATGAGAAACAACAGTTTCATCAGGATCAAACGTTTTCATAAAATCTCCAATGACCCTATAAAAATTAATCGGTTCATCATCACTGGATATCAGCTCTTCAAATGAATCCCTCCATGCACGTTTTTGTAAAGCAACACTCTCCTTCAGCGCACCGACGTGCTGCTCAGATCTCTGAATTCCTTTTTCTCTTATGTAAGTAATCATCTGACGCAAGACTAGTTTTGCATCACCTATCAAAACCGATTCGGAAGAAAAATAAAGATTCACGTCTGAGACTTCAACATTAGAGTGAATAAATCGTTTCGGATTTCCATCGAGATCATCAGTAGGTATATGCGCCGCGGTAAAATCTCTGGCGAGACTTGCGCCGATAGCAAAGATCACATCAGCTTCAGCCAGTGCCTTCACCACCAAGGCATTTTTAGAAAAAGATGCCGCACCAATAGCCAGCGGGCCACTCTCATCAATCGCACTTTTTCCCATCAGAGAGGTTGTGACACGTGCACCGACCAACTCGGCCAACTCGACTAATTCTTTTGAGGCTTCCGCATATAGGCATCCTTGCCCTGCCCATATTAGAGGATGCTTGGCCCCTGTAAGCATATTAACCGCTTTTTTAACTTCTGAAGGATCTGCTTGAGAGCAGTATTGAACCACAGGGGCATAAGAAAAATCGGATATCTCCTGCGAGGCAACGTCAAGAGGAAGCTCAAGGATGACAGGCCGCAGACGGCCATTTCTCAGTAGCGTATATGCCCGTCGCATGCGCGGTAAAAGGCCATCTTTACTGGTAATGCGGTCAGCCCACTTCGAAATGTGCTCAAAGTTTTTCACAGTATCAAAATTAGGTGGCAGAGAAGCGTAATCGCTAGACCAGTTTCCGGGAATTACGAGCATAGCACTGGAATCAGTAAAAGCCTGAGTAATCCCGGAGAACGAGTTTTCAGCCCCCGCTCCTTGCTGCACACTCACCACACCCACACGCTTTCCATTAGTTTGTCGGGAATAACCATCAGCCATATTGCCTGCGACGCGCTCTTGCCGCACAACAATCGGCCTTATACCTATTTCTGCACAAGCATCCATAATAGGCGTGGTTGGAAAACAGAACAGGTATTCGGTTCCCTCTCTCCGGAGTATTTCTGCTATGGCCTCTGCTACATTCATAAGAACTCTCGCTGTGATAATGGAGCTTTGTTAATAATTAAAAGCCATTGATATTTGTTGGATGCTCAAGCATAACTTGCTATGTCCCACAGTCTATTGACAATGACATATCGATTAATAAATGGATGTTATATGCCGTCGAGCCATAAGGCTCAAAATGATCCATTATTTGTAAAGGTTTCTCAAAATTTGACAATATCCTTTAATCCAAATGCATAGCGGTGTTTTCAAAATATTTATCCACCACACTAAATAAGTGATCGAGCGTGGAAGAATACATGTCTTTCTGTCTCAGAGCCGCGATAGTGACATTGTAAATTCGAATTGGTAAATCAAGTTTCTTAACCCGACCGCGAGACAGCTCTACCACCATTGCAAGCTCAGGACAATGACAAAGGCAATGCGAATTTACCAATAGTTCCTTTCCCATATGCAACGAATCAACACAAATGAATTTTGCTTCATCTCTGGAAATAGGTCCAACTCCTTCGATTTGAGGTAAAAATGGAGTGTTGTCTGGGGCTTTTGTATTTTGCATCCAAGGGTAGTCCAGAAGATCCGTTATCTCGATAGCCCGCTCAATCTTGGTTAAGGGATGGTCTGCACTGCCAAAAACAGCGAATTGCGTTCTCGTGAGTGTCTTCACCAACAGTTTAGGGGAACTGAAATCCAACGGAATACCGACAATAGCAGCATCAATGTCTCCCTTTTCCATGCTGCTGCACAAAGCCTGATAATGAGACTCATAGAACTCGATTTGAATTTGAGGAAAATGTTCTTGCATTTCCTTGGTTATGGCAGCAATAAAATTACTCGCGCGAATATCACCCACGCCAATAATTAAACGAGATTCAGTGTCCGATAATTCCGCCCTTGCAAGACGCAAGTTTCCAAGAATTCGTTTCGCATGCGGATAAAAATCATTCCCACGAGCATTAGGACTCATACCTCGCCCCTCACGCTCGAAAAGTGGAGTTCCTAGTTCATTTTCAAGTCGTTTAATACTGCTGCTTAACCCAGGCTGCGATATGTGCTGATCCTCGGCAGCTGCGTGCTCTGTCCCAGTCTCAATCAGAGCCACGAAATGTTTGAGCTGTCTAATGTCCATTGGTGGCCTCTTATCAACACCTAGCAGGAAAAGGATATATCAACTGATAGATGATTTGCGTTACAACAAAGATAATAGGATGAGTATGGATATTTTTTTATCCTATGGCAATTGTAAGCAGGGACTGGACCAAAATTCAAAATTTAGGTAATCCATCCGCCCGAGAGAGGAATGATCTGCCCAACAATGTGCCTGCAATCCTCATGAGCTAAATAAGCGGCTAGTTCCGCAGTCTCTTCAGCTGAGCCCACCGCTTGAGTGGGAACATTCCGCTTCACATGATTGCGAAACTTTTCAGTGTTTATAAAATCATCGGGGTAATAGGTAGAGTTTTTAATGTAATTTTGTGCTATTGCGTTCACCTGTATGTTTTCCCTTGCGAGTTCCAACCCTACCGCCTTTACAAAGGAATTTTGGGCACCCCTTGCCGAACAATATGCTGAATTGTTAGGAATACCCCTCAAGGGTGCTGCACTTGTTATTGCGATTATCTTTCCAGATTTACGTTCTAACATTTGCGGTGTAACGGCTCGAACAAAATACATAAGTGGATGGACAAGCGAATTAAACAACTGCCTCCAATCTTCGGTATCTATATCCGAAACAGAACTTGGCATCGGTAATTCTGCAAAGTTGGCAATTAAAAGATGAATTGGATTGGAGGATAACACTAGATTATGTATCTTCTCCTCCGATAGTTCAGTCGACTTATGGCAAATTACATGGAATCCCAAGTCCACAAATTTTTTCACAAGGACCGGGCCCATGTAAAGCTCGGAGCAAGTTATAAGTGCAGTACGTTGTTCCATAGACAAATTATGCTCACCCCGAGAGAGCGTCTACCCCAAAACAGGCAATGTCAACCTGTCCATCGCGAAGGTTAGACAATTCTGAACGGTTTCAACACCTTTGAAGATCGCGCCTAATGAGCTACCAAGCCCAATTATGGCTTTAGCGTTTTCTTACAATAGGGAGCACGCCTCTAAGCGTGCTCCCTACAAAAACATCTTTATCTTAGAGTAGCCCTGACACCAAACGTGCGAGGCGTAAGGCTTTTGAAGCGATTATTTTGGAATGTGGTTGGACCAACGAATGTCCAGTCATCGTTATCAAGTATATTTTCAGCGTACAAAGATACAGACCAATTTTCCGTAACATATCCCACACTAGCATTTAAGTTAGTGTATGAAGGGATCATTTGATAGTTCCTCGACGGCGTGTCGGGGTCACCGAGGGTATTTGGAAAGGTGTTGGGCATTTCGCCTACATACTGCATATCGGTTCTTACAACGACCTCATTACCATCGTCCATAGGACGATTATACTGTGCAAAAGCTGAAAACTTCTGCTCTGGACCCACTAATGGGGAACCCATTTCCGCCCCAGAGAATCCCATTTGATACTGGGTAATAGCCGATATGTCCTGGCTGGAAAGATTCATATTCAATCCCATCATGAATGCATCGCTAAAGTTATTGATAAGCTCAAACTCTATGCCATTTAGCTCGGCACCATCGACATTAGATGTAAACTGCTGAGCATCTGAAACACGGTTTCCAGTAATCTGGATGTCTTCCCAATCAATCTGATACAATGCAACGTTCGCGGTCAAGGCACCGTCATTCCAAAGACCTTTCATACCAACCTCATACATCCACAAGCTATCCGATGCAGCAAGACAAGGAATAACAATATCGTTTGCATCTATGGTGCTTACACCTCCATTGTTTTGGCAGCCACCATTGACCACCGGTCCACGGAATCCCTCTGATGCAGAGATATATAAGTTTGTCTCATCCGAAACTTGCCATGCGAGGCTAAACTTCATTGTGTCGGCGTCTTGCTGACCAGTTGCGAATGGATCCGATGCATAAGGCGCCGGCGTAAAGGAGGTTGCGCCCTGGAAGACGACGGGTCCAATAAAGGCTCCCAAGCTTGACGACCCTCCAGCTCGCGAATCGTCATATTGCTCTACCTCTCCAGAACGAAGGCCTATTGTTCCTTTGAGAGTGGTAGATAGTTGGTAGCTCATCTCAGCAAAAATTGCTGATTCCTTATCCATGTTCTTTCGGAGATTTACATAGCCTTTATCGGCAGCCCCATAAATGAACGCATTATCCATGTATCCAGGAACATCTACCAAACCTCCGATGGTTCCTCCTTTGGAATCAACGAAATCCTGAGTCACGCCGAAATGCCGATTGAAATCAGTCTCCCGGTCCAGATCGAAATATCCGAGTACCCACTGAAATCTTCCGTCCCCGTTAGACACTACTCGAAACTCGTTTACCGTATTGTCCTCTTGATCTCTTCGATTTTGTAAAAAAGGAAAGGCTCCTCCAAAGAAATCTGATAGGTCATTAACCAACCTTGAATCTGTTTCAGATTTGCTCGAGGAAAAAACAAAATCAGCAAACTCAGTTTCATAATTAATAGTCATATTGTAGAGCTTTACATCAGTCTGCTGAGACTCTGGCACCAGAGTAGTTCTGGAGAAACGTCCACCAAGTGCTGGGTTGACTGCCGATGCATCGTCATTATCAGTTTCCTGCGACATCATCATAAAACTGGCCGACAGATTTTCATTTATATCCCACGCCAAAGATGCTCTTATTCCATGGTCATTCTGGCCATTGGCAGGATCTGTTCCAAGACCAGTGTTTTGCACATAGCCTGCCCCGTCCCGCATGAACCCAGCGAAACGAAGTGCGATATTATCGCTAAGTGGTATATTGAGCATGCCGTCTACCCGCGTCGATCGTTCTCCGTCAGTCATGCCCACATCTAACCCAAGAGAAGAGTCGAAACCAGAAGGATCTGGCTTATTTGTCACCACTCTGACAACACCGCCGAGTGTTCCTGAGCCAAATAGCGTACCTTGCGGACCTTTCAGCACCTCCACGCGGGACACATCCATAAGGCCAATTTCCGGGTTTATTGCACTATTTGAGCTTGTTAGCGGCAACTCGTCTATGTAAAGAGAAACTGTCTTATTCACCTGGTTCTGATCATCTACAGCTGTTGCAATCCCTCTAACAATGAAACTTGCATTCGCTCCTCTATTTGGAGTTTGATAGTCAAGACCTGGCACTCCAATAGCGAGCTGCTGAGCGCTTCTTATTCCTTGTATCTCAATACTCTCCTGACTCACAACATTTACAGACATTGGAACGTCCTGAAGCCTCTCCTCCCTCTTGGTTGCTGTAACAATTATTTCATCTAATTCTTCTTCGCTTTGGGCGAAAGTCGGTCCTGAAATAATATAGGCAAACAATAAACCTACTGCTAGAAATCCGCGACCTAAGTAAATCGACATGATAGTTATACCCCCAAAAATGTTATCGGATAATTTTATTGTTGTGATGGCACGCTTTGTTTAAGTTCACGCGCCACTCTAAGTTTATATCACTTTCTGCATAGTACCCATACTGATAGCATATAGTAAGCTGGTATAGACTTAAATCAACTGTTTCTGCAAATTAATTTCTAATATAGTGATAACTAATCGATATCAAACTGGGAAGTTTTGATAAGATGTATTATATGTAATGAATGCAAACGGCTTAAAAATGTAAATTTAAAACCAAGTGCAAAGGTAAGCGGTAGCAAAAGAAATACAAAAAGCTACTTTGGAAATTTTTGGCTAACATGGCTGACCAGTGTTAAAGGTTTCGGCTTATACCATATAGGGGATGACCAAGCGCGCTCTTGAATAGTTTTCGGCGCACCGCTCATGGGTTCTATCCCTGCGCGGACAGCATCCCAAGTCGACCAACGACAACTGGGATTCTCTAGTACCCGTAAATAATAAAATGCCGATTGACTTCGATCAAAATGTGGATCTGACCACAACGCTTTTAACTCGGTAGCTTCCTCACTGCTGGATGCCGAACAGTCAGCCAAATCGACTGTGGCACCAACGTTGGCACACCTAAATGTTTCTGGATCAGGTTGGGAACCATCGGAGCAAGAAACATCATAAACAGACTCCTTCGATTCGTGGCCTTCCATCCAGCCTTTAACGATTTGAGCTCGCTGGAGTAAGCCTGATTGAGGATCATTAGTCACCCATACAAAAAATTTCGGCACTTTTTCCCCATCAGATTGGATCTCTCCTCCCATATGCACTCCAGTTTGGTAGGCTTGGTGAATGGCATTTTGATCACTCAAAATTTCAGGAGTAAAGTCGTACCCCGCAAAAAAACGTGGCTTTATCCGAGGCCCAGAAGTCGCAAAAGTTTCTTTTCGACGAAGTGCTGCATAGATCGACTCCCTGGTATTCTGCTCAGCCCATACTCCCACTAATCCAGATGCACCCCACTCAGGAGAGGTTAACGGTGAGGTAATCTTATTTGAGGCATCTGGTACACTGCCGCGTAACTGAGGCGTTCCGTCTAAACGTCCCAGTTTTCCGAAGTATTGTTTCTCCTCAAAAGGACTAGCGCCGTTGTGTCCATCAGTGGAGCCGATGAAACCAAACTTATAAGGATTTTCTCCCATTATTTGCTGAAACTCCAACCCAGTTCTGAGAGCTTCTCTGGCATACGCTCCATTTGTAGATCCTTCAGCCATGAATGTCTTTCCATCCTCACCTCGGGTCGGAGTGCTTTTCGTCCAAAGCTCAAAGTCGGCCCACTCATCACTTGGCGATAAAGCAGGATGTGTCTCGGATGTACCTTTTATTTGCGTAATTTCCACTAGCGGCTCATTACGCATGCGTTTAGCTACATATTCTTCATCAATGGCTTTACCATCATATTTGGTCCGCCGAAACATGAGACCCTGACTCCAGTTGGAATTATGTGGGATTGCTAGCGATTCCACCCCTCTTGCTCGCAGGTCATCCATCCAATCCCAAAGATCCTCAGGGTTCCTCGAATCACTAGTCCCGAAAGGCATCTCTGGCACATTTGAGCTTGCAAATATCACATTTCGATGAAGGTTTGCATAGTTGGGCGCCGAGGTATATTCATATGCGATAAAAGTGGTGAAACGACCCGGGTCATAATTCCTCTCTGCTGCTTTGATATTCTCAAGCCAACTAGAGGTGATTATTGGATCAGGATCCAAACCTGGCGAAATCGGCTTATTAAGAGCGTTAGCATGACCAATCGCGCGCATTACCAACCTGTTTTCATCCAATTCAGCTCCTCGTGCATATTTGACTAGGGGATGATTCGAAAACACAGTAGTGGTTTTTACCATGTCCGCCGGCACTCCCATAAACTCAGCGTGATCCGTCACTGCATAAAAATCTAATGGATCTCCAGAAATCCTCAGATCATAACCGAGTGTATGCTTAATCGATTCGCCTTTGGCAAAGCGGTAGGCATCGTCTGGCGAAGCGCGGACACGCGCTACAGTAAAGGCATCAAAAGAATGAAGAGTGTGCACATGTAAATCACCAAAATAAACGTTTCGATCAGGATTTACAGCAATTTCACTGATGCCTTTTTTATCAATAAAAGGGCTTTCTTGCGCAGAAGCAGAGTCCAGATTCTTGTCCACCGAGCAACCCGTAACGGACAAACATACCAACATAATCGACGTCATTTGTTTAAATAAATTTGATGGCTGATCACCCATTCTATACTCGCATTCATAGTGTTTCCGAATTCGCTGGCTAAGCATGTGAAATTTTTAACTGGTTACGTGAATTGCTGAGCTGCCATTTTTTCGAGCCCTCTAAAGACAGCTTGAGGGTCCTTCCGTTTCATTATTGCCATCTGCACCTCTTGGCCATCTCCTACGAAGAACTCGTCCTCTTGACGAGCAAGGTGGGGCAAAATAATTTCTGCAGCCTCAAACATCGTAAGGCCCTCATTCATGACGCCCTCCTCTGGACCGATCACCTCGCCATCACCTTTAAGCGCAGTTGCTACAGCATTCGTACGAACTAAGCCGGGCACGATTGTGCTCACTTTAATTCCATGGTGTGCTGTCTCCGCCCTTAAAGCATCTGCAAAACCGATGATGGCGAACTTGGCTGCGCTGTATGCTGTGCGAAGTGGCACACCCACCTTTCCCGCCACACTTGACGTTACCGTAATGTGTCCAGAGCCCTGCTTTATCATTAAGGGTAAGACAAGCCTTGTAAGTGCAATAGGTCCAAAAAGGTTGACTTCCATTACTCGTCGATAGACCTCTATCGAAGTCTCAAGAAAGAAAGCTCGGGCTCCAAGACCTGCATTATTCATTAGGATGTCAATACGTCCAAACGCAGAGACGGCTTGCTCTAGAGCCTGCGGCATCGAGTTATGGTCCGTAATGTCTAGAGGTAGAATCAATAAATTTTCACAATCCGCTCCATCCGCCTGACATGCAGCATGGACCCTCTCTAACTGATTTTTATCTCGGCCGGACAAGACCACTTTTGCACCACATTTGGCAAATGCAAGTGCTAACCCCTCTCCTATTCCCGACGAAGCTCCGGTAATCCAAATCACTTTGTTACCAAATTCCTCAACGTTTGTTTGATTTTGCTCAACACCCATGCTCTCCTCCTAAATCTTTCAAAATCTTTTAATATGTAAGGCTGTTTGGTTTATCTTATTAAATCTATCACCTCAAGTGTTCCTTATAAAGTCAAGTAAAATGTCCGTCAGGCGATCTGCCGCGTCGTCTTGAGGATAGTGCCCAGAATCCTTTATCGTGACATGACTCAGACCGTGTGCTCCCGGAATTTCCATCTGAAATCTAGCCGCAGCAGCAGTATTGTCTGTCTCACTAAATGCCGTCAAAAAGGGCCTATCAAAAGTCCTTAGCACTTCCCATGCCTTCTGATTGTCAGGTATAGCTGGATCATCAGGAATGAGTGGCACTAGGGAGGGGAATTGCCGAGCACCCTGGAGATACGCTTCGGATGGAAATGGAGCTGAAAAAGCGCGTGATTCCTCGTCTGTGCAGCCGTTGATCCATAACTTTGCTACTTCGCCCGGATCAAATTTAGGATGAGCATCGCAGTGGCGCACCCAGTACATAAATGCAGGTCTAACGCCCCCCCCAGCTTTCATCATCGCAGTAACTTCATATAACGAGAGTATTGGTGTTTCATTTAAGAGTTGACGAAGTACCGATATTTTTTCTGCGGGAATACCTGTTCCGTCACCCAGACCCGTGTTTGTCGCCACGATTCGAGAAAATTTCGAGGGGTCTCTCGCAACCACTCGAAGACTAATTGGCCCACCCCAATCCTGGCCAAGAAGGTTGATATCGCTCAGGTTAAGCTTTATCACAAAGTCATCAAACCAGTTCACATGGCTTGCGAAGCTATAATCACTGCGCTCTGAAGGCTTGTCTGATCGTCCAAACCCAATCAGATCAGGCACAACCACCCTAAAACCAGCCTCCGCAAGGGGTCGAACCATTTTTCTGAAGGAATAGCCCCAGACCGGCTGGCCATGTACACAAAGAATAATTTCTCCATCAGGATCGCCCTCGTCAATATAATGCATGCGCATGTTTGTTCCATTGGAGTCTCTGATGTTTATGTAATTTGGAACAAATGGAAAATCATCAAGGTTTTTAAAACATATTTCGGGTGTCCTCAATACTTTCATTATGCCTTTTAGCCCTCAGATACCACTACATGGAGTCTCCATTAAGCGTACTTTTCTGCAAAAATAACCGTTCAGCTAGTACGCAATCCTCGTCTTTTAATCGAACAGACTCAGGAAGGTATCACCTTTTCGTAATGAATTTGCATAACAAAATCCTATTGATTGATATATCACTGCGTTTCTATTTGCCGATTTTTTAAACTACCGTCTGCTTTTTTATACTTAAGCCTTAAAAAGCCTGGTAATATTGAATTGTATGATACTTTCAAGACATAAAAATCATAACTTAATGGTAAGCTGAGGGGAATGAAGCACTTAGCAAAAGACCTTAAGGATTGAATTAAGCATGAGCGGACATAAATTTCCTATCGAAGCCTCCCATATTAAAATGTTCGCACATGCGATTGGTGATGGTAACCCAATGTATCACGATGCGGATTACGCGGCTCGAAGCAAACAAGGTGCGATAATTGCCCCTCCTACATTTTTAAAGGCAAACCATCATTTTGATCCCGAGAGTAATCTGCGTCCAAAGTTAGACCAAGCGTGGCGGGGTTCGGGAAAATATGCAACCACCCAAGTCCAACAAGGTACAAAGGATCGACTGGCACCGAAGCCTGAACTATTGCACGCAGAGCAACATTTCGAATATCACCGACATCCGCGCGTTGGTGACGTTCTTACACCAACAACTAGAGAGGGAAAGACCTGGGAAAAACTAGGGAAACGCTCTGGCAAATTGATTTTTAGCGAAACAATCACGGAACATCGAGATCAGAATGGCCAACTCGTTGTAACGGAGACTTCGGTGGGTGTGGTAACTGAACACGTAATAGAGCAATAGGTATCGATAATGGCGCTATCTGCATCCAGTTTGAAGAGGGGCCTCTCTCACACTGTTGACCTTGTACACGATCTGAAAAGGACCCAGATAGTTCAATATGCTGGAGCTTCTGGCGATTTTAATCCCTTTCACACTGATGAAATCTATGCCACACAGGTGTCTGGATACAAAACCGTATTCGCACACGGAATGTTGGTGATGGGAATTACCGGAAAAATGCTCACCGATTATGTTGGGGATGGACGACTGACAAAGTACGGAGTAAGGTTCACGCGGCAAGTTTGGCCGGGAGATGGCCTAAAAGCTACTGCCACAGTCACCAGGTTGTTCGATACTAATGAAAGAAAGCTAGCAGATTTCGACATAGTCACAACAAATCAAAAGGGTGAAATCGTCCTCACAGGATATGCCCAAGCCGAGGTCGATTAATGGGTAAATACAGTGTCTCCTGAAGACCCGATAATTCTTTATGGCACCCCGCTTTCACAACCAGTTCGGGCAGTAATTTGGCTGCTACTCAACAAACGTAAAGTTTTCAAGCTAGTTCTGACCAATCCAGGATCTAGAGGCGATCATGGCAGTCGGAATGCAGATTTTTTAAAGAAAAATCCTGGAGGTACAATTCCACTTCTGGAGGAGCCAGGATCGGGTTTTGTCCTCGCCGAGGCGCATGCGATTCTTGCATATCTTTGTCAAAAATATCATTGGTTTGATCTCTACCCTAATGACCACCGAAGTCGAGCAAAAGTTGACTGGTACCTCCATTCCCATCACCGGGGGGCGCGAGACGCATCTTTAGCGTTTTTCGCAACTAATGTAAGAAAAGACTTAACCTTCCCAAAGGATGTGGTAACCATGTCGAAGGCGGTTTTTAACCGACATTTAAGAGCTATGGAAGACGGTTGGTTAAAAAACTCTAACTATCTTGCAGGAGATCATATCTCTTTAGCAGACCTAGCCGCATATGTCGACATCGCACAATTAAAACCAAAATTTACAAATCTGTTTGATTTTGATCCGTTTCCCAATGTATCGAGGTGGATGCAATCTTTGGAGCAATTCGGGATGCATGATGAAGCTCATGCAGGGCTTGCCCACCTAGGAGACATAAGCCAAAACTCCCCTGATAAGCAGGCAATTAAAGCAGCGAATAAATATGGATATAATGTGATTAAAGGTATAAATTCAAATTTATAATATCAGCCATGCTTAGGCACATACCATATTGGCGATGACCAGGCGCGATCTTGAATCGTTTCAGGGATCCCTATCCTAGGTTTTACATTTGATCGGATGGCATCCCACGTGCTCCATCGACATTTGGGATGCTCTAAGACTCGGACGTAATAAAATGCTAATTGGCTCTCATCAAATTCTGGGTCCCGCCAGAGTGTCTTAAGCTCAGTTGAATCACTCGCTTTAGAAGCACCACAGTTGGTAGGATTGACAGAAAAATCGTAGTCAGGGCAACGTCTAGATGAGGGGTCTGGCTTATGTCCCCCCGCACATGCTACATCAAACACTTTTTCTCTGAATTCACCAAGGTCAATCCAGCCCTTAATGATCTGGAGACGTTGTAACATTGAGGAATTAGGATCAGCAATGCTCCAGACCAAAAATGAGGGTATTTGACCATCCTGGGTCATTGTGTCACCCATTGGACTTCCGTCTGTATAAGCCCTCGCAATAGCATTGCTGCTCTCTAGTAGGTCATCTTTGAATTTGAAAGATCCAAAAAAACGGATCTTTATTCTCGGGCCACTCGTGCTAAAAACTTCCTTCCGAAGCATCGCATCAAAAAGATCAGACCGCGTATTCGATTCTGCCCAAATCCCTGCTAGACCTGACGCGCTCCATGTTTTAAATGCCGTATTTGAATAAATACGATCGTCAGCAGCCACACTTACTTCCGGTCCAATATCAAATAATCTCGTTTTTAAACTCTCCCATTCGTCTGCATCTCTCACAGGAATTGATCCACGGGACCTTGAGGAGCCATCCACTACACCAATCTTACCCATGAAATCATCTTCGTCATATGAACCGCCGCCATTATGAGAATCAGACGAGCCAATAAATCCAAACTTAAAAGGATTAAATCCTAACTCATTATCTTGCCTTAGTCCCCTTCCAAGTGCATGTCTCGCATAACTCCCACGAATTTCGCTAAAACCATGTCTTCCAACGAGGTAAGGCATTACCTCAAAATCAGCCCAATCATCATGAGGAGACAAGCTTGGGTGAGTGTCCGATGTTCCTTTTATTTGCGTGTTCTCAACAATTGGTTCGTTTCTCATCCGCTGCTCTGCATATTCGGCATTTTGAGGAGAACCGTCATATTGCGTCATTTGAAACATCCATCCATCCGACCCATTGGAATTATGAGGTATAGCAAGTGAATCGATACCCGACTCTCTCAAACTATCCATCCAATGCCAAAGATCCTCAGGATTCTGAGAGTCAAACATGCTAAACGGTAGTTCCGGAACAGCACTTGATCGAAAAAGGACATTTCGGTGCAAATTCCCATTAGTCGGACTTATAGCAGTGTACTCATAGCCAATAAAAGTAGTGAAGTTGTTAGGATCATTGTGACGCTCCGAAGCCTCAATTATACTTTGCCAAGAATTACCCAATACCTGACGATTATCTAGAACGCCTCTACCCACTCGGGAAGCTTGCAAGCCCCTGGAAAAATTTCTCAGAGCATCCCAAGCATTGGCTGACAATGAGGGGCTAGATATTGGCGAAAAATCACATCCGGTCTCCCAACACTTAGAAACCTCTTTAGTGAGAGGAATAATCTCATTTCCCTTTTCTGGATCCATTTCCGAAAAACTAAGCACCCCTCCCAATAGCCCTGCATGGTCAGTCACGCTGAAAAAATCAAGGGGCTGACTCAGGATCATAGTCTGTCCAGATGCATGTCTGAGAGGCGAACCTTTAGCGAACCTGTAAGCCTCATCTGGAGTTACAAGCACACCAAAAAGAGAAGCATCAAATGAGTACCTAGAATGTACATGTAAATCGCCAAAGTAAGCATTTCGTAACGGATTTCTCACTGAATCTTGGACAAATTTGGGTTGTCCCTTATCCTCAGATACTCGAAAAATGTCATCTCGATCAGCGCAACCCACCAAGAGAGTATGAGCGCACATCAACCAAAGTAGTAAACAATTAAGATAAAGTGTTTGTCCAATTTCATTAATCACTGGTTTCTTTAATCCATCACACTACAGCAACATCAGGATTTCCTATATCTTACCATCGAAGAATTGAGCTCTTTTATGGTTTTGACCCCCATAAGCTTCATATCTCTCTCAATTTCTGTTCTAAAATTATTCAACGCTTTTTCAACACCCAATCTACCTGCTGCCCCAAGGGCATATAGATACATCCGACCGCCAGAGCATGCAGTGGCTCCGAGTGCCAGTGCCTTGAGAACATGAGTGCCCCGCTGTATTCCGCCATCAAGAATAATTTCAATCTGACCACCAACGGTCTGCACAATTTCATCTAGCTGGTCAAAGGGACTCCTACCACCATCAAGCTGTCGGCCACCATGGTTAGAGACCATAATCGCATCTGCCCCCAGTTCAACCGCCTTTATCGCATCAGTAGGGCTCATAATCCCCTTCAAACAAAATTTTCCCCTCCAATCCTGCCTTAAATTCGCCACATCGTCCCAGTTCAGATCCTGATCCAACATAGAAGAGAAATATTCGCCGACCGAGATGGCAGTGCTTGTACCCTCATCTACGTGGTTTTGGAGTTGTGGTAACGAAAACTTCTCACGGAAAAAATAATTGAGGGCCCATGCTGGCTTTATCATAAATTCAAAAATGCTATTGAGATTGAGTGTTGGCGGAGATGTAAAACCCGTCCGAATGTCTCTCTCCCTGTTTCCACCTGTGATCGTATCTACAGTGAGTGCTAATATATCAAAATTCGCTTCTCTCGCTTTTTCAAGCATAAAAGTATTCAGGGTGCGATCTTTGTGGAAATACAGCTGAAAGAGCTTAGGGCTATGGATTAAATCGTCGATCTCCTTTAAAGATACGGTTCCCAAAGAGGAGACGCCAAAAAGCGTCCCATATTTCTGTGCAGCAAGCGCCACCGCGCGCTCGCCCTCATAATGAAAAAGTCTCTGCAGTGCCGTAGGAGAACAAAAAATAGGCATTTCAAGTCGGCACCCCAGGACCTCAACCGACATATCAATTTCTGCCACACCCGACAAAACATTTGGAACCAGGTCACAATCGTCAAAGCACGATGTATTTCGTTGATATGTAATCTCGTCATCTGCCGCCCCGTCAATATAATGAAAAACAGGGCCCGGCAACCTTCTCTTTGCTAGTTTTCTTAACTCAGAAAAGTTATAACAATGATCTAGTGACTTGTACATCCAATTACCCAATAAAACCCATTCCCGATATTTGGGATAAAATTAAATCTGTAAGCATGATATCCCTCCCAGAACAACTTAACAGCAGCAAAATTACTAAAAAGGTGTAAAATGCAACCATTCCTCTCCCCTCTCTATGCACCACATCATTGAAAGACCACCCAGAGCATAGACAGCGGCGGTACGCCAGGGCTCATAATGCAGCCCAATATTTGTTTTTGCGATTTTCCAAATTGAAAGCGCAAAGACTACAAAAATTATTTGTCCTAGCTCTATACCTACATTGAATGAGAGCAGAGAGAAAAAAATGTTTTCTTGGGGAAGTCCTATCTCCAAAAGTGCGCCTGCAAACCCCATTCCATGGAGCAATCCAAACGCTCCAGCAAGCCACCATGGATTTTGCCACAACAAGCCTCGGCCATCTCGCCGAGCAAGCTCTATCGCGAGTAAAAACAAGCTGACCGCTATTAAAAACTCGACCAAAGCGACCGGATAGTCAAAGAAACCTAAAGCTACAAAAGACAACGTCACACTGTGTCCAAAGGTAAAAGCGGTGATGGTCCCAATTAGCCTAGCCTTTGTAGTGAGCAGAAGAAGTAAACCAAAGACAAATAATAGGTGATCCGGACCAGTCAAAATATGCTCTACACCCAATGAGAGATAATCAACCAAAACATTGAACACCTCAGACTTTAATGGAACCACAAAACTCGCCCGCTCTGATGACAGCACTTGTTGGTAGCTTCGTCCGTCGCGCAAATTAACGAGTGCTACGGCCGACACTTGATTTTCAGCTAAACCATTTATACCAATACTCTGACCCGACAATGACAAGTTTTCAACCCCACAGTCCAAATCCCAAATTATGACTGTAGCAGTACCCTCGACCTGAGGTGGAGACTGGCGCCTGACATCACAAGTTTCCGGCCAATAGGGTTGGAGCATAGTTGAGCTGATACTCTCTATTGGTGTTTTCCAAATTACATGTAACAGTTGTCTTCCACCAGCAGAGGGCAATTCAATAATTTTCAAAAGTGATGGCGCGAACTTGTGTGCCGTCGCGACTGAGCTTCCCAATATGGTCAAACAACATGTTAAGAGTAGCATGGATCTTTTCATAATCTTATTTCATAGTCCTTACGCATTTCCCCCACAGCCGCCTTAAGAGCCGCCTCACGAGCATCTCTCGTTAAATCATAAAAGAGGGAATCTCTGACCTCATCGAACTCTGCATCACGAGCATCCTCAAAACTATGCAACCAGACGTAATGTTTACCGTAGGTCGAACTCAAAGGTGGCAACCAACTCCCTTCAACAGGCTCAGTGGCAATGAGTTGAGACACAAATTCAGATCCAAAATACTTCTTTAGTTGTGCTGGCGTTTGACCAATAAAACGATACCCAGATAAAAATGGAAAACTATACTCTCTCGCAGAAGAGGGTGATAGGGCGGTGATGTCCACTTCTTCTTGAAAACGTTTGGCCGCCGCTGGATGGTCTCTCGGGAAATAAAGGTGTTCAATACTGTACAGCGGTGGATTTCGTAGCTCCAGCCTTCTTGTGTTAAACTCGCTGAGTAAATTTTCATCCGATATTCTTGGTGGGGGATTAGCTGAGAGCAGAAGTTTTTCCATAAGCTGAATTAATCTACGTTTGATGACCTCATCGTCAAGATACAGCCGCAGGTCCATTGCCTTGCCTACGATTTCTCCATCAGAGAGCCCCTCATAAAGTCCGAGGAATCGCATATTTTGTAAAAGCCGTTGATGAACTACTGAATCATTATCAAAAAGTTCTAGGTCGATTGCTCGGGCAAATAGCATTTCGCGATCCAGCTCTGCCCTGATGCCGAGAATTTGCTGTTCGGCGGTCGGTAGTCTTCCAGTGTTCAAAATCCATTTTTCCTTAAGCAAGCCTATCCGCTCTTGTGTAAGAGGGCCAAGAATCGGCTTCGGTTGGGGGAAAAAAATATTTTGTAACTGGAATAAAATAAGACCAATCACCAAAAAATGGAGAGCTGGTCTGTAGAAAAGTCCTTTATATTTGCTCATTAATGTAAATTGACATGACGAGATATAGTAGCAACAGAATTTCTTGCTCCACACACCATATTGACCAACAGCAAAATCTTTTCGAAAACTCCACTTACTCGGCTCAAAATTAAGCCATTCTGATCCATAAAAATAAACAAACACACAATCATGTTAGTCTGCGGATTTACTAACCAGACCGCTTCTTATGAAAGACATCACTACAGCATTTGGCGGAGATGTCACACGTCTCTTCTTTAAATCAAAAAACGCGCCATTGCTTACCACGGCTACGGCTTCTGAGGAGTCAGCACTAAAAAATTTTATCGTTCGTTGGAACTTTCTCATATCCGGAGAGGATGGGAGTATGTCCATATGGAGTTCAACATACTCTCCTGTAAAAATTTCTCGCTTAAATTGAATTTCAGTGTTAAAAATTATAGGCGCAACGTTAACCTCAAAAAAAAGCTTCAATATCCCATGTCCATTTAATGTCTCTTGAAAGCATTCTATCGCGATCGAATAGAACGCGTTCTCCGACACGTGCTGATTAAAATCAATATGGGCCTCTGTGATTAGCTTTTTCTTCACTAACATCTAATCTATAATCCTCTTTGTCAGTAAAAGTAAAACTATTTTCAACCCTGGTTAAATGCTTTTATGAAATTAGTTCCCAAATATATGGTAAACGATTCAAAACACCCTCCAGTTTTTTTTCTGTAGATTCTGCGCCATTGGTCAGGGGAGCCAAAATCTTAAGTAAAACCTTTCTGCCGGCTAACTTATCCTCCGAAACCCACACCTTAAATTGCAAATCGGGACAAATATTTTTTACGGCCTGAGTATAACCAAGAGATATGGCGTCATTACGGAGGACTGGTTTAAAAATTTTTCCCACGGCGGTAACAACTATTTCCGTACGTATTATTACCTCAACTGGCGCAGCGGCACGCTCAGAGACATTCTCTCTCGCATAATTAAGAAGCTCATCCTCAGAAACATCACTACCCTCAACGAGTTTGACATATGCTACTGGCAATTCACCAGCATAGGCGTCTGGTTTTCCAACCGCCGCTGCTATTTCCACACTCGGATGAGACGCTAAAGCGTCTTCAGTTATTAGGGGATCAATATTATGTCCTCCACGAATAATTGTATCTTTAGCGCGACCTGCCAACCAAAGATAACCATTTTCATCAAATCGTGCCAAATCACCGCTGTTGAACCAGCCAGTTTCGGGCCAAGCCCCCATGTTGTTATCCGGCAATTTATATCCGGGAGTTACGTTCGGACCAGAATGCAGTAAAACACCAATTTCATTAGTATCGCATTCTCTTTCTATTTGACCCTTATTGTCGATAATTACAACTCGAACCTGATGATATGGAACCCTAAGCCCGATAGATCCAACAAGCCGCTGCCCATAATAGTAGTGTCCCACTGCACCGGCCGTAGTCTCGGTCATTCCGTACCCTTCCATAATGTCAACCCCGGTGCGAGAATGAAACTCATTTAACAAACTTGACGGGGCAGGCGCAGCACCACAGCCACAATTAATCAGACTTGAAAGGTCGTATGAATCACTCGATTGCTCCAGTAGTGCTGCATAAATTGTGGGCACCGCCGCAAACATTGTGACACCATACCGCTCCACTAAGCCCCAGAAATCGGCCATCATTGACTTATTTCTGAATCCTTGCGGACCTGCCAAGATCAACTCTCCTCCATTCACTATACAATTTAGGGCAGAGACACAGACTGCGTTTACGTGGAATAGGGGAAGTCCGCACAGCACCTTCATTCGAGATTTAACGACTTGATCTTTACTGGGGTCTGGCCCCAGCAAAGTCATTTGGCCGATATTCACCATCTCTCCATAGTGAGTATGTTGGGCAAGTTTCGGCATACCTGTCGTTCCTCCAGTGTGGAATAATGCCGCAACATCGGTTGGATTAATTCTCCGTTTAAATACAAGTTGATCAGATCGCTGCGAAGCCATTCCAACAGACCAATCCACGATATCCTCTTGCCCTTCAAAAACTGTATCTATACCAGCTACTTGTGACGAGACAGAAAGTTCAGAAACGACAACAATCGTGCGAATAGACTTACTCGCTGTACGAACATTGAGGGCCTTTTGATAAAGCTCTTGACCACCATGTTCGCCAGGGCCTAGCGTTACAAGAATTTTTGCATTCGCTTGATCAGATATCGACGTTATCTGATCGATATCCAAAAATGGATTAATAGGAGTAGCAACTGCTGCGATCTGGCTTCCCCAAAGGGCAAATAACATTTGAGGTACATTGGGCAACAAAACGGCTACAGAGTACTCTTGACTTACCCCCAAAGAATGAAATAAGTTAGCTGTACGGATTACCTCAGCACAGTATTCCGAATAAGTCCAGCACAATGAATCATCTTTCAGTAAGCCATTTGGAAGGTATCGTATAGCGACCTCATCAGGCACGAGTTCACTCACAAGCATAAGAGCCTCTGAGGGTGATTGACATGGAAAACGCTCTTCATAATCAATCCTTTCGATCGCTTCAACATCACTGATGTCACGAATATAATCAGGATCAGATGCAAATCGACGAACAAAATTTTCCGGCACTTTTGCCCAAACTTTCAAAATATGATTATCCCCGCATTGTTGGTCAATTCACTCTCAATTGAAAACATATCCACTTAATATTAGTATCAAATTTAGGGTTTAGTTAGTCTACCGACAATTTTTTATTAGTAGATAGCGAGTTGTTATGAATACCACCAAGATGACAATTATAGAATAAAGTTCCAATGATAATGAGAGCTTATATTCCAATATCACATTGTAAATAGACAAATTTATTGACTTCTCGGATACTAAAGTTAGGTTAAAAGCTACAGTTTTTTCTTTTAAGAGAGATTACACAAACTGAAACTAAATGTAACTAATTTTTGTCAAAAAAATATGGCTCCCAAAGCAACGCAGCTCCTACAATCTATAGAGGCTATAGTAGGCGAAAATGGTATCTTCGAGGACGATGCGAGAGGCGTTGGTGCTATTATACGCCCCGCATCCTCAGATCAGGTCTCTGAGGTCTTAAAATTGTGCAATGATGCCGGACAAAGTATCGTACCCATTGGCGGGAACAGCACCATGGTTCAGGGTACCCATCGGGGCAGAGGAGAACTAGCTTTATCACTCGAGCGCATGAGTGTGATTGAAGAGATTGATTCCGAATCTCGCACAATGACTGTTCAAGCAGGTGCAAAACTGCAAGATGTGCAAGAGGCTGCAGAAAAAAACGGTTTTTTTTACCCTTTGGATATCGGAGCGCGAGGTAGTGCGACTGTCGGGGGAAATATAGCTACTAATGCCGGTGGTAATAGAGTAATCCGATATGGCATGACCAGGGAGCAGATTGTAGCTCTAGAAGTAGTCCTCGCCGACGGAACCATTATCCCGATGCAAGGAAAAGCGTTGAAAAACAACACCGGATATGATCTGAAACATCTCTTTATATCCTCAGAGGGTACATTAGGAATTGTTACGAGGGCAATTTTACGTTTGCGAACCCTTCCAACAAGCCAGTGCTGCGGATGGGTATCGGTACCGAGCTTTGAGGCGCTGACCAAACTGTTAACTTTTGTCGAGGGCTCCTCGCAAGGTATGCTTTCGTCATTTGAGGTTCTCTGGGCTGAATATTATGAGTTCATCACTGGCCCCTCTTGTCCCCACTCGCCTCCGATTCCCTATGGTGATCCATACACGGTGCTCATTGAAACACAGGGCATGGATCAGAAGGAGAATACCTCAAGCTTCGAAGTGATGCTTAGCGAAGCTTTTTCCGAGGGTTTGATTAGCGACGCGGTCATAGCAAAAAATATGGCCGAACGTGACAGATTATGGGCAATACGCGACGATGTAAATCAAGCCATTCAAGTCGCGCCAATTTGGGCGTTTGACGTATCACTAGCAATCAATGATATGGAAGCTTACGTTGATGAGGTAAAAACTGCCCTAAATGAGCGATGGCCAAAAAATAGTTTATTTACTTATGGGCATTTAGGAGATGGGAACCTCCATCTTTTACCAGCTGTCGGAGATGGCTCAAATGAAACGAGAATAGCGATAGAAACAATTATTTACGAGGGTATTCGAAAGAGAAACGGTTCAATATCAGCGGAGCATGGAATTGGCCACCACAAAACTGCTTGGTTAAGTTATACAAGAACGCCCGTTGAAATAGCTCTAATGAAAAAAATAAAGCAAACATTAGACCCCGGGGACATACTGAATCCCGGAAAAATTTTTGGAGAGGAGACGTGTACTATTTTGACAGAATGAAAAACACACCAGAGCAAATCGCCGTGCTGAAAGCCAAAGATGATGGGAAACCGGTGCACATGTTAAACCTGTTGAGCTTCAGAGAAAAAGCGGAATATGAGGATGGCCGTAAAACTACACTGACCGGATATGAGGCATACGGACTATACGGCGAGGTTGTATCGAAGTTAATCATCGAACGTGGAGGACACATACTTTTCACAGCTGGGGTGGCTGGGATGGTTGTCGGAGAAGTCGAGGATGTCTGGGATGCTGTGGCGATTGCCGAATACCCATCATTCGATACTTTCCTGAATATGATCTCATCTCAAGAGTGGTTAGAAGCTGAAGTGCATCGAACAGCCGGACTCAAAGGACAGCTAAATATTGCAACCAAGAGATCCTAAATTTAACATCAAAGGACCGAATAAATGCTAAAACTTCACTTCGCACCACACTCAAGAGCGGGACGAGTCGTCTGGCTGCTGGAGGAATTAGAAATCCCTTATGAAATAAACAAAATGAATTTCCATCCTAATGACTTAAAATCAGATGAGCATAGGTCTCGACATCCTCTAGGACGAGTGCCGGTGCTAGACGATGACGACGTTCGCCTTTTTGAATCTGGAGCTATCATAGAGTATATTCTTGAACGCTATAAAAATGGAGGGCTCAAACCCCCTCCCTCTAGTGAAAAATTCCCCCAATATCTGCAATGGTTCCATTACTGTGAGGGTATGGTAATGCCTCCTGCTAATATTATAGTAGTAAATACAATTTTGCTCCCCCCAGAGCGGAGAGATAAAAATGCTCTTGCACAAGCTCAGCGACTTATCAAAAAAGCACTTGCACCAGTTAACCAAGTGCTCTCTGATAAAAATTACCTTATCGGAGATTTTTCTGCCGCAGATGTTATGCTAGGACATGCCTGTTACATGAGTAACCATTTAGGCTGTGTCAAAGAGGATATGCCAAATCTAAAAGCCTATGTTAATCGAATAGGAGAACGTCCGGCATTCAAAACAGCCATTAACTTGGTATAAAGAGTATACACAAAAGTCATGATTCAACCAAAATCAAAACTGAGCAAATTACTGTGATCGATATCTATAAGCCTCCTTTGGTCTGGAAATGGGATAAACCAAGTGGTGGAAAGTTTGCCTCAATTAATCGTCCAATATCCGGCTCAACGCATGAAAGAGAGCTCCCGATTGGCGATCATCCCCACCAGCTATATTCAGTGGCCACACCCAATGGAACAAAGGTAACAATAATGTTCGAGGAGTTACTCTCTCTCGGTTATGAGGAAGCCGAGTATGATGCGTGGTTGACAAAGATTGGAGATGGTGACCAATTTTCAAGCGGGTTTGTCAAAGCAAATCCAAACTCGAAAATTCCTGCATTGATGGACTACAGCACAGCTAAGCCAATCAGAATCTTTGAATCAGGTGCAATCTTACTCTATCTTGCTGAAAAATTTTCCGCTTTTATCCCCTCGATCCCTAGCGAGCGCGCCGAATGTTTATCTTGGCTCTTCTGGCAGATGAGCAGTACTCCCTACTTAGGTGGCGGTTTCGGCCATTTTTTCGCCTACGCACCCGAGAAATATGAGTACCCGATTAACCGATATGCCATGGAAGTAAAACGACAGCTAGATGTTTTAGACAAGGCACTCTCAAAAAGTGAGTACCTCGCGGGAAATGAATATTCTATCGCAGATATCGCCACTCAGCCATGGTATGGAACTTTAGTATCTGGAAAACTATACAATGCGCAACAATTTTTGGAAGTCGATCAATACACGCATGTAAAACGCTGGTCAAACTCGATACAAAAAAGAAGTGCGGTTCAGCGCGGTATCAGGGTAAATCGCGTCTGGGGCGACAAATCGAAGCAAGTTTCAGAACGTCACCAAAAATCCGACCTAGATTAAAATTTGCCTTACTGAAATCCTACATATTTCACGAAATCTGCATTGTCGGCACGCCTCGACTTTACATCATTAGCAACAAAATCATAATCTGGATAACCCATCGCAATGGTGATCATTATTACTTCATCGTCGGGAATATTTGCATGCTCTCTAACGACATCTGGCTGCTGAATTCCCTGTCCATTAATTATGCACCCGACGCCTAACTCCCATGCTGCCAACACGATCCCGTAGGCAAGCGATCCGCACGCAAAGTGCGTCATAGCAGCTGGTTCAAGATATTTATCGTAAGTTAGAACAATTGAAACAGGAGCATCGAATTGCCTAAAACCTCTCAACCCCCATTCCATACGTTTTTCCTTATCCTCCCTCGCAATGCCCATTGCCTCAAAAAGCTGAACTGCTACATCGATCTGGTTTCGCCGATGAACACCCTGATATTCTTCTATGTAAGCAAATTCACGCTTGGGCGGTATCCCCGCCAGTATTTGTTTAGTATTACCCTCACGGATCCTGTTAAGCGGTTCTCCTGACACCACGTGGGCCTTCCAAGTCTGCGAATTGAACGACGACGGGGCCCATTTCGCAGTTTCTATTATCTCATCGACTATATGCATTGGTAAGGGGTCTTTTTTGAACCCCCTTATACTTTTGCGCTCCCTTGCGAATTCTGAAAATTTCATGGTGCTCTCCTTTCTGGGTATTACAAATCACATCACCCATGCTTCCTTTGAATTTAGGGTTATCAAAAAAATGTATCTTGCATGTCAAAGCAAATACTGTCGTTCTCTTCTAAAATTTTTGCCTCATGAGATGTCTTTGGGAGCTCTCGTTTTATAAAATAGCTAGCTGTTTGTAATTTTCCACGATAAAAGTTGGCATCTATTTCAGAACACTCATCAACATTACAACTAAGTTTTTTTGCCGCTACTACGGCTTGTCGAAACCAAATCCAAGCCACAACCAGATGACCAAACATATCGAGGTAAAGCGTAGCATTTGACAACCCTCGGTCTGGATCTTCGGTGATCCTCTCGAGAAGAGTTGCAGTCACATGTTCAACACGGTCAAGCGCCTCGTTAATTGGCGAAATAAGATGCTCAACACTTCGAATGTCAGCTCCATCAAGCAGTGAAGCGCGAATCTCGGACATTAAAAGTTGGAAGTTATCCCCTCGACGGGCGGACACCTTCCGTCCCAACAGATCAATGCCGTGTATCCCGTCAGTACCCTCATGAATTGGGTTTAGCCGCTGATCTCTATATAACTGCTCAACAGGATAATCACGGATGTATCCTGAACCACCCAAAACTTGGATGGCTAAATCATTACTAACACAGCCATACCTTGCCGGAAAACTCTTGACCACCGGCGTGAGCAGATCTAGAAGCGAATGTGCACGCTCCTTATCTGAAGCGTGTGGCAAAGTTTGTGAATCCTCGAACAGTGAAGCAGCATACAACGTCAATGCCATGCTACCCTCTGCGATCGCCTTTTGGGCTATGAGCATTCTCCGAACATCCGCATGCTGGATAATTTTTACCTGAGGCGTCAAAGGGTTTTTATTCGAGGGTAGGCGACCTTGAGGCCTCTCGCGTGCGTATTCGAGTGAATGCTTATACCCTCGGTATGCAATAGCAGCTGCACCTAAACCGACGCCCACACGTAACTCATTCATCATCTGGAACATATATCTGAGTCCCTGATGTGGTTCGCCTACCAGATAACCTACTGCTCCCTCTCTTTCCCCAAATTGTAAAACAGTAGAGGTCGCAGTTCGATTACCCATTTTATGAAGCAAACCTGCAAGAGCAACATCGTTGCGCTGTCCGAGGCTTCCATCCTCATTTACCAGCACTTTTGGAACAATAAAAAGAGAAATTCCTCTCACTCCAGGGGGTGCACCCTCTATCTTTGCTAAGACCATGTGAATTATGTTTTCAGTCAGATTATGATCGCCATTAGTGATGTAAATCTTTTGTCCTCGAATGAGGTAACTTCCGTCACTCTGAACCCTTGCTGAAGTCTTGATATCCGCTAACGCAGAGCCCTGAGCTGGCTCTGACAAAGCCATAGTGCCGGCAAATCTCCCATCCATCATGGGATGCAGGAAGTGTTCTTTTTGTCTTTTACTGCCAAAATTTCGCACTAGGTTTCCCGCGGATGCGGTAACAATATAATAACCGGAACTCGCGCAAT
>CENJ01088267.1_pt1 | contig 34972 bp, 32 predicted proteins | sample 356161 | NCBI WGS metagenome assembly CENJ01 (sample SAMEA2619531, study PRJEB7988) | marine metagenome | biome: marine biome (ENVO:00000447); feature: surface water layer (ENVO:00002042); material: "saline water (ENVO:00002010), including plankton (ENVO:xxxxxxxx)" | depth 5 m | reverse complement strand
TCTTTTTTCAGCTCTTCAATAAGATATGGATTAACAACAGTAAACTCACCTGAAAGATTCGATTTGACATATAAGTTCTGGTAAGTCGGTTCAATCGATTGAGATACACCAGTTATATTAGCGATGGTTGCTGTTGGAGCTATTGCCATTACATTTGAATTTCTTATTCCATGTGCCGCAACCCTTTCTTTTAGCTTATCCCAATCTAAAGTCTTTTCAGTATTTTGATCAATAAACTCTTTTCCTCTTTGTTCCATAAGGAGATTGATTGAATCTAATGGAAAAATTCCATTATCCCAGAGAGAGCCTTTATACGTTTTATATACTCCTTTTTCTTCTGCAAGCTCACAAGAAGCTTCTATAGCAAAGTAACTTATTAACTCCATTGATCTGTCAGCGAATTCAACTGCATCTTCTGAATCGTATGAAATACCGAGCTTATACAAAGCATCCTGAAAGCCCATTAGGCCAAGACCAATTGGTCTGTGTTTTTTATTTGAATTCTCTGCTTGAGGAACAGGGTAAAAGTTTATATCGATCACATTGTCCAGCATCCTTATGGCTGTTTTCACAGTACCTTTCAGTTGTTCTATATTGATTTTTCCTTCACTGATATGTTGGGGTAAATTTACACTGCCTAAATTACATACAGCTATTTCATCTTCGTTTGTATTTAGAGTTATTTCTGTACATAGGTTTGAGGAATGAACTGTTCCAACGTGTCCTTGAGGAGATCTTATATTACATGGATCTTTAAATGTCACCCATGGATGGCCTGTTTCGAAAAGCATTGATAGAATTTTTCTCCATAAGTCTTTTGCTTCTATGGTTTTATGGAATTTAATCTCACCTGCTTCAGCCATTTTTTCATATTCTTCATACCTTTTTTCAAATTCAGTACCGTAAATATCATGTAAGTCTGGAACATCAGAAGGAGAGAAAAGGGTCCACTTCTCATCTTTTTCTAACCTTTTCATAAAGAGATCAGGAATCCAATTGGCTGTATTCATATCGTGTGTTCTTCTTCGATCGTCCCCTGTGTTTTTTCTAAGATCCAAGAATTCTTCTACATCCATATGCCAGCATTCTAAGTACGCACAGAAAGCACCTTTTCTTTTCCCGCCCTGATTTACTGCAACTGCAGTATCATTTGATACTTTAAGGAAAGGCACAATGCCTTGGCTTTTTCCATTTGTACCTTTAATTCTTGAACCAAGAGCTCTGACTGGTGTCCAGTCATTCCCAAGTCCCCCAGCCCATTTAGAGAGCAGGGCATTATCTCTTATTGCTCCATATATTCCCGAAAGATCATCAGGAACAGTTGTTAAGTAACAAGATGAGAGTTGTGGGCGGTTTGTTCCAGAATTAAATAATGTTGGGGTAGAACTCATATAATCAAAACTAGATAACAGTTTATAAAACTCAATGGCTCTTTCATTTTTGTTTTCCTCATTAATTGCAAGACCCATTGCTACCCGCATAAAGAATACCTGCGGCATTTCATAACGAGTTTCCTCATGTGTTATGAAGTATCTATCATATAAAGTTTGTAATCCTAAATATGTAAATTGGAAATCCCTCTTTTCTAGCAGTGCTGCTCCAAGTTTTTCTAAATCAAACGTTTTTAGTTCTTCGCTTAGAAAATCAAGTTCAATCCCCTTATCAACCGTTTTTGTGAGAGCTTCCATATACATTTTTGCTCTATCTTTTCTTTCTTTGATGTTTAGGAAACCACATACTTCATTTTCCATATTATTAAGAAGAAGGCGTGCTGTGACATAGGAATAATTAGGCTCTTTCTCCACCATTGTTCTCGCAGTCATAAGCATACTTTCAGCGAGATCTTTTTCAGATATGCCTTCGTAGGTAGCATTTTTTATTTCTGTGGCAAGAAGCGCTTCATCAACATTATCTAGATCAGTACAAGCTTTTTTTACTGCGGTATCTATAATCGTTTGTACGCTTTGTTCTATATTTCTATTGTCTTCCTTTTCTTCTACTCTCTCATTTTTTCTTGCTTCTCTATATAAGACGTAGGACCTTGCAACCTTATGATGTTCATTCCTCATTAATTGAAGTTCTACTTGATCTTGGATTTCTTCAATGTGAATTGTTCCTCCAGACGGCATCCTTCTCTCAAACACCTTAATAATGTCTTGTGCCATTTGATCAACTTCTTCATGTATCCTTGAAGACCCAGCAGCTGTTCCTCCCTCTACTGCAAGAAAGGCCTTCATTATTGCAACCTTGATTTTTTCGTCTTCAAAAGAAACTACTTTTCCATTCCTTTTTATGACCCTAATTTTTCCTGGAGCCATTACTTGGTTCGGAGCTAGTTCCTTTTTTTCTTCTGTTGTGTTTTGTGTTACTTGTTGTTCCATCGCTTTAGGTATTTTTCTATAGATGGTGACGACATTCAAGCATTTCAACACAATATGTTGTGTTATTTTTTTATTTGCACACTATATGCTGTAATCTTCTTGTTGATAACTTATGGATAAAATGTTATTTATTTAACAATATCCGTTTAAATAAAGCCTATAAATGTGTATTCTTTAAAACTCTTCAATCATGAAAATAAAGATATTAAATAACATTGCAAAAGAAGGTTTAGCTATTCTTGATTCAAATAATTTTCAAGCTGTAACCGAAGATGTAGATCCTTTTGGGATTGTCCTTAGAAGTCATGACCTAACTGAACTTGAAATATGTAAAAATCTCCTTGGAATTGCTCGAGCTGGTGCAGGAACAAATAATATCAACATAGAAGAATGCTCTAAACATGGTGTCGTTGTTTTCAATACTCCTGGAGCAAATGCAAATGCAGTGAAAGAAATGGTTATCTGCTCATTAATTCTTTCTAGGCGAGACCTTGTTTCTGGCAATAAGAATCTAGATTTATTAGTTACAGAAAATAAGAGCGATCAGGAAATAAGCACTGAGATAGAAGGGATGAAAAAGATATACCAAGGAGAAGAGGTCAAAGGAAAAACTCTTGGAGTAATAGGTCTTGGGGCAATTGGTTCTATGGTTGCGGAACAATCAATGTCTTTGGGCATGAAGGTTAATGCCTTTGATCCAGGTCTGACTGTTGACACTGCACTACGTCTTCCTAGTAGCTTAAAAAGGTTTGAAAGTATGGAAGAAGTATTACAAAACTCAGATTTTATTTCTCTCCACCTGCCTTTAACAAAAAATACAAAAGGACTTATCAATGAAAGCAAATTAAAGTTATTTAAAAAGAACGCAGTTTTGATTAATTTTTCCAGAGGAGGAATTGTTGATGAAAACAGTCTAATTAAATTTTTAGATAATCAGCATTTACATAAATATGTTACAGATTTTCCAACTAAAGAATTACTAAAAAGAATAAATTCAAAAAAAGATGTAATGATATTTCCGCATTTAGGTGCTAGTACTAAAGAAAGTGAAGTTAATTGTGCTGTAATGGCTTGCTCTCAGTTAAGTGATTTCATTAAGGATGGAAGAATTACTAATAGTGTAAATTTTCCCAATATTAATTCTGAAAAAATTGGTAAGCATAGAATATTTATAACAAACAAAAATGAGCCTGGCATAATAAGTAAAATTGCCGAGAGTTTAGCTGCAAATAAAATTAATATTTTAGAGTTTGTGAATAAAAGTCGAGGCAATTTAGCATGTAATATCATAGACACCGATGATAAAATTGATAATACAATTGTCTCTAAGCTAGAGAAAATAAGCGGTGTTACAAATGCAAGACTTTGCTACTAAAAAAAACCTCTTTTTTTTTCAAAATCTATTGATTTTCTCACAAGAATGAGTATCCCTCTCTTATAGCCAATAAATTCTTCATTAAAATATTATTTTATTGAGTCATGGTCTGAAACACTTATTTTTACTGGTTAAAAATATATTGTTCATTTTTTGTACAATTAAAGGAAAGTATTTTCTTATATGGGGTATATGATATTTTGATGTAGTTTTCCCCAAAGTTATCCACAGTTTCTGTGGATAAAAAATTGTGTTATTTTTACCAAATGAATCAACACAATAATTGGCAAAGTTTTATCGATTATGAAACAAAACAATCTTATTTTTCAGATATAAAAAACCGTTTAATTTCCGATAATAAAAAAGGCAGAACTATTTTGCCTGATGCAAAAAATTATTTCAAAGCCTTTGAGCTATGTAAGTTAGAAGACGTTAAAGTTGTGATCATAGGACAAGATCCATATCACACTCCCGGTGTTGCAAACGGTCTTGCTTTTTCTGTGAGAAAAGAACAAAAATTACCACCATCTTTGCACAATATTTTTAAAGAATTAAAAGCTGATTTGGGTGTTGATAACTCTCATGGCGATCTAACACAATGGGCAAAACAGGGCATACTTCTGCTGAATTCTTCTTTGTCTGTTTGCGCTGGTTCACCAGCATCCCACTCGAATATTGGATGGGAAGAATTTACTGATAAAGTTATTGGTCTTATACAAGCAAAAAAAAATATTATTTTTCTATTGTGGGGAAACCATGCTAGGAAGAAGAAAGCCTTGATAGGCGATGGTAATTATATTTTGGAAGCCTCTCACCCTTCACCATTGTCAGCACACAATGGGTTTTTTGGTTGCGCACATTTCTCCAAAACAAATGAAAGACTTACTGATCTTGATTTAGATCCCATTGACTGGAAGCTGGAATAATTTTCTTTCCCTCGTGGTAATAGTCATTTTCTTCAACGAAGAATTGGCTTAAATTCATTTCTTTTGATCTAAGTGCAAAAATTTTCTTACCAATTTTTTTTCCTGATGAGTCTGCAATAGATTCAAGCGCACTCTCAAATACCACTGATTTTTTAACCTTCTTGCCTAGATAAGTTAATCTAGCAATTATTTCTTGACCTCTGTAACATCCTTTGTCATAAGAAATATAATCATCAAATTTGTAACCTAATTCATTAGCTCGAAATTTATTTGACGATTGTTCTTCTATATCAAAGCAGAAATTTTTCATAGTTTCTATATCCCAATCTGAACTTGTTAATTCCGAACGATTTTCGCCAACATATTTCTTAAAAATATTTTTCTCTTGGATTCCATAAATATTCTGATCGTCTTCTGAGATATTACAATCATAAAACTTTGCAAATTTTTCTAATTCTTTTATTAAAGATTTAGATACACTTTTTTTAACAATAATGGTGAAGAAGTCTTCTTTGATAATGACAGCATTTGTAATGACATAACCCTTTTCATCGCAGAAAAGACCGTCAAAATAACCTTTGTTTAGAGAAAGGTCACAAGACACTTGTCCTTGAAGAAGCTGTTCTGAATCAACTCCTTTGACTAATATCGAAGTATAATTTGGTAAAGAAAAACTTAGAGCCATGAATAACGATCTTTTACTTAAAAAATTAAATTTTAAATCAAGAAGAGGGATGAAGGAAACTACATTTGTGGTAAAAAAACTTATTGTTGGTTTTAAGAGCATGGATACTAAGCAAAAAGAAGAACTTGCTGAATTGCTGGATCTGAATGATCAAGAGCTTTTCGATCTTGTCTTTAAAAATAAAAAGCTATTCTCTGATAGATTTCCAAAGTTAAAAAATTTGCTAATTAAATGAACTTATTTAAAAATTCAATATCAAAGGTGTAAATGAAAAAGAATAGTATTCCACAACTAGTGGAGCTCTCACAAAAAGGCGACTCGAATGCATTCGAGTTGCTTTTTACTACTTTCAAAACACGACTTCACCATTCATTATTTAAAGTTTTAAGAAATTATCATGAAACAGAGGACGTTGTTCAACAAGCATTTATGAGAGCATGGGAAAAGATTGGTACTTTTAAAGGTAATTCTCATTTCTATACATGGTTGTATAGAATCGGTTTTAATCTAGCAATTACAAAAATCAATTCTTCAAAAGAAAGCCAGATTGATGAGGGGTTTGAGAGTACACTTGCAGCACCAAATAACGTTGTCGAATCTATTGAAAACACTGAACTATTTAAATCTGTAAAAAGCTTACTGGATGAGCTACCAGAAGAACAAAGAACAGCATATATATTATGTGAAGTTGATTCAAAAAATTACGAAGAAATTGCAAATATAACAGCAGTGCCAGTAGGAACAGTAAGATCAAGAATTTTTAGAGCAAGACAATATTTAATGGAGAATTTAAAAGAAAGATTATGAGCAATATTTCAGACTATGATTTTAGCAGGATATCTGCATTCGTCGACGGAGAGCTAAGTACAGAAGAAGTTGATTGTCTAATTAAGGACATGAAGATTAAGCCTGAGCTTAAAGAAGTGTATTTTAATATTATGGAATTAAGCGAGGCAGCAAAAGAATTAAAACCTATCGGTTTCAAACAGCAATTAGCAAATATGTCTTTGCAAAGCTTATTTTCAGCCTTCAACCAAAGGCTTGTTATGCCTATGACAATATTTTCTGTAGGTGCTTTGTTAAGTTACTCAATTCTTAATAATGCTATAAACAATAATGATACAAATAAGGCCAGCCTGTTATTACAACAATCAATATCATCAATAGAAGCTAAACAAATTCTAGAAAATATTAAGTCAGACGAAATTTTGCAGTTTGCCTCCAGACATTATGCTCCTAATATAAATAAAAATATTATGCCTGTTGCATATCAGCCACAATGGTTGCCAAGAGGATTCAATACTGACGATAGATTAAATAATAGATTTATTAACAGAGCTAACAAAAAAGAATTCTCAATTTTTATTGATAGCCCAAATACACTCAATCTTCCTGATGGGGTATATAAAAAAGAAAACTTTATTTTGATTAAGAAAACTTTTGTTCATTCTGATAAGCCTCATACCATTGCAATATTCGGTGATATAGATATTGAATCAGGAAAAAGAATCCTTAATTCTATAAGACCTATAAAATAAATTATCTATGAAAAAGTTTTTAGCAATAATTCTAGTATTTTTATTTAGTCTTGATGCTCATGAATTTGATTTTTCTGAACTTGTAAAAGACCAGTCTGAATCAGTTGTAAATATTCAATCTATCCGAAAAATTAAATACAACAGAAGATCACTAGGTGGTTTTCCAGAGGAGCTTTTTAGAGAGTTTGGTATACCTATGCCAGAAATGAATGACCCAAGAGGACAAGAAAGAGAATCAATAAGCACAGGATCTGGTTTCGTAATAGATGAGAATGGATATGTGATAACTAATTTCCATGTTGTTCAAGATGCAGATGAAGTTCTTGTTAAGTTTTTAGACAGAAGAGAATTTAAAGCTGAAATTGTAGGTATGGATGAATTAAGTGATCTGGCATTATTAAAAATTGAGTCAGATGATTTTGATCCGGTCGAAATAGGTAACTCCGATGAAGTTGAGCAAGGGGATGGGGTGATAGCAATTGGTTCACCTTATAATTATGATTTTTCAGTTACATTCGGAATAATTAGTGCAACTGGTAGAGGTATAACTTCGGGGCAAGGCATAGGTGACTATGTCCCATACCTTCAAACAGATGCAGCAGTTAACAGGGGAAACTCTGGAGGACCATTATTTAACACGGAAGGAGAAGTTATAGGTATTAATTCTCAGATCTTTTCAAGATCTGGAGGGAATGAAGGTTTAGCATTTGCGATACCGATAAATATTGCTCTTGAAGTTGTAGAGCAGCTTAAAGACAACGGCAAATTTTCAAGAGGCTATCTAGGAGTTCAAGGTGGCGAAGTTTCTAGCGATTTAGCTGAAGCTCTCGGAATGGAAAAGCCAATTGGAGCTTTAGTTAGGGCTGTTGTTAAAGACGGAGCAGCTGAAAAAGGTGGTATTAAGCCGGGCGATGTAATTGTTAAAGTTGGCAAAAAAGATGTTATTTATTTTAAAGACTTGCAGCATGCAGTAGGGATGACAAAGCCAAAAACTAATCTAAAAATTAAACTATTTAGAGATGGCGAGTATGCAAATTTATATGTGAAAGTTGGCGAGCTTCCAACACAAGATAGACCTGAGCCAATTAACAATGAGCCTGATGAACCAAATTTTCCTCTTGGCCTAGAGCTAGAGGATTTAGATAATGAAGATATTGTCGGCGTGAGAGTAGTCCAAGTAACAAGAGAATCTCCAGCTATAGGACAAATTATCAGAGGAGATATTATTACCAAAATTAAATCTGGCAACACTACTTACGATATTTTAAAAGTTGCAGATTTTAAAAATGCACTTGATTCATTTGCTGTAGGTGACAAAATAGCGGTATTTGGAACCAGAGAGGGTTCCAACTTTTTTGTTGCAGTAACAGTTGAATAAGATTAGAAATTTCTCAATTATCGCTCATATTGACCATGGGAAGTCCACGCTGTCTGATAGAATCATCGAATTTTGTGGAGGTCTAAGCAAAAGAGAAATGAAATCTCAGGTTCTCGATACTTTAGAATTAGAACGAGAAAGAGGAATTACTATTAAAGCCCAATCTGTGGCATTGAAGTATATAGATGATGACGAATATCAATTCAATCTTATAGATACACCAGGTCATGTAGACTTTTCTTATGAGGTTTCTAGGTCACTAGCTGCCTGTGAGGGCGCATTACTTGTTGTAGACGGATCACAAGGAGTCGAAGCTCAAACATTATCTACCTGTTATAAAGCTATAGATCTTGGTTTAGAGGTAATACCTGTCATTAATAAAATAGACCTTCCACAAGCTGAACCAGAAAGAGTTAAAAATGAGATAGAGGAAATCATCGGTATAGATGCATCAGAAGCATTGTTTGTAAGTGCAAAAGATGGAACAAATTTAAATGAATTATTAAGGCAGATAGCTCAAAAAGTACCCCCACCCAAGAAAAGTAAAGAAGAAAATCTTCAGGCACTGATTATTGATTCTTGGTACGATAATTTTCTTGGCGTTATTTCATTAATTAGAATTTTTAGTGGTTCGTTGAAGAAAGGCGAGAAATTTATTGTTAAATCAACAGGACAAACATACACCGCAGACACCATTGGAAAATTCACACCAAAAAAAGTCCCTTGCAACGAACTAATGGAAGGTGAGGTTGGTTATTTAGTTGCAAGTGTTAAAGATCTTAAATCTGTTCCAGTAGGAGACACACTAATATCTGCAAAACACCCAGACACAAATGAGCTTGATGGTTTTGAAGAAGTCAAACCTCAAGTTTTTGCTTCTTTTTTCCCAATTGATTCAAATGATTACCAAGCATTTAGGGAAGCCTTACAAAAACTTAATCTCAATGATGCTTCACTTACTTTTGAACCTGAGAATTCAGAAATTTTGGGGAGTGGTTTTAGGTGTGGTTTTTTAGGAACATTGCATTTAGAGGTGGTCAAAGAAAGATTAGAAAGAGAATATGATCTAGACCTCATAACTACTGCACCAAGTGTTGCTTATGAAATCCTTAGAACAAATGGAGAAGAATCAACAATTAGTTCTCCTGCTGAATTGCCAACAGTTAATGAAATACAGGAAATTAGAGAGCCGATAATTAAATCAACTATTCTTTGTCCAAATAAATATGTAGGAGATGTAATTGAACTGGCTATGTCCAAAAGAGGTGTACAGAAAGATTTACAGTACTTAGGTGGGCAAGTTTCTATTATTTTTGAAATGCCATTGTCTGAAATAGTTATGGATTTCTTTGATATTCTTAAATCTAAAAGCCAGGGTTACGCTTCAGTTGATTTTGTATTCGATAGATTTCAAACTGCTAAGCTTGTTAAAGTGGATGTTGCAATTAATGGTTTAGTTGTAGATTCTCTTTCATCAATCATGCATAGATCTCAAGCAGAGAGAAAAGGAAGAGAAATAGCTAAGAGGCTTAGAGAAGTAATTCCAAGACAAATGTTTGAGATTCCCATTCAAATCATGTTAGGTAGTAAAATAATTGCTAGAGAGAGTGTTAAGGCTTTTAGAAAGAATGTTACTGCTAAACTTTATGGTGGTGATGTTACAAGAAAGAAAAAGCTTCTTGAAAAGCAAAAAGCAGGAAAGAAGAAAATGAAACAAATTGGCAAGGTAGCGCTTCCACAAGAGGCCTTTCTGAGCTTCCTATCAACTGATAAAAAATGAGCACATTTTTCTCTCTCATTCAGCCTATATCAAACCTTCCTGTATTTATATTTCTTAATTTAGCTATATGTGCAATTGCAATTCATTGGTATTGGATGAAGGCAACAAAAAACTTTAACCAAAATATCCATAGGTGGGCACAAAGAGCAGGCTTATTAATATCAATATTAATAATTGGAATATTGTTTGTTAAGCAATGGAATATAGGCGATTTGTTGGCTTTTTACTCTGTTTTTTCTTTGATTTTGCTAATAACTTCTTTAGTAAACGGTCACAAAGAAATAATTAAAGAAAGCAGAGGATGGTTCATCAATATTTTTTTAGTTTTTTTTATAAGAGGCTATGTTTATGAACCTTGGCAGATACCTTCTGAGTCAATGAGACCAAATTTAGAAGTAGGTGATTTCGTTCTAGTCAATAGAAATGCTTATGGTCTAGAAATACCTTTTACAGGTCGGGATAAATTATTTTCAACTGGGCCTGAGATTGGTGAGATAGTTGTTTTTTTCCCACCACACAAACCTACTGTCCCTTTTGTTAAAAGAGTAATTGCTAAAGGTGGAGATACAGTCACATATGTAAATAAAAAGTACTATGTGAATGGGGTTATGTTATCTCAAGAAAATTTATTACAAGATGATTTTGCAAGTCTTTTGACTGAATCAAATGCTGATAAAGAATATACGATTAGACATATGGACAGAAGAGGCCAAAGTGGGAGTTGGACAGTACCAGAGGGTATGTATTTTGTCAGTGGAGATAATAGAGATAACTCAAATGATAGTAGAGCTTGGGGATATATTAGTGAAGAGGTTATTTGGGGAAGAGCGGAATATATATGGATGTCCTGGAAACCAGGTAAATGGCCATCTACAGATAGGGTTGGAAAAATAAATTGATTAAGTGCGGTTATACAACAATTATTGGTAAAACCAATGTTGGTAAATCAACATTTTTAAATAAATTTCTTGATAAAAAAGTATCGATTACTGCTGACAAATCACAAACAACAAGATCAAATATTTATGCAATCAAAACTATGGAAAGAACACAAATAATATTTATAGATACTCCAGGCATCCATAAAAAAAGTGAAAAAACTTTAAATAAAGTACTTCGAAAGAAACCATCAGAAGTTATCCATGATGTTGATGTAATCATTTTTATGGTTTCCGGAACAAAGTTTGATGATGTAGATCAGGAAACATTGGAATTGGTTTACCAGTCTAGTGCTAAAAAAATATTGGTAATAAACAAAATTGATCTAGTTAAAAATAAAAAAACCCTTTTTTCTTTTGTTGAAGAAACTTTTAAGAAAGATGATTTTTTTGCCATTGTTCCTATTTCAGCCAAAAATAATATTGGAATCGATCTTGTAGAGAAAGAGTTAGAGAAAGCTTTGCCAGAGAATGAGTTTTTTTATCCTGAGGAAATTAGTTTTCAAAGCATGAGCTTTGAAATCAGCGAAACTATAAGAGAGAAAGTAATTAGGCTTCTAGGAGATGAGCTCCCATATGAGACAGCAGTAGTTATAGAACACTTAGATGAAAAAAAAGATACTTTTGAAATAAGTGCAAATATCTATGTTTCAAAGCAGAGTCAAAAAAGCATAGTGATAGGAAAAAATGGAGAAAAAATAAAATCTATAGGTATCGCAGCAAGAGTAGATTTAGAGAAAAAATTTGGAAAAAAAATTATTCTAAAACTTTGGTGCAAGGTACAGAAGAATTGGGTAAATAACCCAATAAGTTTAGAAAGTTTTGGTATCAAGAGCTAATGGACTCAAATTATCAAAAAGCATTTGTAATTCATTCAAGACCATACAAAGAGACGAGTTTAATTGTTACTTTTCTAAGCGAAAAAAATGGAAAAATAAATGCAGTAGCTAAGGGTGCTAAAAGAAAGAATTCTAAGCTCTCTGGTAATCTTGAACCTTTCCAATGTTTAAATATTGATTTTAGAGGAAGATCAGATCTTAAAACTTTATATTTAGCTGAACCATGCGAGGTATTCAAAGACTTTATAGGAAGTGAAAACCTTTATTCAGCCTTTTATATAAACGAACTGATCAATTTCTTATTAACACAATCAGAAGAATCAGCTGAGCTATTTGGCATCTATAAAAATTGTATTTCTAACCTCAAAGATGAAAAATCTATTGAAACCATATTGAGAAATTTTGAATTAGATTTACTAGGAGTTTTAGGGTATGAAATAAATTTTTCTACAGAATACGGCACAAACAATGACTTAGAGTCGGAGCAAAAATATAAATATTCCCCTCAATCAGGTTTCTCAAAGAGCAGCGATGGTTTTGATGGTAAAATATTAAATGAAATTTCAAATAGAAGTTTTTCAAAAGATGCTCTAGCAGCATCAAAAGAAATTAACAGAAAAACAATAGAGTATTATTTTGAAGAACTTAATATAAAAAGCAGGGTATTTTTCAAATGATTTTAGGTATAGGCACTGATCTGGTTCACAAAGACAGAATTGAAGCTATTTATAATAAGTATGACAAAAGGTTTACTGATAAAGTGCTTTCAAACATAGAGAAAAAAGAATTTAAAAAACTAAAAGAGAATGCAAAAGTTAACTTTTTGTGTTCATCTTTTTCAGCGAAAGAGGCACTTGTTAAAGCTTTGGGAACAGGTTTTAGAGGGATCTATCCTCCAGATATCTCTATTGAAAAGGACAAATTAGGAAAACCATCGATAAAAAGCACTAGATTAGAAACAATTAAACACCATCTATCAATAACTAATACTGATAGTTATACTTTGTCTTTTGTAGTTTTAGAAAAATGAACTTGATACTCTTAGGAATGCCAGGTGCTGGAAAAGGCACACAAGCTGAAATAATACAAAAAGACTTCGATATTGCAAATATTTCTACAGGAGCAATGATGAGAGAGGTAAGCAGATCAGAAGGGGAGCTCGCTGATAAAGTTCAAACTTATTTATCATCTGGAACTTTGGTGCCAAATGACATAATAGTTGAAATGCTAGTGCAGAGAATAAGCCAGAATGACTGCAAAAAAGGTTTCTTGTTAGATGGATTCCCTAGAAATCTTGACCAAGGAAAAGCCCTTGATTCAGCTAATGTATCAATAGATCTAGTTTTGTATCTTAGTATCTCAGAAGATGAAATTATCAATCGCATGTCGGGCAGAAGAGTGCACCCTTCTTCTGGAAGATCCTATCACGTAATATATAACCCTCCAGAAAAAGAAGGATTTGATGACGTTACAGGAGAAGCCCTTATCCAAAGAGAGGATGATGCACCAGAGGTGATTAAGAAAAGACTAGATGTTTATTTTAATGAAACAGAACCTCTTCTAGATTTTTATAGAAATAAAAACTTAAAGTTTGTTGAAATAGATGCTTCGAGATCACTACATGAAGTAACAGAATCTATCCGTCAAAGCATCTCAAATTGAACGCCTTAGTCATAGACCTCACCTCAGACTTACATTGCATAACACTTCAATATGATGGCAAAAGCTATGAATTTCCTTTTGATGAAGAAAAAATTGCAAAAAGAAATAACTGGGATAAAAAGATAGAAACATTAAAGAAATCGGTACCAGATTTTGAATTTAGTAAATTAGATAAAATAGCGTACGCAGCTGGACCTGGATCTTATACAGGTGCAAGGCTTGCTTATACATTTTTACAAACACTTGAATTGATTCTAGAAAAAGAATTTTATGCCTTTTCTAATTTGAGCGCTTTAAACTTTAATAGTCCAAAAAAGATTCCAGTTATAAAAGGAAATAAAAATGATTTTTTTTACAGATTTGAAGGTAAAGATTTCTATTGCGATAATGTCGAAAATATCCCCAAAGGACAATACGTCGGGCTTGAAAAAGACAACCTTTCCTTAGAACCTCTTGAGCAGGTTAGCAGTAATGTGATACCAATTAATATTCTTAAGATGCTTTTGGGGGATGGTGAACATCAATTGTCCTCGAATTATCCAAATTATATTAAAGAGCTAAGTTATCAAAAAAGCTAATGAATGATTTGAGCCTATTTCAAACTATAGTTTTAAGCATAATCCAAGCAATAACAGAGTTTCTACCTATATCAAGCTCTGCACACCTCCTATTGCCAAGCAAAGTACTAGGTTGGCCAGATCAGGGCATATTGTTTGATATCACTGTACATTTTGCGACTCTGTTGGCTGTTTTAATTTATTTTAGGGATGAATTTCTTAAAATTAACTTTTATTTATCAAGAACCTTTCTCTATCTTGTTATAAGCACTTTACCAATTGTACTAATAGTCCTATTTGTAGACGGGGTTGGGGATTATAGGTGGTCATTGTCATCCATAGCATATGCGAATTTATTTTTTGCTCTATTGCTCTTACTTTCAGAGAAGATTAGCTTAAATAAACTCACAAATTCAGATATGAACATAAAACATGCAGTAGTTATTGGTCTATTTCAAACATTCAGTTTAATTTCTGGTGCTTCAAGATCTGGCACAGCCATCACAGGATCATTACTCCTTGGTTACAAAAAAGAAGAAGCAGCAAAATACTCCTTAATGTTATCAATACCAACAATACTAGGTGCGCTAATATTTAGCTTTAGAGATATAAACACTTTAACAGAAGATATATACATTTTAACAACATTTATAGCATTTTTAACTACATTTACGGTATCTTATTTTTCAATTTCAATCTTTATTAAGCTTGTAAAACTACTAGGTTATATGCCTTTTATTGTATATAGATTAATTTTGGGTTCTGTGTTGTTATGGCTGATATAGAAGGAATCAAAACTGGTGACCTAAACTTTCTAAATAGAGCAAAAAATTTGTCATCTAAATACAAAGTTCCTTTGCTGGGATCAGAACTCTCTGAAATATATATATATTTAGATAATCCAACAACTTTATGCTTTGGAAACGAAAAATTAGTAAATACTTTTAATAAAGGTAAATTTTATTCAAGAATTACAAAATTTCAGAATGAATCTCTATTAAAGAAGGCTTTTGCTTTGCAACTGACTAAACCAAAAAAGATATTAGATACCACAGGTGGGCTTGGTCATGATGCTTTTATACTTGCTCTATTAGGGCAAAAAGTTAATGTTGTTGAGAAAAACAAAGGCCTTTGTATATTGTTGGAAGAAGCTCTTAATCAATTACCAGATCTTTCCTATTTTAATGATGCTGTAAACAATATAACTATCAATAATAACGATTCACGTACATTTTTAGATTCAGCACATGACTTTGATGTTATTTATATTGACCCTATGTTTAATTCAAACAAAAAACTAAAAAGAACAAAACAAATGGAATTCTTGGATCAATACCTTCATGAATACGATAATCCCTCAGTCGATTTCTTCAAATCTGATTTTAAAAGACTTGTCATTAAGAAAGAATTGAGAGCACCGGCTAGTATAAAAGATAGCTCTGCTATATCATTTAAAGGTTCATCTATAAGGTATGATGTATATATAAAGGAGAAAAATGAATTTTAGTCAAGCAGTAAAGTCAGCATTAATAGAAAAATATTCTACATTTAGCGGTAGGGCAAGCAGAGCAGAATGGTGGTATTTCTTGTTATTCACCATAATTATATCGATCGTTGTAAGTGCAGCAGTAGCTTTTACGACTTTTGGAAGTGTTGATTGGGAATATGTTGCAACTTTAAACGAGGGTCAAGCAACAGAATTTCTCTTAGATTCAAGTTTTGGTATTGGCACTAGATTGTCAGCAGTTGTTTTAGCTTTAGCCTTCTTCTTACCATCATTAGCTGTAACAATCAGAAGGTTACAAGACCTGGATGCAAGCTACTATTGGGCAATTCCGTATTTCATTGTCAGTATTATGAGCATATGGATGGCAATTTTTCCTTCAGTAGAGCCTGCAGCTATTAGGCTAGATGCAGCAGGAAATCTTGTCACTCTTCTTTATTGTTTAGCTTTTCTAAGAAAGGGTGGATACGAGGATAACAGGTTTGGAGCTAATCCTCTTGAAGAAGAAGATACCTATTAGTCTTCAATAGTTACAGCTGTACCATAAGCAACCACTTCAGATGCACCTTGTGCAATAGTGCTGCTTTGTATACGAAAACAAATTATTGCATTTGCACCTTTGTTTTTTGCATCTGCCATCATTCTTTCTACGGCTTGGTCTCGGGTTTGTTGAAGTAATCTTGAGTATTCTTCTACCTCACCACCAACAATATTCTTAAGGCTAGCAAAAACATCTGCTACGGCATGTCTGGCTCTTGCAGAACTGCCTTTTACGTAACCAATAGTGCTAATAATTTTCTTTCCTGGAATATGTTCTGAAGTTGTAATTAACATGAACTTATTCTAACAAATAATTTCAATTGATTATTATGCTTCACAATAACTATTAAAAGATTTAAAATGCATGCTTCATGGCTGTACAAAAAAGTAAAAAAACAAGAAGCAGAATTGGAATGAGACGTTCACATGACTCATTAACAAGTAATTCATTGGCTACTGACCCTGTTTCAGGTGAAAGACATCTTAGACATAACATGTCAGCAGATGGTTTCTACAAAGGCAGACTAGTCAAAGATCTCAAGAAAAAATCAAAAGAAACTGAAGAAGAAATTCAGCAGTAGGTTTTAATGGCTTTCTCATTCTTATTCCCTGGTCAGGGAGCTCAATATTCAGGAATGTTCAAAGAGCATTTTAAAGAATTCCCTGAATTTCAAGAAACTCTAGCTATTGGTGAAGAGTTCTATAAAGAGGACCTCAAAAGCATAATTATGAGCGAAGACCCTAGGCTCAATGATACTTATTACACACAACCCTTATTGATGTTGATGAGTTATTCGCTTTTTCAAGTATGGAGAAAGCACAATTGCCCTATGCCAAAAGTAGCTGCAGGACATAGTCTGGGTGAAGTATCTGCATTCTTATGTGCCGGTGGTTTCCATATAAAAGATGCATTGAGATTTATAAAATTTCGAGCAACTTTCATGATAGAAAGTAAAGGTGACACTAAAACTAAAATGTCAGCTGTTCTTGGTCTAGATAGCGAAAGTATAAAAAAAATATTAGCGGATAAAAAAGCTAAATTTCTAGAGGCTGTAAATTTAAATTCACCATTACAGACTGTAATTGCAGGCAATACAGATGAGATTGAAGCAGTAAAAAATGAGTTGGCCGATAAAGGTGCTAAAAGAGTCATCGATTTAGCAGTATCTGTACCATCTCATTCAAGTTTGATGAATATTGCAACTACAAAATTAAAGCTTGTTTTAGATGAACTTAATTTAGCAAAACCAACTTTTCCAGTAATACAGAACTTGCATGCGAAAATTCCATTAACAACCAAAGAGATCTGTAACAATCTTGCAGAGCAAATATCTAATCCAGTTCAGTGGGTATCATCAATGAATAGGTTAAAAAAATATGGCCTTGATGAGCATATTGAAATTGGTCCTAATAAAGTTCTTTCAAGTTTGGCAAAACAAAACAGGATTCGAGGAACATTTTCTTCTCTTGATAATATTGATACATTTAAAGGACTACTTGAAAAATATGGTAAATAAAAAAGTAATAGTTACTGGTGGTAACAGAGGAATAGGTAAAGGCATAGTTCTGAGCTTGCTTGAAAATGGTTATGAAGTTCTAGCGACCTGTCGAAATGCCTCAAATTTTGATTTTTCTCATCAAAGTCTTTCAGTTACTAGTCTTAATATTTCAGATAGTTCTTCAGTTGAAACTTTTCGAAAATCTGTGGAGGAATTTGAACCAAATATTCTTATAAATAATGCTGGAATTACCAAAGATAACCTTTTTTTAAGGATGTCTGAGGATGATTGGAATGAAGTAATAAATACAAATCTAAATGGGGTATTTAAGATCTCTAAATTGGTTGTTAAAGGTATGCTTAAAAGCAGATGGGGAAGAATTATTAATATCAGTTCAATCTCAGGTGCTATGGGAAATCCAGGTCAAACAAATTATTCAGCATCTAAGGCTGGTGTTGATGCTTTTACTAGATCTTTAGCTAAAGAATTGGGTTCTAGAAATATTACAGTAAATTCAATTGCACCAGGTTTTATTGAAACTGATATGACAGAAGGTGTTTTAGACCAAGAAATAATAGAAAAGATTCCTTTAAAAAGAGCTGGGAGGGTTGAAGATGTTGCTTCACTTGTGAACTTTTTTTGCTCTGAGGAATCAAATTACATAACCGGCCAAACTTTAGTAGTTGATGGCGGGCTATTTATGAAGTAATGTATGCTTTACGAATTTACTGAGGAGTAATAATGAGCGAAGTTCTAGATAAAGTTGTAGAAATAGTTTGCAATCAGCTGACTGTAAATAAAGATGATGTCACAACAGACTCTTCATTTGTAGAAGATTTGGGAGCAGATTCACTTGATACTGTGGAATTAGTTATGGCATTTGAAGAGGAATTCGGTCTTGAAATTCCAGATGACGAAGCTGAAAATATTACAACAATTAAGAGTGCCGTCGATTGGATCCAAAACAATAGCTAAGAAATCTTTACTGTTTTTCCTAGTTCTTGGGTTTTTATTTATATCTTTAAAGCTTCAGTTTGCACTTGAGCAAAAAATCCCTGTCCAAGACCACAACCAAACTTTCATAGTTGAGAAGGGCAATAGTCTTTACGGAATACTTTCTGATATAGAGGAAGAATATAACCTCTACAGCACATGGTGGGTGAGGTTTAAATACTTATTTAAAGATCATCCTGTCATAAAAGCTGGAAGATATAACATACCAGCTAATTCGAGCGTCTCAGAGTTAATTAAACGCTTTGAAGAAGGTGATGTGCAGTTATTTAAGCTTGCAGTTATTGAGGGTACAGTTGCAAAGAAAAGCCTGGATAACTTAAAAGAGTTAATTGATAACCAAAAATTACAGATAAACATTCCCAAAGAAGTGAGCAATATATTCTCTCGTGAGGGCCTGATCATGCCTGACACATATTTTTTTAGTGACGAGCAAGATCTCATTGAAGTTTTGGCGAATTCAAAAGCATATCTAAATGAATATTTAATAAAAGCATGGGAAAGCAAGCCAAAAGATAATCCTTTAAATTCTCCCAATGAAGCTTTGATTCTTGCTTCAATCATTGAGAGAGAGGCAGTTTTACCATCTGAACAGACAACAATTGCATCAGTATTTCTTGCAAGACTCAATATAAACATGAAATTACAAGCTGACCCAACCTCTTCATATGGCTATTACCAAGATTATGGAAAAAAAATTGGTAGAGCAGTTTTAGACGACAAAAACTTATATAACACCTATCAAGTTAAAGGCCTACCGCCAGGACCAATTTGTTACCCATCAAAAGGTGCTATTGATGCAGCAATAAAGTCGTCTCCAGGCGAGTATTTTTATTTTGTAGCTAGAGGTGACGGATCACATGTCTTCTCAAAAACATATAAGGAACATAATAAAGCTGTAAAAAAATATATTTACAGTAAATAATATATATCGTGTTTATTTCATTCGAAGGTATTGAGGGATCAGGAAAGTCAACTCAAATTGATCTATTAGAATCTCATCTAAAAAAGTTGGGACATAAAGTAGCAAAACTTAGAGAGCCAGGTGGCACTCTTATGGGTGAAAAAATTAGAGAAATTTTTCTTCAAGACACTTTAGAAAAAGTTGACCCCATTACAGAAGCTTTTTTGCTTTATGCTTCAAGGAAACACCTAGATCAAAACTTCTTAAGAGAAAAAATTAATCAAGGTTATATTGTAATTGCTGATAGATATTCAGATGCTACGGTGGCCTATCAGTGTTTTGGCAAAGGTTTAGATAAAAATTTTATAGACCTTATGCACAAAGGTTCAGATTTGCTCACGCCAGATTTGACATTTTATCTGGATATTACAGCTGAGATGTCTAGAGAGAGAATATCAGACAGAGAGATGGATAGGATGGAAAGTGAATCTATTGAGTTCTTTGATAAGGTAAGACAAGGGTATTTGAAAATAGCATCTGAAAATCCAGAAAGAGTTATATGCATGGATGCGAATAAAAGTATTGGTGAATTAAAAGACGAGATTGTTACTAAAACTAAAGAAAAACTAAATGCTTCCTTGGGATAAAAATTTTCTTGATAACATAGGCAATATTGAGCCTAAAACAATCCTATGTGGACCAGATGGTCAAGATATAAATGAAATTTCAAGAAATTTGGTCAAGAGATTAATTTCTGAAACAGACAATAAAGATTACTCAAGTAGCGAATTAGAAAACATAGCTTCACCTAACTTTTATTTTTTAAAAAAAGATCCTGAAAAAAGTATCATACCAATTTCTGAACTTAGAGAACCAAGAGATTTCCTAACCTTAAGCACCTCTAATAGAAGGCTCCTTTTTATTCAAGGTGGAGAGGATATTAGGATTGATGGCTATAATTCTCTGCTCAAAGTTGCGGAAGATACTGGCAAGGATACATATATATTTATTTCTACTAATAATATTTCTCAAATTCCAGCAACAATTAAAAGTAGATTTCATATCACAAGAGTTCCGAGACCTTCAACACTTGAAGTAGAAGATTATATTTCATCAAAATCCTCTAACCTTTCTAAACATGCTCTTTATTTCCTATCGGAAAATCCAAGTGAATTTGATAAGCCAATTGATGAAATATCTAAAAAAATGGAAAAATACGATTCATACCTCAACAACAAAAATATTCAGTCAAAAGATAAAGATGAAATTTCAGCTTTTACTGATTATCTGATATTCCTGGAAAAGGGTAATGTTTCATCAAATAGCAAACAGGCATTAATACGGTTAGAGAAATTAATTGATATAAAAAAATCAATAAACTTGCCTAACAACTTAAGTCTTGATGTTATTAAATTAAGACTCAATTCCTGTCTTGAATTGGTTTAGGGAAAAAGTTGTTATATTGCTCAAATGAATAAGCCATATTAAGAAGTTTAACTTCATCCCATGCTGTGCCCATAAAAGAAACTCCAGTTGGGAGGTTATCTGAAAAATCTAGAGGGATAGTAATATGAGGGTAGCCTGATATTGCTGACAAGGCTCCATTTCCCCAGCTGTTCTCAAAAGTATCTCCAGTTTGATAATTTATTTTCCAAGCCGTATTTCTTGTTAAACCTACAAGAGCATCTAATTTATTGTTAATCAATGCACTATCAATAGTACTTTTAGCATATTCAAGAGTTTCTAAAGATTCTTGATATATGATTTCAGTTTTACTATCTCCGATAGTTTTTCCTGGAGCAGATTCTACACTTTTAATGAAATATTCTTGTCCATAGAAGCTCATAACTTGTTCAGAATTTGATTTATTGAAGTTTATAACTGATTCCATATCCTGCATTTTTGATTTTGATTTTTTTAGGTAACTATTAAGACCTATGTAGAACTCATGTTGAAGGACAAATAAAGCAGAGGACCAAAAGTTTTGAGGCACGGGATCAAAACTTACTTCAATTACTTCAGCTCCAAGTGATTTTAGTTGTTCCTTAACTTTTTCAATCAGTCTTAATGCTTCATCTGGTGCATTTTGATTTGGCATAATTAAACCTATTCTTTTTTTGTTTAGATAATTCTTATCTAATGTTGTAAGTGCATCAAAATTGTAATCACTTGGTATTGAATGCGTGTATTTGTCTTTGGGATCTTTTCCTGCAATTGCTTGAAGAACTATTGCTGCATCTAATACGCTTTTAGCTAGAGGTCCAGCAGTGTCTTGGGTAGAGGAAATCGGTATTATTCCATGTCTACTCACTAGTCCAACTGTAGGTTTTATTCCTACAACACCGTTGATTGAGGCAGGGCAGGTTATTGAGCCATTTGTTTCAGTACCTATTGATACAGGAACTAACCCTAGGGCAACTGCTGCTGCACTACCTGAACTTGAGCCACAAGGACTATATTCGTGGTTGTAAGGATTTTTTGTTTGTCCTCCATAACTTGACCATCCGCTTACTGATTTTTCGCCCCTGAAATTAGCCCATTCCGATAAGTTAGCTTTTCCAATAATAATAAAACCAGCTTTTTTTAGATTCTTAGTTAAATGAGCATCATTTCGTGGGAAATTATCGATTAGAGAGATTGATCCTGCTGTATTTGCAAGACCCTTTGCATCAATATTATCTTTCAGGAGTATAGGCACACCCTGCCAATCCCTATTCTTTGCATAAACATAAGATCTATAAAGTTGATCAGTGTTATACAAAGAAATTATTGAGTTTGTGTCTTTATCTAATAAGGTCAATTCCTCTAAATAATCTTTAAGAAATTTTTTTTTACTCTCGCTGTTAGTGATATATTTTTGAAATTCTGAAATTGAAAGATGTTGGACAGATTCAGAACTGATTAAGAAAGCTGATATAAATAAAAAAAAGATGGTTTTATATTTCATAAAACCATCTTAATAAATATTTTTTGTTTGACTAAGTTAAAGCGAGAAAAACTATTACTTTAAATAAGGGGTAACATGGGAGGCATAACAGACCTTTTCTCGCTCATACTTAGTTAAAATTCCGGATATGCTTCTATTCCGATCTCTTCAGCATCTAATCCTTTCTTCTGAATTGCTTCAGAAGCTGTTACAGGTGCTATAAAATTTAAAAGATACAAGAAAGCAAAAGTCAGTGCAAAGCCCCAAGCTGCTATCGCTAGCGCTCCAGTTGCCTGTCCGGCAAATGTTGCTCCCTCATTAGTCATCGGGACAACCATTATACCAAATACACCAGCAGTGCCGTGTGCTGAAATTGCTCCTACTGGATCATCAACTTTGAAGAATTGTTCAAAGGCTACTAAAGATCCATAACAAAGCAAACCACCACATGCTCCTATTAGCGTAGCTTCTAGTCCTGTTGGAGTAGCTGGAGAAGCAGTTATGGCAACTAACCCACCAATAGCACCATTTAATGCATAAATAAGATTAGTTTTCTTGAAGAATACTCTAGCTATTACTAAACAGGCTATAACACCTCCAGCAGCCGCTGCATTAGTATTCATAACTACATGTGCTACTTCATTAGCTTTTGCAGCATTATCCATTGCAAGAGCTGATCCACCATTAAAACCAAACCAACCTAGCCATAAAATAAATGTTCCTAAAGCTGCGGCAGGCATATTAGCGCCATAAAGTTTGTTAGTTTTTCCTTTTGGAAAAAGACCATAAAATTTTCCAGTTGCTTTGCCATATTTACCAAGCCTTGGGCCAATAAATATTGCAGCAGCTAGAGCACAAGATGCTCCCAATAAATGCACTGTACCTGATCCAGCATAGTCAGAATAACCATAATCAGAAACTAAAAAACCTCCACCCCAGTTCCAGTACCCTTGCACTGGGTACACAAAAGCAGCAACAAAAGCTGCCAATGCAAAGAAAGGCCACTGGTTCATTCTTTCAGCAACAGCTCCTGAAACTATAGAAACTGCAGTTGCTACAAAAACCACTTGAAAAAAGAAGTCCGAAGCATTTGCTGCATATGGAGTACCATCATCTTCATAGCCTTCAATTACTGTGGCTCCTGGCTCTGCATTCATCCATTCTAAAGTGAAGGCAGGCATGAAACCATTTCCTCCTGAAGCATATAGCGCCTTGTAACCACATACTAAAAACATCGTACATGCAATTGAATACAAACCAATATTCTTTGTAACAATTTCAGCTGTATTTTTCTTTCGAACTAATCCAGCTTCCAGCATGGTGAATCCTGCAGCCATCCACATGACCAGAGCCCCCATCATAATGTAATAGAAACTATTAAGTGCGTATGCTAATTCTTCCATAATAAGTCCTGTAATTGATTAAAATGAGGCACCAAGACTGAAGAAAAGACCGTCCTCATCTTCCATCTCTGAACCTGTTTCTGCTTCAAAAGAACTATAACCAACAGATGCGTCATATCCCCACATAGGAAAAGCATAAGAAACTAAAAAGTTTGTACCATAGCCGTTGTAATCACCATACGATACACCTACATAGTCATCTGAATAAAATACTTCCATGTAGTCTGCATCACCTTCTGTAGGTGAGTAATATGAGAAACCTATACCTTCATATGATCCTGAAAAGTAGAATTCTTCAAAATCACCACCTGCACTAGGGTATGCATAGCTGATGAATCCCACATCATAATCAAATCCTTCTTCAGTGGAGCTGGAGTATCCAGCATATGTATCTAACTCTAACCCAGCACCGCCAAATGCCACATTAGAACCCCAGGTTCCAGCATAAAAACCAGATTCATCTGCGTAATCAAAACCACCACTATAGCCAGGGTCATCCATTGTCTGGGTCATTCCTCGCCAAATGTAGTTAGTCGAATAAGTAAAGTTTGCAGATAAATCTGCAAATACCGATAACGTAAGAAACATGACAAATGTCATCATTCCCTTTTTCATAAACATCTCCTTTTAAAAAAAAATGCGAAATAAAAAAAAGGGTCAAACCTTATACATAGAAAATTAAGCGCGTTCCTTCAGCATTTGCTTACTTCCGTCCCAAATTGGATGAACGATTCGCTCCTTTTTTACCATGGAGATGGTCTAACTTTTAACCCATGTTATATGGGCTCCTTTTATCCCATGGAGTATGGGCTATAAACACAATTTATAAGTTAACATTATCAAAATTAATATTATATAATCGAAAAGTCAACATAAAAAAATGAAAAACATTGTTTAAATGTTATGAGCAACAAATTTATATTAGAAGATCATGATTCCTGCGGTACCGGAGTAATATTTAATAAGAATAATACTTCTAGCCATTCTATAATTACTAGAGCACTTTTATCCTTGTCTAATATGAAACATAGAGGTGCTGTAAGCTATGATGGAACGACACCTGATGGGTGTGGAATTCTTATTGATTTAGATCAAAAATTTTTTCGTAAAAAGCTTCTTGAAGAGCAAAATATAATCTTGCCTAACTTATTTTCCATTGGTGTTTTTTTCATTAAAAATAATTTTGAATACCATGATGTCTTAAAAAAAATCTCAGATGATTTCAATTTGAAGATTCTTGCCGAGAGAGAGCTTGTAATTAATAAAGATATCTTAGGTGAGTTAGCTTTGAAATCCTGTCCAAAGATAGTACAGATCTTTCTTGCTCCGAAGTCAAATAATAAAGAACCAGATTTAGAGCCTTCTTTTTTTAAAATTAAGAAGTATTTTGACAATAACTTTGACCCTGAAAAAGAATTATATTGTGTCAGCCTTTCATCTAATACTATTATCTACAAAGGGTTAGTGCTTCCAGATAATTTTTCAAATTTTTATCCTGATCTTGAAGATAAATCTCATTCTGTTGCTTCTGCTACTTTTCACATTAGATTCTCAACTAATACTTCACCTAAGTGGCATTTAGCTCAACCTTACAGGGTTTTAGCTCATAATGGTGAGATTAATACCATATCTGGTAATCGTAATTGGGCGACTGCTAGAATCAAAAATTTTGAATCATCAGTTTTTGGAGATCTAAAGGATTACTTCCCTCTTATCAACCAAAATGGCTCTGATTCCTCATCATTAGACAATATTTTAGAGTTATTTACATTGGGAGGTATAAATATAGGAAGGGCAGCAAGAATGTTGATCCCACCTTCTTGGCAAAATACTGACTTAATGGATCCAGATGAAAAAGCATTTCATGAATATAATTCAATGCATATGGAAGCTTGGGATGGACCAGCTTTAATATGTTTCCAAAATAAAGAATATGTTTCCTGTTTTTTGGATAGAAATGGCTTAAGACCAGCAAGAATAGAATACTTTGACGATGAAAGCGTTTGTATTTCATCTGAGGCAGGATCTAATGACCAAAAAAATATAAATAGGATAGCCACTGATAGATTGGGGCCTGGTGGCTTAGTTGTGTTTGATAGAAAATCATCTCAACTTATGATGAATGATGAAGTAGATAAGAAATTATCTAGATCAAAACCATATAGAGTTTGGCTGAAAGAAAACTCTAAGCACCTAGAAGCTAATTTGCATGAATATTCTGGTCCAAAAATAAAAGAAATCTCAAAAAAATATTTTGATCAATCATCAAAGTATTTTTTGCTTGGAACAGATGAGATTGAGATGTTGAAAGCTTATGCGCTTGAAGGTAATGAGCCAACTGGTTCAATGGGTGATGATACCCCCATAGCGCCTGTCAGTAGAAAAATTAGATCTATATACGACAACTGTAGACAGAAATTTGCGCAAGTAACAAACCCACCAATTGATTCTCTTAGAGAAAAATCAGTAATGTCTCTAGAAACTTGTATTGGGCCAGAATTAAATATTTTTGAGGAGACAAAGGAGCATGCTAATAGAATAGTAGTTAACTCACCAATACTCTCACACAAAAAATTTAACCTATTACTCAAAAATAAAAAGTTTCCCATCAAAAGATTTTCTCTTGAATATACTCAAGAAGAAGGCCTAGAAAAAGCCATCTCTAGAGTTATCAAAGATGTTATTAAGGCTGTTAATTTAGGCACAAACCTTATCATTCTTGATGAAAAACAATCAGGAGCTAAAATTCCAGTTATTCCTGCATTATTAGCTACAGCAGCTCTTCATAATCGCCTAATTGCAGACAACCTAAGAGCTAAATGTAATATTGTTGTAAATACCGCATCAGCAAGAGACAACCATCAAATTGCATGCCTAATTAGTTTTGGAGCTACTTGTGTGCATCCTTGGCTAGGCTTGCAAACTATTTTAAAAATATCTAATAAGATTGAATCGGAACTTACATCTAATGAGCTTTGTGCATCTTACAGAAAGTGTTTGAATAAGGGCTTACTGAAAATAATGTCGAAGATGGGCATTTCAAATGTTTCTAGCTATAGAGGATCAGGGTTATTTGAGGTTATTGGTTTTTCCGATCGTGTAAATGCATTATGTTTTCCAGCAAATAATTCACTTATTAAAGGTGATTGTTTTATAGATTTACAAAAGAAAACCATGCAAACAATTCACTCAAGTTTTGATGATAACAGTGTGGCAAAAGGCTTACATAAATTTAAACATAACGGAGAAGATCATGCATATAACCCTGATGTCGTTATGAGCTTGCAAAATTCATTAAAGACAGGTTCTTACAGAGGCTTCAAAGATTATTCATCCCATATTAATAACAGAAAACCTTTGGCAATAAGAGACTTCTTTAAATTAAATTCAAATAGAAAGCCCATAAATATAGAGGAAGTTGAACCAATTGAAGCTATTTTACCTCGGTTTGATTCGGCTGGTATGAGTTTAGGTTCAATGTCACCTATAGCACACGAAACTTTAGCAACAGCAATGAATGGTTTGGGTTGCAGATCAAATTCAGGTGAAGGGGGAGAAGATCCAAAGAGATATGGCACTAATATGGAGTCAAAGATTAAGCAAGTTGCTTCTGGCAGATTTGGTGTAACACCTCATTATCTTAGAAATGCAGAGGTTCTTCAGATCAAGATCGCACAAGGTGCTAAGCCAGGAGAGGGCGGGCAATTGCCAGGTTCTAAAGTTGACTCATACATTGCAAAATTACGGTATTCCAAACCAGGAATCACTTTAATATCTCCACCACCACATCATGATATTTACTCAATTGAAGACCTTGCTCAACTTATTTATGACCTAAAACAAGTCAATCCCAAAGCTCTAGTATCAGTAAAACTTGTCTCTGAACCTGGTGTTGGAATTGTTGCAGCCGGTGTAGTTAAAGCTAATGCAGATTTCATTACTATTTCAGGTCATGACGGTGGAACTGGTGCAAGCCCAATATCTTCGATTAGGCATGCAGGATCTCCTTGGGAAACTGGAATGCATGAGACCCAAAATACACTGCTACAAAGCAATTTACGCTCTTACGTGAGGCTCCAAACCGATGGTGGTTTAAAAACTGCTGAAGATGTGCTGAAGGCTGCAGTCTTTGGGGCAGATTCATTTGGTTTTGGCACTGCTCCGATGATAGCGATGGGCTGCAAGTATCTGAGAATATGCCATTTAAATAACTGCGCTACAGGTGTTGCCACTCAACAACTCAGAATTATTGATGAACATTTTCTAGGAGAAGTTGAAAAAGTACAAAAATTCTTTGAATTCACTGCTTGTGAAGTAAGAGAAAATCTAGCTTTATTGGGTTTCAAAACTTTAGAAGAAATCATCGGCCAATCGTCTTTATTGGAGTTCAAAGAGAAAACTAAAGACCAGTCAATTAAGTTAGGACTAGAATCTTTAAAAGAGAGATATAGACCTAATAAAAATCAAGCAAACCTAAATCAAAAAAATAAAATTAACGTATCTCTAAATGACGAGTCACTTACCAATTTAATAAACAATAAACTTAAGACAAATATTACTAGAGGGAAGGGAGGTTCATTCAATTTTGAAATTAAGAATTCTCATAGATCAATTGGAGCTAGGTTGTCTGGAGATATAGCTGAAAAATATGGTCGAGCAGGTTTTCCAGAAAAACTAACTTTAAATTTTAAAGGTGCTGCTGGGCAAAGCTTTGGTTGCTGGAACTCAAATGGCTTAGATTTAAAACTCAATGGGATGGCCAATGACTATGTTGGAAAAGGAATGAATGGGGGAAAAATTGTCATTACAAAAAGTAAACATCTTCGAGAAGAAAGATCTGTTTTAGCAGGTAATACCTGTTTATTTGGTGCTACTGGAGGAGAGTTTTATGTTAATGGCTTAGTTGGAGAAAGGTTTGCAGTTAGAAACTCTGGGGCAAGAGCAATTGTGGAAGGTAGTGGAGATCATTGTTGTGAATATATGACAGGTGGTGAGGTTATTGTTTTAGGCCCAGTAGGAAATAATTTTGGGGCTGGAATGACTGGCGGTTTTGCTTATGTTTTCGATCAAGATAGAAGTTTTGTTGATAAATGTAATAAAGATTTAGTTGCTTTTAATAGAATTACATCTCAAGAAATGGAGGCACACAGATCATACCTGAAAGATAGAATTTATTTGTTTATTAAAGAAACTAATAGTGAAGTTGCAAAAGAAATATTAGAAGACTTTGAAAAATACCAAAGCCTCTTTTGGATTGTTACTCCTTTTGCAGAGAACCTAAGCAGAATTATCCAAAAAACACGTGAGGATGCTGCCTAATGTCCACAAATTTTGAATTTATTGATATTAAAAGGATTGAGCCTGATACCAAGCCTGTAAAAGTAAGGAAAATCGATTTTGGAGAAATATATGAATCTTCTTCTCAAGAACTTATAAAAGAACAATCAAGCAGATGTCTAGATTGCGGTAATCCATATTGTGAGTGGAAGTGTCCTTTGCATAACTATATTCCTGACTGGTTAAAACTAGTACAAGAAGGATCAATTGAAGAAGCAGCTGACTTGTGTCATGAAACCAATTCTTTTCCTGAGATATGTGGCAGGATTTGCCCTCAAGAAAAGTTATGTGAAGGTGCGTGCACACTTAATACAGGTTATGAGGCAGTTACCATAGGACAAGTAGAAAAATATATCGCTGATAAAGCCTTATCAGAAGGCTGGAAACCAAAAAAATATGTAGATAGTTTTATCAATAAAAATGTTTCTATTATTGGAGCTGGTCCAGCTGGCCTTGCTTGCGCAGAAAACCTTATTAGAAGAGGAGTTAAATGCACTGTTTATGATAGATATGAGGAAATTGGTGGATTGTTAACATACGGCATTCCTGAATTTAAATTAGAAAAAAATATTGTTTTAAAACGTCGAAAAATTTTAGAGGAACTGGGAGTTAAATTTATATTAAATTTTGAGGTAGATGAACAAAAGATGAAAGAAATTGAAGAGAAAAGTGATGCAGTCTTCTTAGGACTGGGAACTTACGAAGCAATCAAAGGAAATCTTTCAGGAGAAGGAAAAGAAGGAGTAATTGAAGCCTTACCATATTTAATAAAAAATACAGAATATCTTATGTCTGAGGAAGACGCAGAAAGTCTAAATTTAAAGGATCAAAAAGTAGTAGTGCTTGGCGGAGGTGACACTGCAATGGATTGCGTTAGAACTGCTATCAGACAACAAGCTGAAAGCGTTACTTGTGTATATAGAAGAGATAAAGATAATATGCCAGGATCTATAAAAGAAATAAACCATGCCATAGAAGAAGGCGTAAATTTTCTTTTCAATTCCCAGCCATTAGAGATTATTGGTAACGGTAAAATTCGTAATTTAAAAGTTGGTTTAACCGAACTCGGTGAACCAGATAATACTGGTAGAAGAAAGCCTGTATTGGTAGAAGGTTCAGAAAAGCTAATAGAAATGGATAAGTTAGTAATTGCATTTGGATATCAAGCAGATCCTCAAGATTTTGTAGTACAAAATAATATTGATATATCAGATCAAGGATTAATCACTCTAAATAGCGACATTTATAAGTATCAAACTTCTAATCCAAAATTTTTTGCAGGTGGAGATATGATAATAGGTTCAAGCTTGGCCGTTCATGCAATAGCACATGGTCGTGACGCTGCTAAAGAAATTATTAAATATTTAGGTTAAATTATTAAGGTATGGGTGCTGAGACAATCATAATTATCGTACAAGTTATAGCTGCACTAGGTGTAGTTGTGTCGGTTGTTTATTTAGGGATTCAAATTCACCAACAAAATGAAATTACAAAAGCCCAATTTGGCCACTCGCTTACGCAAAGACAATATGAAAGGTATTTTGCAACTGCAAAAGACTCTGAATTTGCTGATTTTCTAGCAAAAGATTGGGGTGGCAAACTCACACATGGAGAAGAATGGAGAGCATCTATGTTTATAGTCATGGCTTTGGTGGATATTTTTGATGTATATGAGAAATTTAAAAAGGGCTTCGTTGAGGAAAAACACCTAACAGTCAGAATGAATGCTTTGAAGTTAGGAACAATGAAAACTCCTTTAGCACGTGGTGTTTGGGACTTTTGGAAAGTAACGCGTGATAATGATTTTATTGAATGGTTCGAAGGCGAAATGTTCGGTGGCGAGTCAAAAGAATGGAATAATGATGGCGGTTATGTTCCTGATGGGATCAAATCAAGCATTCGCAGAGATTAATCCTAAGCAAACTGTGCTTTTGCTGTTGAAATAAGATCCTGTTGTAAATCATCATTGTTGAGATGAAATCTATCAACTTCATTTTCCCAATCTAAATCTTTAAAATCTTTGAACCCTTTTTCATACCAACCTTCTTTTTTAAATTCTTTATTTTGCGAAGTTTTTAAATGTGTTCTAAGAAGCCAAGTTCTATTAGTGGGTTCATTAATAGAATCAAAGATATTTTCACATTCATCAAATTGGTTATTTAAAAAATATGCAAAAAATAGATTATTTGTTCTTCTGTCAGAGCTACTATCTGCAAATGGTACAGGATCAATTGCATATAATTTTTCCCACATTTTTACTCCCTCTGAAATTTTATTGTTTCTTAACAATGCATCACCGTAAATAGACATCACATTAGGGTTATTTGGGTTAGCATTGAAAGAAATTGTGGCAAATTTTAGAGTCTGAGCATAATCATGCAAGGAAAGGTGTACCTCTCCCAAGAGTCTGTTAGCATTCCAATCATTTTCATTCATTTCTTTTGCAAAATTTATTGCTTCAAACATCTCGTTTACCCATTCATCTGTTTGGTCTACAAAACCCATACCTATAGCTTGACCCATAGTGCAGGCTTTCCAGGAGTAGGGCAGGGGGTTTGTTTTATCAGCTTCTATTGCTAAATTAAGCATTTTCAATGCTTCAGTATTAGATTCTTTGTTATATTTCTGATTTAAGGCTCTTCCCTTGAGCATATAGTCATATGAAGTCATATTTTTTGTAGGTTTCCTAAAGGCTCTTTTAAGACTTTTTATTTCAATATTTCCAACAGTTTGATTAATAATTTTTTTAACAATTTCATCTTGTACTTCGAAGATATCCTTCTTAACACGATCATATTTATTTGACCAAAGCACATTACCATCTTCAGATTCAGATAATTCCACAGATATCCTAAGCCTGTCTTCTACCGCTCTAATGCTTCCAGATACTAGATAATCAGCATTCCATTTGGAGGCAAATTCATTAATAGAAAGCGCATCATTCCTACATTCGAAACATGCTTTTCTAGAAACAATTTCAACCTCTTTTATCATAGAAAACTCACTTATTAAGTCTTCTACAATACCGTCAACAAGAAATAGACCTTCTTCATCTTTATTAAGATTCTCAAATGGTAGTACCCCAATTTTGGGTATTAGGTTATCACTTCTGACGACACCCTTATTTGTTTCTACTTCGTCATCTTCAGATCTTAAGAAATATGCTAATAAAAGAAACACAGGCAAGAATGCTGGCACTCCAATAAATAAAGTTTGCATAAATAATTCTTGAGAGATCCCTAGAGTATCTTTAATAGAAACATTATTTACTACAACACTTGCTAATTGTATTAATGCAAATCCAGCAACTACATATGCAGTTGCGCTTTTCCATAAAACCTTAAAAACCTTCTTTAACATTATGGATCTATTCTAGATGAGGTGCCTAATCCAGCTCCATAAACTACTGCATTAAGCCATAGTCTATTTGTTCCTAAAGCAGCTCCTCTGAAGTTTGGTTCTCCTGAAAATAAAATTACCTGGCCTCTGCCGACTCTTTCACGAGTCAAGTAAGCTGAATTTGCAATCCTTTGTGAAGCTTCTGGCCAAACTAACCCACTCATTTTTACATTAAGATCTGTGTTAGGCGGCATATCAGACCAGTTAATTGTTCTATAGCTTGTAGCTTCTTTATTTTCAATTATCTGTCCTACTCGAACAGCTGCTTCAGAATTATTGCTAGTCATAAGAACAGGGTTATTACCATATAAAACCGGGAGAGTGTCTACTGTTCCAAATGTTAACCAATGCTCATTATCAGTCCTTCCGGCAACGATAGCACCAGATGGCATAAACAAAGACTGCCACTTATCCCTCATTTCTAACTGTGCTTTATTGAATTTATTTTTACTAGCTTCCCAAGGGTATTCAACTTCAAAGTTTACCTTGTTTGCATTTACCTTTTGCATATCAATTTCTACACTCAAAGCTCCAAATTCACGCTGAAGATCGATGTTATAGGCTTCACTCTTATCGAATGTGCTTGAAATTTGTCTAACCGAACCAATTCCATTTTCACTAGCAAGACTTCTTGAACTTCCATTATGAGCAATTAAGGTGCCACCCTGTTTAACCCAATCTCTTAAGCTGTTCATTTCTGAGGTTGAAAGCCCTTGATAGCCGCTTGGCATAATAATTGTGTTGTAACGGGTTAAATCTCCATAACTAACAGAAGAGCCATTTACCATACTATGCCTAATGCCAAGGTGATGATCTAAAGACCACCAACTTACACCAACGTCATATGAGCTGAAGTTTTGCTGTGCCATTAATGCAATTTGAGGTCGTTCTAATAGCCTGAAATGTCTACCGCCCCAATCTGGAAGCTCCTCAGGCCCAAAACCTGAATCTATTGATACAACCGAAATACTTAAATCACTAGCTACAGAGCCAACAACAGAGCTTAAATTTTTAAAATTTGGATTATCCATTTCAATAACAATGACGCTTCCTCGAGGCAGGTTTTGATCTGAAAGAATAGATTCTTTATCTATAATTCTGACTTCTACACCAAGCTCCATAAGTCGAGCAGCAAAAGCTACAGAGCGATCATCCATCCCATTTACGGCCCACATGAGAGCATCTTTATTGATAGTATTGTCTACTTTTGACGGTTCCCATTGCGACAGATTTCCTTGAATATTCTCTTGAACAGTAACTGCTTCCAGGCCATACATCATTGTTAAGTTAAAAGCTGTCGTGTCATACATTACTGAAGAACCATTATTTAAAGTTTGTCTTCTTTCTTCTTCAAGGACTGACTCAATTATTTCAGCATCAAATTCAAGTATTGCTGCTATTAAAGGTGCTTCTGGCTGCAGGTTTGGAATAATCATACTTCCAGCAGGTATTACGTAATTTTCTTGAGAATCACCACTTTGTTTTATAGCAGATTTAGTTTGTATCGGTTTGGTATTTACATATATTTTAATATCTTGAGCTTGGAGTTTTTTAGCAAAAGTATTAAGTCTGCCTATATTTTCTGTAGGCAATACAACAAAGGTTTGATTAGCAAATTCACTATTTCTAGAGACATTATATTTTCTTCCATCCCAGAAATCTTGATACATAGCCTTCGTATGTTTTTCAAGAGTTTTGAGGTTAGCTAAGGTACTAACAAACTGATGATGGACTGATTCTTTGTATGACTGAATCGTTCCTTCAGGTCTTCGTACACCATCTTCAGACATTCTGGATTGCTCATACAAGATTCCTAAACTACCTCTAAATTGAATGTAGAAAGAGTAGCCAGGATAGAGGTCTTCATGCCATTCCCCAGTATAAAAACGCCAATTATTATCATCGAAAGCTCTTGCTTGATCATCAGCAAAAACATTACCCCATTTAATTAAATCTCTGTCAATATTTGTATTTATTGGCTCTCTAGGAGGTCCTGTCATAAACGTATCTTGGGCACCCATTTCATGACCATCAACTAGAATTTGTGGACGCCATTTGTTGATTAAAGGAACTCTTCCTTGAGTTTCTGGCTGAGTAAGATAAAACCAATCTCGATTAAGATCAAAGTAATAATGATTTGTTCTGGCATAAGGCCAGTCACCAGAATGCAAAAGAGACTGATCATCATAATTTGGTGATGTCCCTCTATATTGCTCAAGAGATTTTACAAACCTATCTCTGCCATCTGGATTCATCATAGGGTCAACAATTACTATCATATTGTCTAGCATGTTAGTTACTGAAGTATCATTGCTTGCTATCAGATGATAAATAATCCCTAATGCAGCATCTGCACCAGATGTTTCGTTACCATGTATAGAATAGGCCAT